>Ga0081529_115617_pt1 | contig 17103 bp, 12 predicted proteins | sample EchGeymetagenome_FD_71012 | JGI IMG/M metagenome (GOLD analysis project Ga0081529, IMG submission 71012) | Ferrous microbial mat and aquatic microbial communities from Echinus Geyser, Yellowstone National Park, USA - transect B T=78-80 C v2... ...
GTTATCCCGCTAAAGGGGCGGAGGGGTATGAACGGGTTTCCCCGCGACTCTGGTGAAGCCCAAGGGCTGAGGATTGGATACAAATTCATGAAAATTCAATGAAGCCCAAACCCCTCAGTAGAAATACTCTGAATGGCCAATAGGTGAAAACGTTACCCTCGAGCATCTTGTTACACCATTATTATGTTCTTTATGAGCCCTCCCTCTCCCCTGATCGTGAAGAAAGGATCCATGAAGGAATTGAAAATTATGTGGTAACTCTCGACTCATCGCTGTCCTCTCCCACACACGAATTTCATCGTGCCACACAATTCTGGGCTCTGGAATAACCAACAAGTAACTCTATTCTGTGGATGTTAGTCTCAGATTGTATAGATATTCTGGGTTCTGGAATACCTAGTTTTTAATCTGCCTTTATTTCCGTAGAAGGGGGATGGGGGATGAAGGATGATCTAAGTGTCCTATACTGAGCTCTGATGAATGGCTTGGGATCTGACCGACCCCATCCCTCGTTTCTCATATTCTAGCCTTGTACTATAAAGTTTATCCTGCCATCTCTCAGTGTGTCCATAGTGTCGTTATTAACCTACAAATTCTGGTATTAGCTTTCTCTTCCACAGGACCAACGCTAGTGAGTACTTGACCATTTCCAACCTGTTCACCGCCTTGGTTGCCCTCTTGAACCTAACCAACATGTTCCTCAAAGAGGAGTGGGACTCGTTGGGGTTCGCTAAGGAGCGGTGTGGTTCCTCAGGGAGAGTTAAATGTAGTCGTCGCTCACCCACCTCCGTCAGGTAAATGCTTCAATATTTCCCTGAACGTCCTCTGGTCCCCGTCTCCAACTGAAAACAACATACAGTCCCAAAGTGGTGTACGTGAAGCACGTGAAGACCCACTTGTAGAAGACCTTCACGTTCCTGAGAAAGTGCCACACTTCATCAACGACCTTGGTGACCACCTTCCCATTCGTCACTTGCCTGGCGTCACCCTACAGCCGGACTAACTCAACGAACTTGCTCCTGCCATGACGCTTGTCAAGTGAACACGGTGCCCAAGGGGACTCCTAACACTCTTGAGATCTCATACTCATCCCGTTTGAGTATATTCTCAATGCCTGCTCAACCTTCCACCTGGGGTGGTTATGGTCATAGTGTCGTCACTAGGCTACTAATTTTTCTTCCGCCTAACAAGACGGGTAATAACGGATGAATAGCGCCACACCCTTAAGGAGAACGCCACAATCCTATGATTTGTAGGTTCATGACTACACTATGGGCACACTCGAGAAGTCGGCTATTAATTTTTAAACCGAGACGCAAAACAACTGTTGACCGCGTAGCCGGGATGAAATGAGGAGGCGAGCCAGACAGGCTAGGTCTGCTCGTCCTCCTTGCCTTACATGGCTTTTGGAAAAACATTTTTGATTTTACCTTCTATGTGTTGTAAGATGAGAACCCAGGAGAGTTATTTCAAGGCCTTGGATGACGGGCGGAACGTTTTCTATAAGGGGCAGAGAGTTCAGAACATAGTCACCCATGAGGTTCTAAGTGTCCCTGTCCTTCACGCAGCTCAACTATATGAGCTTAAGGAAAAAGAGCAACTATTCAGGTATCACGATCCTTCACTTGGTGAAATAAGCGGCTTCTTCAGGATACCTAACGATTCGGAGGCCCTTTGGTACAGGTCCAAAATAATTCAAGAGTCAACTAGGAGAGCAGGAGGAGTCTTTAACATAATTCAGGCCATAGGCTCCGACGCTATCTTCGCCTCTTTATTGGTAGGAAAACAGCTTGCTATGGGCGGAAAAACTGAGTTCCTTAAGAGGGTCACCGACTATCTCTCGAAGGTTGCTAGGGAAGACCTAGCTTTAGCTGTGGCTCAAACTGACGTCAAGGGCGATCGTTCAAAGAGGCCACACGAACAGCCCGACCCAGACCTCTATGTGAGAGTGGTGGAGGAGAGGAAGGATGGTATAGTTGTAAGAGGAGCTAAAGCCCACACTACTCAAGCCGCCGTGGCCGACGAAATTATCTTCATACCCAGCAGAGCTATGACTGAAGCAGATTCCGACTACTCCTTGGCCTTCGCTCTTCCCGCTAATGCCAAAGGACTGAAGATGATAGTTAGACCTATGATTGAGATAGAAGGATTTCCGTCTAGAGATGACGCCCCTAACGCGTCCAATCATGCGGAGCTAGAGACACTAACAATTCTAGACGATGTATTTGTACCCTGGGAAAGGGTATTCCTTTACAGGGATCCAAAGATGGCAGGTCAGTTGGCAAATCTCTTTGCGCTCTATCATAGGTTCACTGCTCTTTCATACAGAACCGCAATGGCTGACATGTACGTGGGTTTGGCTAGACTTGCCGCCAAATATAATGGAATTGATGACGTTCCTCACATTAGGGACGACATCGTTGATGTGATAATGTATAGGGAGGTAATGTATATGGCCGCAAGGACAGCTGCAGTGGAATGCCTCAAGGTCGCCGATATGGCTCTCCCAAATCCCCTCTATACCAACGTTGGGAAACTTTACTCTAACGCACACTTCCATGACGTAGTTAGAGACGTAATAGATGTTGCTGGAGGGTTGGTTTCAACTCTTCCAAGCACCTTGGATTATTATAACCAAGAGACCCATGAATACTTAGAGAAATATCTTAGAGGGAGCGGGCAATTCAGTGGCGAGGATAGGTTCAAATTGATGAGACTGGTGCGAGAGATGGTTGGAGGCCCAGTAACTGGTTATATGTTGGGGGGAATGATACATGCGGAGGGCTCCATGGCAGCAAGTAAGATTGCAATGTATAGAGAGTATGACTTTAAGCGTTCTGAAGAGCTGGTTTCTAAGGTGGCTGGAGTGAAATATCCCTCCCATATCGATAGAACTTCCTGATTCACGGTCCCACCTTCAGGAAAGCGTAGGACTTCATGGACTCAGCTATCTGCCCTAGATGTTAATGAACCTAGGAATATTCAACAACCCAAACCCTATTAGGTTAAAGCGTAGCCAGTATTCTAATGATTGTTTTTCGAGGGTCGGCCCCTCCTATCCATGGAACTACCATCTACGACCTTTATCCCACTTTGCCTCAGGCCGTATGACCAGTGAACGCCGACGTCCAGGTACGGTTGCTCCCTTCCGGGCCTGGCCGGTTCCCCCAGTAAGTGTGGTAACAAGCATCCCTTCGGATGCCGTTCCACAGCCGTCAAGCCCCACTGGGCGGCCTTCATAGCGACAGTGGGGATCGTAGATGGCGAACCCCATGGATAGGAGGTTGCTGGTGCCCGCCTTACGCCACGCGGGTCACAGGAGCTGGCGAGACTCCCCACCCTCTCCGACCCGTTTCCTCCTCTTTCTAGCCGCTATATAAGTTAAGCTTTTTACAGTATACCATGCTTCATTAATGACCTTGATGACCTATAATGGGCCCGTAGCTCAGCCAGGTGGAGCGCTGGGCTCCAGATATGCATTGGGTCTGTAGACCGAAAGGGATGATAGATATCTGGAACGGAGAGACCCAGTGGTCGCGGGTTCAAATCCCGTCGGGCCCATTACAATTGCTGATCGTTTTCATATCTTTTTATAAAAGAAAAGATCCATCCATGGAGCTAAGAATAAAATATCCTCAAGGAAGCTCTTGCGATGTTCCATAACTATCTCTAGTCAAGAAGGTGTATCTTAACGGGGTTGGGGGAGAAATGTCCTTCCATGGGGATGACAGACTTTTTTTGGAAAATATGAAAAATCAGGGCAGGCCTAGGCTGTAAGAGCTGGTCGTACCCATGGAACTGGGGGCTTAACTGTAAAGAGTAGATCCCCCGTAACTTCCTTCCCTACAGATGAAAGAATAGTTCCACGGAACCTCCGCTACAGACGAAAGAAAGATCGAGTTCATAGTGTGGTCATTGGGGTACAAAATTTTCTTCTACCTGACGAGAATAGTTGATAAAGGATAAAAAACACCACACTCTTATGAAGAACGCCATAATCTTATGATTTATAGGTTAATGGCAACACTATGATCGAGTTCCGCCTAGAAGCAGGAAATCCTCAAGGGAGGGGGAGATTCTCCGTCGGTAGGGATGGTGTAGTTTATAGCGCATGGGCAATCAATATCGAGTCATCCATGCCATTTACGTCGATAAACTTAGGAGCCGTTCATGAGGAAGCGTTTAAAATCCGATACGGTGGATGGGGAGAAGGTTAAAGTGCAGTGGGATGAAAGAAGGCTGAAGATTCTCGAGGAGCTCAGGTCACAAGGGGTGGATCCCTATCCCCCTAAGTTTCCCATAACTCACTCAATAGCAGAAATCAGGCAGTTTGCTTCTAAAATAGACGGCAAGCCTAAGCAACCCTTCCTTAATGGCCTATCCACGGCAGGAAGGGTAGCCAACATCAGGGTGCATGGAAAGGCAGCATTCCTAGACATCTTCGACCAGGGGGAGAGAATACAGTTATACCTTAAGGTAAACGAGATGGGTCGTAAATATGAATGGTCACTGAAGTACGTTGATAGAGGGGATATCATAGGAGTAAGGGGGGACCTCTTCTACACCATGAAGGAGGAGCTAACGATTCTAGTGAAGGATCTCACCCTCTTAACTAAGGCCCTTCTCGATCCTCCAGACTGGTCCAAGCTTGGAGTGGAGTTCAGATATGCCCACAGATATGTGGACTTTCTTTATAACTCGTCCGCAAGGAAATCAATGGAATATAGATTCAAGCTGTTAGCAGCAATAAGAGAATTCCTTCGAGAAGCTGGATTCATTGAGGTAGACACCCCCGTCTTACAGCCTGTGTATGGCGGCGCATTGGCAAGGCCTTTCGTTTCTCACGTAAATTATCTTAACGAGGACTGGTATCTAAGAATATCTCTCGAACTCTATCTGAAGAGATTCATAATAGGGGGATTTGATAAGGTCTTCGAAATAGGTAAGGTATTTAGAAATGAGGATATAGACGTCACTCACAATCCCGAATTCACTTTACTTGAACTCTATTGGGCCTATGCCGATTACAATGATATAATGAAGCTCACGGAGGACCTAATAAGGACAACCCTCAAGCGCATAATAGGTGAATCAGAAGTAGTGGCACCCAACTCTAAAATAAAGATAGATCTTAGTTCTCCCTTTAAGAAGGTAACAATGTATGATGCGCTTTCCTCCCAATTGGGAGTGAATGTTGAATCCCTCAGCGATGAAAGGTTAAAGGAACTTATGAAGGAAGCCGGACTGGTGCCTAGAGGGGGGCTTTACCTGAGGGGCTTGATGATAGAGAAGCTTTTCGATAAATACGTCACTCCTAAGTTGCTGGAGCCTACCTTTGTCTTAGACTATCCAATAGAGACTACTCCCCTCTGCAAGCCGCATAGGTCTAAACCAGGGTTGGTGGAGAGATTCGAACTTTATATTGACGGTGTGGAGTTTGCCAATGCATATTCCGAGCTTAATGACCCTGTGCTTCAATCTAAGCTCTTCCAAGAGGAGCAGGAAATGATGAGGAGAGGAGACGTAGAGGCCCATCCCTACGATGCTGATTTTGTGAGGGCCCTAAGTTACGGCATGCCACCCACCGGTGGTCTAGGGATCGGGATAGATAGACTGGCAATGTTAGCGACAGGTAATACATCTATAAAGGAGGTAATACCATTCCCCATGGTAAGCTCCAGAGCAATCCAGGAATAGGAATTTATTTAGTACATGAAGCCATTATGCTTCATGGTTGCCAAAAGACTTGTCCCTCAATTGGTTACTATCAATTCCATAGGCGATATACTTAATGATGCCCTTAAGACCGCACAGGTTGAAGATGTGGAGGGAGCTCTAAATAAATTAAAGAATGCCCTATCGTTATTGGTGGGTCTTAGAGTGGATAGCTTTCAAGAGATGGCTGAGAGACTTCCTCAAGTCCTCGGGAGCTCAGACAATGTCTTGGATATTAGTGCAACCCTGTTCTCTTTAAACTCCCTCTATCAGGAAAAGGCCTTGACCTCACAATATCTAATCTGTGTAATCAACTTCATTAGCCTGAGAATAGGTAGTCTATTACTTAAGTAAATTCAATTTCCTCTAAATCTAGATTAGTACTTACAAGTTGGGGATTATATGGGCGGAAAGCTTCGCTCTTCAGGATAGGGAGGAAGTCATCATTGCATTAGGGGATAATGAGAACACAGTCGCTTGACCTTAACCAATGAGTCCTCTGACGCGGATCCGTGTCGACATAAAGAACTAATATCACCCCTTTCATATCTCTTGTCATGAATAAGCTCTCTGAGTCTGAAGTGAAGAAGAAACTCTCGAGACTAAGAGGATGGTCGTTAGATGGAAATAAAATAAGGAAGGAGTTCCAGTTTAATGACTTTGATGGCTCAGTAGAGTTTTTGAGGAAGATCGCTCCAATTGCTGACGCATTAGATCATCATCCTGACGTCTGCATATATTATAACAGGGTAATTGTTGAACTTTCCACTCACGATGTAGGTGGTTTAACTGAACTGGACTTCCAATTGGCGGAGAAACTAGATGGCCTAGTCTAAGTGGTTGGTAAGTCAACTATCTAAAACATTTGGGAAATAATTATATTGGGCTATGCGGTAGCAACTTTGATGAAAAAAATAAGTTTACTGGTAGTTCTTCTCTTCCTTCTTTCAGTAATTTATCCCTTCTGGGTGATCCAAGCCAGCGCAATTTACTTCGGTCCTCCTATGACGGGCAGTTATACTTCGCCCTTACCTTCTTATGTTGAAATACCCATCTCAATCTTCCTTCCACCAAGACATGTTTCTCTTCTCTACCTGGACGCTCAAGAAGTGGCCTATCGGCAGATTGGCCCATTGAATAGGACAACCATTTTGAAGGATTTCTCACCTTCAAGCGAAAGTCTTCAATCCGTGATCAACTTTCTCACATCCAACGGTTTCGTAATCTCCTACGTCAGTCCTGATAGATTCTCTGTCATGGCCGTGGCTCCTGCGTCCGTGGTAGAACGTGTATTTGGAATACGGTTGGGGCTCTATAGGGAAGATGGTGAGAGTTATTACGCTCCCACCTCCTCGCCTATTCTACCCCCTCAGCTACAGGGCACATTGGTGATGGGGTTGGATAATTTCAGCGTAATGAGACCCCAATTCCTGGTACTTGGTAAGTTGTCCGACGGATTAATTTTCCCGACCGATCTTCCTAACTCCTTACCTATTTCCTTTCCCTTTGCCGCCTACACATATGGTCCCCAAGACTTACAGGGAGCATATAACGTTACTCCAATAATTTCTCCAAGTGAGAAGAATGTGACAGTTGCCGTGATAGATGCATATGGTGATCCGTTACTTCTCAATGATATTAAGACATTCGATCAGAAATTCCATTTACCTCCTGCAAATATAACTATTATACCTGTGGGACCCTATCATCCGGTTTTAGGTATACTTTTTGGCTGGGACCTTGAGACCGCTCTTGACGTTGAAGCGGTTCATAGCATGGCACCCTACGCACATATAGATGTAGTTGTTGCTACGAATGCTGGTAATGCGTTATATCAAGCTATAGACTATGTTGTAAGCGGAGATTTGGCCGACGTGGTATCCATGAGCTGGGGGCTCCCTGAGAACCTCTTCGGGACCTCAGGGTTCTACACCACTTTTCCCTCCTATACACTTAACTATCCTTACGCCAACTTCTACTTCGCCCTGGGCACGGCAGAGGGGATCACCTTCCTTGCGTCCTCAGGCGATTCCGGCGCCTCAGGCGGTACACCCACCACCTATGGAGGCGCCTTCTTCCCGGCCTCCTCACCCTTCGTCACCTCAGTTGGAGGAACCTCACTCTACGTCAACGTCACGTCTGGCTACCTCTGGGCCCTGAACAGCACCGCCACTTACGGCTACGAGACCGCCTGGAGCGTTGATCCCCTCTACGGTCAGGACTTTTCAACAGGTGGCGGCCCCTCGACCCTCTTTCCGGGTGTGGTCACACCAACGGTTTCAGCGGACGCCAACCCCTACACCGGCTTGGCGATTGTTGCCGAGGGGCAGTTACTCGCAACAGGAGGAACCAGCCTGGCTTCACCCACCTGGGCTGGAATAATGGCGGACCTCGATTCCAGGCTCGGTCCCCTGGGGGACGTGAACGACCTACTTCCCCAGGTCAGGTACGCCCTCCACAACGTGACGTTCGGCTACAACGGCCTCTACGGCCCAGGGTACGGCACCACTGGGCTCGGCACACCCAATGCGGGTCTCCTCCTTCAGGCCCTATCCAAGTTACCCAAGGGCCTTCAGGTCTCAGTCTCCACAAACTCAACTTGGCTCATGCAAGGCTCGACGCTCTCCATATACGCCTACGTCACATACGACGGCTCCCCCGTCACCTCAGGCAACTTCCAGGCGTACCTAAGCAACTTCAGCGGCGTAGTGACCTCGATTCCACTAAAGTTCAACGGTACCTACTGGGTCGGCACTTATGTGATACCCAGCTACACTCCAGGGGGTAACTGGAGGATATTGGTTAATGGAACCCATGGACAGTTCTCAGGCTATGGTTCCACATATATCACGGTAGGCTCTGGGATGACCATAATTTCAGTTCTCCCAGTACAAGGGCCCAACGCTCTGACCAAGTTGGCAGTTACAGTTTACGTGAACTACCCCAACGGTTCCCCCGCTGGAAATCAGCAGTTGGAGGCCTACCTGGTTCAATATGGTAAAACGGTAGCAAGGGCCTTCCTTTCCCCCTCAGGTGATGGGCAGTACAGGGGATTCTTCCCCATTTTCAGACCGCTGGATGGGACCTATTTACTTTTCGTAAATGGATCTGCGGCCTCAGTCTACACCTATCTCTATTACGGAATAGGCATTCAGGCTGCACTTTACGTGCCGGTGGCCAATGCGTTACCCTCCGTTTCCCCAGGACAGAACGTCATGTTGATTGCATTGCCTTCTAGCCTAGCCAACATGAGCGCCTATATCTACTCACCCTCAGGCAGTCTCCTCTCCACTGTGGCCATGGAATTAACTCCTTCCCTAATTTACGAGGCCAACTATACCATTCCACCCAACACCGCTCCAGGTTTCTACACTGTGGAATTCGTCGCGGTGGGCAACTCCTCTTCCCCATGGGAGGGCAACGTTGGCTTCTACAATCTATCATTCTACATCTCACCCTCTCCCTTACTCACTTACGTAAGGAGCGTCTCCGAGGCCTTCCAGGGACAGTATGTAAAGGTGGAGGCCAACATAACTTACTCCAACGGTACCGAGGTGACTGAAGGGGCATTCTCCGCTACCCTGGTACCCACCGAGCTAGGTTACGAGTCCCTGACGGTGAGCGAGTCTACCTCTTTCCCGCTTCAGTATAACTGGAGCAGTAAACTTTGGGAGGGATACTACCAGCTACCGTCCGTGTTGAACCCTGGCGCGTACCAAGGGGCTCCCCCGTACTCCCTGGCCGGACCTTGGAACGTATTGGTCTCCGGCTCCTCGCCAACCGGAATGGCCGCCTACTCAAATCAAACATACATTGACGTTCTTCCCTATACTGTTGTGGATAAGATAGATATAAACGGGACTCATTTGACTGGTCAATTGGTCTCCGGATCTCAAGGACATTATTCCATCTATGAGCTCTATGTGTCTCAGTTTAACGTGACCCACGCAGACGTCCAGATTTACGATAGTTACGTAGGTCAATTAACGGCTGTAAACTCAACCGTATACATCTCAGGCTCTCATGTACAGCACATGAACCTCATCAACTCAAGAGTTCAGGTGTCCAATTCCATAATTGGGCCTTCCGTTGTAGCCATAAACGAGACCAATTCCAACCTGACCTTGACCTTAACCTCGTTCAGTGGAGTGAGATGGGCGTTCCACCAAAGCGGAGGTAACGTGAGCTATTCCCTGGTTAACTTAAATGGGGCGAACCTTTCATCCCTACCTCCTCCCACTTTCCAGTTTTACAGACATGGATCCTCCATAATAGTGAAGGTGTTGGGTACCGGGGTAAGGGTGGTCTCAGTTTCCTTGGACGGCCAGCCAGTCCAATACACTGTCAACTCAGATGGAGGACTCACGATAAACCTAGAGGCCAATGGAGTCTATGGCACCAACTATCTAAACGTTCAGGTTAGCGATGGTGTACCTTACTCCCATACCTTCATATTCACTGTTCCTCCTCCGTCCTCACCAGCCTTTACTCCATTGACGATCATATCTCTGGTTGTGGCAGTGGTAGCAGTGGTGTTAGCGTTGAGAAAACGTTAGCCTCTGCATCCTTGAACCAGTTTTTTGTAACTTTCTCCTAGACTCCTCCCACCTATTTCCCCGTTCACTTTAAAGTCGGTTTCCCCCACGATTAAGCCGTCAGCCTTGTCGCAATATTCCCTATAGTTGTTAAGGGAGATACCACTTCCTATCAGTACTGGTTTCCTCACCACCTCCTTCACCTTCTTTACCCTCTCGATCTCAGGGGGTACTGGACTCCTTGGTCCTGACACTATTACTGCGTCTGCTCCTCCTCTCTCTGCAAGATCCTGAGCCGCTACCTCCACCGGTACATTATATAGAGGGTAAGCATGTTTAACGTGCACGTCAGCGAATATCTGCACTTTACTTCCTAACTCCTTCCTTAGCCTGAGAACCTGAGCTCCCCTTCCCTCCACTATGCCTTGATCAGTGGCGTATGCCCCATTTAGTACGTTACATCTGATGAATTGGGCGTCTGCAATGTGGGCTATGGATAGGGCCTGGTAACAGGCGTTCCTAAGCACGTTAACCCCCACAATTAGGGAGGAACTCTTCCTCACCTCCCTGGCAATCAAAGTCATAGCTGACACAGTCACTGGGGGAACTTCCTCCTTAAAGAAGGGGTAATCTCCCAGGTTCTCCACTATACAAGCCCACACTCCAGCTTCCTCCAGCGTCCTAGCCTCGTTCCTAGCGTACTCAAGGAGTTCATCCATGGAGTTTGAATTGTTTGGAGCCCCAGGGAGAGGGGGCATGTGTATCATGCCAATTATTAACTTCATACATTGCTGTAAGTTTTCAAGTAAAAGAGCCTATGATAAGTGCTCTTTGCCAGTAAACCCTAAATTCTCAAACAACTAACTTAAATCCATGTCTCTGGTTTATCCCAGTAAAGAATGGGCCGAGGCCTATTGTAAGGCTCTCAGCGAAGATAAGGCATACAATGAAGCTGGGAAGGGCTGGCAATGGGACGTAGTTCTATCGGTGGTGGGATTACCCAAGGAAGTGATCAATCAACTGGGCTCAGACAGGGCGTCCCTGAAACTTTCCCTGAGGGAAGGAAAATGTCTGGGGGTGGAGTTCTTCACAGGTAATGTGCCTGACGCTCCCTATGTGCTGGAGGCGGACTACTCCACTTGGACCAAGGTTATCCAAGGCAAGCTCGAGGTGGTGGGGGCCATGCTTTCTGGTACAATAAGACTGAAAAGGGGTAGCATGGTGAGCCTGGCCAGGTACACCAACGCTGCAGTGGCCATGGCCAGGGTGACAACAAAGCTGAACACCAAGTTCCTGGGGTGAAAGAACGAGGGCCGCAGTCTATGACGGCTCAGGAGGGCTGAGGTTAACTAACTTGGAGAAACCTAAACTATCGGAGGGGGAGATACTGGTGAGGGTGGCCTCCTCCGGAGTTTGTCACTCAGACATTCACCTCCTGAGGTCTGAACTCCTACCAGTTCAGGAGGGTTTCATACTGGGACATGAGGTATCTGGCTGGGTTGAGGAAATAGGACGTGGGGTGACAAATCCTTACGGGCTTGCCCCAGGTGATCCGGTGGTGGTCTCGTGGATATTACCATGCGGTAAGTGTCGTTACTGTGCAACTGGTAGGGAGAACTACTGTGCAGTCTCTTACTCTAGGATGCCTGGTATAATAGGTGTGAACGGAGGACATGCGGATTACCTCTCAGTCCCAGAGGTGGGAGTAATCCCCCTTAGGAAGGGTGTAGACGTCCATCTGGCGGCTCCCATAAGTTGTGCCTACGGTACCGCCTATAGTGCATTGAAATCAGCTGATGCCTCACCTTCCCAGAGTATAGTGATCATTGGTACTGGAGGTGTGGGATCCTCAGCTGTTCAGCTGGCCTCGGCCATGGGTATGTATCCCATAGTGGCAGTGGACGTTGTGGCAAATAAGCTTGAGAAGGTGAAGGGGTTGGGTGCCTCCCATGTGGTTAGTGCCTCCACGGGTGACGCTTCCTCTCTCATAAAGGAAGTCCTCCCGGAAGGGGCGGACGTGGTGTATGAAACTAAACCAAACCCTGATCTGCAGCTTGCACAGGACGTGGTGTCGAGGGCAGGAACGATTGTTGTCACTGGTTTAGGCTCGCAAGGCTCCTCCTTCAATGTTCCCACTAATCTTTTTGTTAATAAAGGATTAAGGATAGTGGGAAACTTGGGTTACAGGCCAAGAGTCGACATACCGGAGTTGGTTACAATGGTGGCCTCGGGAAGATTGGACCCCTCTCGCTTAGTGACTCATCAATACGAGCCGGAGAGAATTGCTGAGGCGTACTCGAACTTGGAGAAAGGACTTCACTTAAGGGCCATAGTTAACTGGAACTAGTTACTACACCCATCTCCCTGAGCCCCATGGCGTAAACTTGCTCAACCGTCATTCTCCTAGCCCTCTCTATCACAGTATATCTATTTCTGAACTGCGACATGGCATAATTTACGTACTCCTCTGGCTGAACTAAGGATGGACCTTGGGCTTCCTTAAAGAAGGCCTCCACCACACCCATGGCCAGGGGAGCTAATTCGGACAACCTCTTATTGAAGGCCTCGAACGCCGGCTCACCGTATTCCGCCACCAGCCTGGATATGAGGTACGTCCCGAACGCTATATGTCTTGACTCGTCCCTCATGACGTTCCTTATCATCTCAAGTAAGGTTGGCATCACCTTCATTCCTTCCAATGTAGTCACGTAACCGTGATAAGCAGTCTCCGCCAGTACACCCTCGACTATCATCATGTAAGTGGTGGCGGCCCTTATTTGGGCCTCCGGTGTCTGATCCGTCAAGAGGACGTTCATAGAGTTGGGAAGCTCGACGTAGAATATCCTCCTATAGGACGGATTGGAATCAATGAATCTCCCATTATCCTTCCCAGGGGCCATGAAATCAAGTATCCTGGTGAAGGCCTCTGTGTGTTTGGATTCCTCGAAAAGGAACTGTTCCAGGTACATTTGCTCCTCAAGTCTTCCCTCCCTCGTGAGGACAGACAGAAGGGGGGATAGGTCCCAGGTGACAGCTTCCTCCCCCGCACCGAATAGCACAGTGAGTTGAAGTAACATCTCCCTCACCTGTTCTGGGAGAGCCTCCCAGTCCTTCCTGTCCCTTTCCATGTTCAGGTTAGCCGGGTCCCAGAAGAGTTTCTTCCCCAATTGATAGAGCCTCATGGGGAACCTATCCCAATTTATACGGTTAGCGGAGGTAAGGGACAATCTAGCTCTTTCCATGGGGTATTGTTCGATCTCATAATATGTCTTTTGTGCATAACAGTTTTCGTGGTCGGTTAAGGGTCTTCAAATAGACAGTTAGATCTATCATAAATTATTATTCTTATCCTCTAGCTATATATTATGGTGGCGGAGAAAGTATATCTACTTGATCTGGGTTGGCTAGGAGGGGATATAGGATGGTTCCTTCCTGGGGCGGCCGGGGGAGCCCTCACAAACTCCAACAAGTCACCGAAGAGGGAATGGGTCGAAATACCGGTGAGCGCGGCGCTGGTTCAACACAAGGACGGCTATATTCTCTTCGACACTGGAATAGCTCCAGACGCAATGCAGACACATGCTAAGGGTCTCATGGACGTTTTCCCCATAATAAAATTCTCTGAGGAGAATAGAATTGAAAGACAGTTGGCTAAGGTTGGACTGAAGCCGGCAGACGTAAGTTTCGTCGTGATCTCTCACCTCCATCTTGACCACATCGGCCAAGCGATTCCCTTCAGGGACGCCAAGGTGCCCATACTGGTGCAGAAAAGGGAACTTCAGTACGCCCTCTACATGTTATGGCAGGGGAAGGGTGGGGCATATGATATGGCGGATATGGAGCCACTTAAGGGAGCAAACTGGGTTCCCATAGACGACCACCAATTTGACCTCGTGGATGGAGTTCAGTTGGAGTTCACGGGTGGACACACTCCTGGGCACCAGGTCATGCATGTTACCACAAAGGCCGGGAACAATTATACCTTCACAGGAGACTACCTTCACATACCCCAGGAATACGATTTGGAGGCCAAGGGTTGGCTCTTGAGCGACGCAGATGAGTGGCACGCCTATATAAGGAAGCTAAAGGTTAGGGAGAAGGCTAAGAGAGCTAAGATAGTGCTTAGCCACGATCCGGGGCTCTGGAGCAAGTTTCCCACTGCCCCTAAGGGCCTAGAGTGAAAACCATGGATCCTTCCTTTCTGGCCTCGTCTCCACTTAACGACACCGTTTTCGTTATAAACATACCGCAGGTGAAGTTCGGTCTCGGAGCGACCAGGGACGTGGGCTATGAGGCAAAGAGGCTGGGCATGAGGAATGTGTTGCTGGTGGTGGGAAGTAAACTAAAGGAAAGTAGATTGCTCCAACAGGTTAAGTCGAACCTTGAAAGGGAAGGTATGACCGTGAACGTCACCCATCACGTTAGGGTTGAGCCCGAGGACCAGGAGTTGGTCAATGCCTACAGGGAAGTCAAGGATCTGAAAATAGATGGGTTCGTTGCGCTGGGCGGAGGATCTACAATAGATACCGCCAAGATAATCAACCTCCTATATACCTATCCCGCCGATCTCAACGATTATGTAAACAGGCCCATAGGGAAGGGAATTTCTCCTCCAGGCCCATTGAAGCCAATGATCGCAATTCCAACTACGGCAGGGACGGGGAGTGAGAACACCAATGTTGCTATCTTCGACGTAGTTAAGCTCAGAGTGAAGACGGGGGTCAGCAATCAATACTTGAGACCTTCGGTTGCAATAATTGACCCACTGAATACCGTAACCTTACCTCCCATGGTTACCGCCTCCTCTGGGTTGGATGTATTGAACCACGCCATAGAGTCCTACACAGCCCATCCTTATACTGCTAGACCATTGGTAACAGATCCCTCCCAAAGGCCCGTCTATTCTGGGGCTACTCCGATAGGAGATATCTTCGCCCTGGAGGCAATTAAGTGGGTTCACGATTATCTCAGGAGGGCATACGCCGATCCCTATGACATTGAGGCCAGATATTATATGATGCTCGGTGCCAGTGTTGCTGGAATAGGTTTCGGTCACGCAGGAGTTCACATTCCTCATGCCATGGCTTACCCCATTGCCGGCATGCTCAGGAAGTGGTACCCTGAGGACTACGAGTTCGGATATCCAATAGCACCTCACGGTATAAGTACCGCCATACCCGCAGCCTACGCCTTCAGTTACCTTGCGCCCTTTGCTGAAAGAAGATTCTCCCACGTTGTCCAGAGGCTTGGGATGGAGCCTGAGGAGGGAAAGGTCGGAGATCAACTATTCGAGTACTACATGAAACTGCTCACTTCAACTAAGGTTCCCACCAACCTAAGGGAATTGGATTTTTCGATAGAGGACGTTGACCAGTTGGTGGAAGGTACGCTGACACAACAGAGACTTTTAGCCCTTTCTCCAAAACAGGTAGGGAGGAGGGACCTAGAACAAATTTTCAAGAGGGCCATAGAGGGCGGGTGAGCTTGATTAATCATTTCCTCGGCTATGTTTCAATGTGGTTGAAATGAATGGGTGGCGATGAAAGTTCATGGTGACTATCTTTCCAGATCGTCAATCACGTCGAAGTTCATGACCAGACCAGGGCATTTTGAGCAATTTTCACGCATCACTATAAAGATGGACATATGAATGAGCATGAAGGTTTGTGGTGGACCATGTGAACTTCAAAGTCCATTTTCATGGCCGTTGGTAATCTAACTTAGGACCTAACGTTCGTTATATGCATGTTATGTTAGTTACCTAGAAGTTCCTTTGAACGCACCTTATTTTCTGGACTGTGGAATGAAGACTCATGCTCTATGATATTCACGCTCATCTTGAGACTCCTCAGTTTGACGGAGATAGGGATAAGGTGTTATCCAAATGTCCAATCGTTGTGGTTAATGCAGGTGTCGACTACGATAGTAACCTCCAGGCCCTTAGGTTAAGTTCCATTTACCCCAACGTGATACCTGCAGCTGGCTTCCATCCAGAGTATGTGGGTTCAAAACTGTCTCAACTTGAGGACTGTCTCTCCCTGACCGAGAGAGTACGGATAATTAGTGAAGTAGGATTGGATTACTTCTGGGTGAAGGATCAGGAGGGCAGGAAGACAGAGGTGAATGTGTTTACTAAGTTTCTCCAATTGGCCGAGAGGACTGGAAAACCTATGATAGTGCACGTTAGAGGAGGTATAGGCGAGGCATTATCCATAATATCCTCCTACAAGGTCAGGTTCGCTCTTCACGCCTTTGAGGGAGGGATAAAGTATGCCTTGAAGGCAGTGGACATGGGGGGCTATATTTCCGTCCCTCCAATCTTAGTGCGGGATAGAAGTAGGCAGGAGGTGGTCAAGAGCATCCCTTTGGATTCTATACTTACTGAGACAGACTCACCATTTCTCGGTCCTACCAGGGACTCAAGAAATGAACCTTGCAATGTGTCCTTAACCTTGGCCAAACTGACAGAGATATTGAAGTTAAGGGTTGACGAGATTGAAGCTTCCATAGAGAGGAATACCTTGAGCTTTCTCCCCTTTCTGGCGGATAGATCAATGTAGAAAAATTGTTTCGTGACGATTTTAGATCAGTCGTCTAGCTAGGTCAGGACGCCACCCCGACAAGGGCTGACTGGGTAGTTCTTATATGGAACTCCTTCCTCACTTCGTTGTCCAGATCTTTTTACAAAAGGCTGAAAGCTTCGCCCCTTCCAGGGGCAGATGATAGTCTAGATACTGTCTTTCTAATTATACTGATGGCCAGGAGGAACGCGATCAGAGCTACTGTTTCAATGTCGCCCTCTCAGAATCCCTCCTAGTCCTTGTAAATAACTACGTGAAGGCAACACGTTTCG
>Ga0081529_119889_pt1 | contig 17099 bp, 8 predicted proteins | sample EchGeymetagenome_FD_71012 | JGI IMG/M metagenome (GOLD analysis project Ga0081529, IMG submission 71012) | Ferrous microbial mat and aquatic microbial communities from Echinus Geyser, Yellowstone National Park, USA - transect B T=78-80 C v2... ...
GGTTATAGTTTTGGTTGTTGTGGTGGTTGTGGGCGTGGTTGTGGGTGTGTCGAGGATAACCCCGCATAAGACGACTATTACTAGTGGTGTTTCAACCGCGACTACTACCACCACTGTGCAGGTGAGCTCTACTGCGGTGACCCAGCAGTCTTCGAGCGCTGTAACCACTCCTCCAACAACCACGCCATTTGTGCTTCAGCCTCCGAATAGAAGTGTTCTGGTGGATGAGTCACAGACTTCTCCCCCCGATGCGCTTGACCCTGCGACTGGGTTCGCTGTCCCCGATGAGCCAGTGTTCTTCAACGTTTTCCAAACACTGGTGGAGTTCAATGGGAGCAGTATAACACAGCTGGTACCAGTAGTTGCATCCAACTACTCTATCGAGAACAATTATAGGTCATATGTGTTCGAGATTAGGCCTGGGGTTACCTTTTCGAATGGTGACGGTGTGAGTGCGACCACGGTGTGGTTCAGCCTTGTAAGGGAGGCCATAATGGGTCAATCGGTGGGTCTGTCGAACTACTTGGAGTTAACCGTGAACGTGTCCGAGTACACCCAGACGGGCTATGCTTTCCCATGGGGTATCAGGCATGCTATTCAGGCTGTGACTGGTCTTCCCACTACGAGTAATGCGACGCTTGCTGCTGAGGTGTTGGATAATATGCTTTCACACTTTAACCCATCCAACACTACGCAGCTGAAGATAATGGAGTACCCCAACCAGGCCTACGTGGTTTCCTCACAGATGACGTTCGAGGTGAACCTGCTTGAAAGCTATAGATACATGCTTTACGACTTGGCTGGCTGGTGGGGAGACATAGTCGACCCGGTATACGTTGATTCTCATGGTGGTGTTCAGGTTAACGCTCAGAATAGCTACTTCGACGCTAACAGCGGGCCGGGTACTGGCCCCTACATGGTGCGGGAGGTCGCCTCCTCCTTCAGTGAGGTTGTATTGGAGGAGAACACTAACTATTGGGGTAAGGGTGTTAGCGGCTTGGCGCCAGTAGCCCAGCCACCTCATATACCTGTGGTGATTGTGAAGTATGGTTTAAGCCACAATGAGCGTGTGGAGGATTTCGCGACAAATGCGGCGCAGATATCCTATGTTAGCCTGCCATTCCTCCAGCAAATGTACAGTGCATATAATTACAAGAGGTACTACTCATTTGGTCAAATATTTTACAATGTAAGTTATCAGCCAGCGCTATGGTATATATCTATGAACACCCAACTCTACCCAACCAATATAACGGACTTTAGACTGGCCATAGAGCATGGGATAAACTATACCCAGATACTTAACTCACTATTCTACTTTAATGGGACATATTACGGGGAATTACAGCTCGGCCCCATCACACCCCAGTTCCCAGAATACTATAACCCAGATAATCTACCCATGTATTCATATAATCTAAGTCTGGCTGCCTATTATCTTAACAGGAGCGGCTATCTTGGCGACTTCTATGTTGTGATGCCAAACGGCACCATGCTTGGTGACCCCCAAGGCAAACAGCTTGGCCCGCTCACCATAACCTATATTACTCCGATCACCCCGTTTACCCAGTCTGAGCTCACAATAGTCGCCAACGACTTGGAGAAGCTGGGTTTATCCGTAACACTTCAGGGTGTGAGTCCCTCAGCAAGTCTCTCTTGGACTACACCACAGGCTACACCCAACTTTGTCTACAACTTCTGGGAACCCGATTGGGCTGACCCAATACTGCAGCTAATGTACCCGGCAGTTACAACATCGAGTCTACTACCGGCGTGGATGAATGTTTCCATTGTTAACACAATTATGCAGACGCTCCCATTCCTGACAAACACAACCCAGCAGAGACAGCTTGTAGCTGAAGTATATAGTATTACCTATAATTACGCGCCGTACGTTTGGCTACCAAACCCAGACACATACTTCTTTGTGCAACCATATCTGAGAGGTTTTGTATACACAGCGTTCAGCTACTACTACATGACGGCCTACTACACCAACGCGTAACAACTACCATGAGGGTATATGGAAACCTCTGCATAAAACTTTTTTTTAACTTGAAATAAAGTTAGGGGACGAGTCCCCCTTCGCTCCCTAAAATAGGTGGTAGATAACCTCTTCCCCTCCTCGACGGATCGTTCATAGATGTATTCTTTAACCTATAAGTAAACCAGGTCAGCGGTACACCGTTAGCTTTATGATTTACACTGCGACCCGAGTGTTTGTTAGTTTTATGGTTCTCACGGATTTTCGTAGCATCATGTGGATGCGAATATTGTCTAGTGGGAAAAGTATGGATGATTAAACCTAGGGTTGGATTTTCGGGTAGGTGTAGAAGAATTCCGCTGAGTGCTGTATTGCTTTATAGAAGTTCTCTATCTCAACGTTCTCGTTTGGTGCGTGTGCGTTAGAGGAGGCGGAGCCCACACCGATGGCGCTAACACACTCGTTTATCCCTAGTATGTTTGTGAAAACACCCATCGGCTGTGTTCCAGCACTGTTTGGTAGAACCACTGGCTCTACTCCGTACACCTTTTTAGCGGACTCCCTCATTGCGCTAACAACCCTGGTCCTGACTGGTGTTCGAACGGGCGTTTCCGCGCCAAGTAGTCTGCAATCTACATCGAAGCCGTTTTTCCTAACATGGGTTTGTAGTAGTTCGAATATTTTGTGGGGATTCTGGTTGGGTACTAGTCTAAAGTCGAGTTTAGCCATGGCCTTGGCTGGCACAATGGTTTTGCTCTTAGGACCAGTGTACCCTGAGCTGAACCCGTCAATGTTGCATGTGGGCTCAGTGAAGAGGGCGACTCTTAGCTTCTCAGTTGAAGGGTATTTTAGTCTTTTTACGCCGAGCGCTTTGATTGTTTCCTCAGGTGTTGTGTCATACGACCTAAGGAGCTCGGCTTCATCGTCTGTTAGTGGCTTTACATCGTCATAGAATCCGTCTATTCGTACTCTTCCTTCGTCGTCAACCAAGCTCCTTAAGAGCTTAACGAGCTCCCAAGCGGGATTGTACACTATGGGTGCATTGGATGAATGGAGATCGCGTACGCCTGTGTTACAGTTTAGCTCCACGTATACCAGACCTTTAACACCCAAGATCACCTGCGGTCTGCCTTTGGCATCCAACCCTCCCCCCTCCATTATAACGGCATCAGCCCCTAGTCTGTGAACATTTTTCTGAATGTAGCCTTCAAGGTTTGGACTACCGATTTCCTCCTCTCCCTCATAAATGAACTTTAAGTTAACACTAAGTTTACCTTCGGCTACCAGCTTCTTAAACCCGTAAAGCCTTGCGATCAGTGTCCCTTTGTTATCCGAGGCACCCCTTGCGAAAACCTTGCCTCCCGAAACAGTGGCTGAGAAGGGTGGGTGAACCCATTCATCCAGTGGGTCTACGGGTTGCACATCATAGTGATTATACACTAGAAGTGTCTGGTTGGCGCCTACGCTGTATTCTCCGAGGACGACAGGGTGGCCGCCGGTCTCTTCGATGCTAGCTTTAACTCCAAGCGATGAGAGAAGTCTTTTCAAATACTCAGCTGTATCCCTGATTCCTTCGCCGCTTGCCGACACAGAGGGTTTCTGAAGGAACTCTATGTAGGTCTTCAAAGCCTCCTCCTTCTCGGTTTCGCTAAGCACAAAAGACATAGTTCACAGATTGCATGCACGAATTTAAATATTTTCAGAACTCTACCGGTGCAACCTGTATAAAGTTATACATGGATGTGTGGTAGTGTGCAATTAACGGGTTATTTACCTTTTTTGTTAATAGCCGTCAAAAGTTATTGTTGGTGAGGGAGAACCGAATCGGGCACCACCGAATGGATAAATTTTGAAGCGGTTGGGTTTGCATTGTCTTATAGTTTGGTGTAGACTTGGATGCCCAAGGCTTTGCATGCTTCTTGAGCTTTCTCGTCTACGAATGGTGAAACGAATAGAAGACTTGTGGGTTTTCTACCCGTAAGCTCCTCGAAGAGCCTCGCTTTCCTTATAAAGGTTTGAGGATCGGCCTGTCTGACGTGTGATGTCACCTCTATTAGCACAGTTTTACTATCCGTTACCGCCACGTCCACCTCAACCTGTGAGGGGTATCCGTACACTAAACCCTCCACATCCTGAACCACCCACCTCTCCACGCTGAAACCGAGCTCCTTGCCCAGGAGCCCCCTTATGGCTTCTCTGAACGCCGACTCTGCGTCCACACCCCAGCGAGCCCCAAGCGCAGTTATCTTCCTGTTTAGCAAGTCGAAGCCAGCGTACATCTCTTCTCTGAGTTTGTTCATGTCTTCTCTGAGTTTGTTCATGTCTTCTCTGAGTTTGTTCATGTCTTCTCTGAGTTTAACCAGCTCTTCCTCGAATCGATCCATCCGCTTTAAGACTTCTGTCAGCCCGATCAGCCCCGCTACTGTGTATCTAAATTCCTCATCTTCCTTTAGAAGTCTCAGTATCTCCTTCTTAAGCTCACTACTCGTGGAGGACACAGTCATACTAATAGGTACACCTAACAAAATAAATCCAACGATAACCACACCAGAGGAGCCCTATTACTCCAAGTTGTGTCTTAACGAGGGTTAGGTAGGGGCTGAGGACCCCATCCACTCCGTTTCGTGGGAGGTGGGTGGTTCAACATATGTGTAGGGGTTCAACATCTTTTGATGCGGGTTACCTCAGTTGGAGTAGGGCTAAAAGGGGTATGTGGACCCATTCCGGTCTGTTTTCAAGCTCATATCTAACCTCATATAAAGCCTTCTCCGCCTCAAATACTCTAAGTAGGTTTATCAAGTCGTGTTTCTCGCTTGGGACTATTCTAAGGGTTTTGACTGCATTCCAATAAGAATCGATGAATCTGCTTCTCGCTTGGTTCACCCAACCCTGCACCGCATTATGGCTTACACGTTTGCTTATGAGGGTGTAGTTGGCTGCGTAGCTGATGGACCTGAGCATACCGGCTACGTCTTTAAGTGCGAAACCCTTCTTACGCCTCTCCTCTAAGCTTTTCAGAGGTTCACCCTCAAAATCCACGATTATATAGCCTTTATTTGTTTTGAGAACTTGGCCTAAGTGGTAGTCTCCGTGAACCCGTATCTTGGTTAGTTGGAGTAGAATGTGCAGATTGCTGTCTGCTACTAATCCCTCTAGTCGTGCGGTGGATTTAAGGAGTTTTTCTAGTAGGGGTTTGTGGGTGGAATCGGTGGTCAGCGCCTTTTTACATGACTGCATGGTCGCTTTGAGTGTTATCTCATATGTGTGTCTCCATTCTTCCACGTCGCGATTCGAAGCTGGTTCGGGGTCGAATCGTGGGTCACCCATACTCCTAGATAGCGCGAGGTGCATCTTTGCGGTTAGATACCCTAGCTGGGAGCAGTCCTCCAGAAGTGAGTCTCGGCTTTGTTGACCCATATTTTGGTTCAACATCCTCGTAAAATGCGTCCAGCCGTCGCCCGAGTTTTCGACGTATTCGAACACAGCGAATAGTAGTGCTTCCCCACGGTCACTATCATAGGCAGCATACCCCGAAGGCTCTGGCGTGCCTTCAAAATGCGCTACGTGAGTTAAAAACTCCGGTACCTCAAGGTCCGGGTTTACGCCGTAAGCGAGGTGTCTGTACTGCTTCATAAAGTACTTTTTATCGAAGAATATTGAAACATTGCTCTGCTCAACGCCACCAGTGCTTATATTCTCCTTGAAGAACAGAGTGTCATGAGGGTTTAGACCCAAGCTGTTGAAGCTTATCCGACCATGTTCTGTTTTCAACGTTCCTCCTTTTGCAAGCCACTCTAACAATGCGACTGAGCGATAGGGAGCCTCGACTAGGTCTACAAGGATCCATGAACCCAGTTTGCCACGTATACTGTGGGGGTCACGTGATGGGCGTTCCAAATCGTTTGCGGTTACCAGTGGGATAAAGTAGGACTCTAATGTGTTTTCATCGGTTTCTACATCCACGAATGCGTAGATGTAAATTGCGCCTTCTACGCTCAGTGTGCACCAGTCTCTTAGACTTACACTAACAATTCGGCTGGATTTCTTCCCAAACCACCTCTTCGTGGGTAGAGTCTCCATTAGTGTTCGCTCTAAGCTACGCTTAAAATCGTCGAATTCGGCTGGTAGCCCCGTCTCTTCACTCACCACGTGTCGCCTGTTGGTGGGGTGAGCTTAAACCAGAAAAATGTGTGGGGGGAGAGCGTGAAGAAGTATGGTAGTCTACCTATCTTGGGGAAGGGTACGCTCGTCTGCGCCTCGATCGGTGTCCACTCCGCATATTCTCTGAGATCGAGCTCTACGGCTGTCGGCTTTTTGGATAAATTGTTTACACACAGCATACTCTTACCCTTATAGCTCCGGATGAAGGCGAACACCTTTAGGTTTGGGTGGTCTATGAATCTTATCTCACCTCGGCCGAGTACATCAGAGTACTTCTTTCTAACCCTAATGATTTCCCTAAGCCAGTTAAGCAGTGAAGAGCTGAGTCTACTCTGTGTTTCAACATTACGTGATTCATAGTGATAGATTGGGTTCGTTATCACTGGGGCGTAGAGTTGCTCAGGGTCGCACTTCGAAAAACCCGCGTTTCTATCTGGAGACCACTGCATTGGCGTCCTAACACCATTCCTATCACCCAAGTATATGTTGTCGCCCATGGCTATCTCATCACCATAGTAGAGGAATGGGCTTCCAGGCAGCGAGAATAGAAGCGCGTGGAGTAGTCTGATGGTGTTCTGGTCGTCGTCAACCAGTGGTGAGAGCCTCCTCCGAATACCTAGGTTCAACCTCATCTTTGGGTGCTTGACGTATTCATGGTACATCACATCTCTTTCTTCGTCGGTGACCATTTCCAAGGTGAGCTCGTCGTGGTTCCTGAGAAATGTGCCCCAATCACAGTTTTCAGGTATTGGGATAACTTGCTTGATTATGTCCACAATGGGCGTCCTATCCTCTTTTGCGATGGCGATAAACATTCTGGGCATCAGGGGGAAGTTGAAGGCCATATGGAACTCGTCGTTACCGTTACCAAAGTAGGCTTTAGCCTCCGTGGGCCACTGGTTCGCTTCCGCTAACAGTATTGTCCCGGGGAATTCTTTATCCACCATGCTTCTCAACTCCTTAAAGTAGGCGTGTGTCTCTGGTAGGCTTTCGCAGTTTGTGCCCTCACGCTCGAAGAGGAATGGTACAGCGTCACACCTAAACCCGTCAAGGCCACGCTTGAGCCAGAAGCGTACCACGTTCTTCATTTCTTCCCGAACCTCGGGGTTATCATAATTCAGGTCGGGTTGATGCGAGTAAAACCTGTGCCAATAGTACTGTTTAGCGATGGGATCCCAAGTCCAATTAGACTTCTCAGTATCAACAAAGATTATCCTGGCTTGCGAATACTTCTTGTCGGTGTCACTCCACACAAACCAGTCGTGTTTAGGGGAGTTTGGGTTACGAGCTTCCTGGAACCAAGGGTGTTGGTCAGAGACGTGGTTTAGGACTAGGTCGGCGATAACCCTTATACCACGTCTATGAGCCTGCTCCACGAATTCATCGAAATCATCAAGTGTGCCATATTCGGGTTGGATGGAATAGTAATCCGAGATGTCATAACCATCATCTCTCATAGGTGACTTGTAGAATGGTAGAAGCCACACGCAGTCTATTCCAAGCCAAGCTAGGTAGTCGAGTTTCTGTGTTAACCCCTTAAAATCACCTACACCATCATTGTTGGAGTCGTAGAACGATTTGGCGGGTATCTCGTAAAATATGGCATCCCTGTACCAAAGCCTGTTTGTTGAATCCAACATCGCTTCACACCTACTTTACCCTGAAAATATGAGCACACTGGGTTTTCGGGTTTAGTTTAACAAAATTCTCCTCACTATGCCACGTGTATCTCACTCCAGTGAGTAAGTCCTCCACAACGTACTCAGAAGTATTCACCCCAAACTCACCTAAACTTGTTCTCACTTTGGCATAATGCTCCTCAAACGGGTTAACGTTGACCACCACGAGGATCACATTAGAGTAATCATCACTCCACCTAATATAGGCCACTAAATTGGGGTTGTTAACTTCACAGAAACGGATATTCCTAAAGTTTTGTAGCGCCGGGTTCTCCCTTCTAATCTTGTTAATTCGAGTGATAAGCGGTTTTATGTTGCCGGGCGCATCCCAGTCGCGGGGCTTTAACTCGTACTTCTCGGAGTCCGCGTACTCCTCCTTACCCGGTACCCCCTTATTCTCACACAGCTCGTAGCCGCTATATATTCCGTAAACTGGTGAGAGGGTTGCTGCGAGTATGAGCCTGAGCTCGAACGCTGGTCGCCCACCGTATTGGAGTACAAATGGGAGGATATCTGGTGTGTTTGTAAACAGGTTTGGTCTGAAGAACTCCGCTATGGGTTGCGAGCTTAACTCCCTAAAGTATTGTTCTATCTCCCAGTTATAGTTCTTCCAAGTAAAATACGTGTACGACTGGGTGAAGCCGATTTTGGCTAAATGGTACATCACGTTCGGCTTCGTGAACGCTTCAGCTAGGAATATAACATCCGGGTGTTCTTTTTTAATGCCTTGGATAAGCCACTTCCAGAAGCTGAACGGTTTGGTGTGGGGATTATCAACCCTGAATATTCTGACACCTGCCTCAATCCAGAACTCAACGATGCTTTTGAGCTCCTCCCAGAGCTCGGGCCAATTTGGGTTATCGAAGTTCAATGGGTAAACATCATAGTAGCGCTTTGGCGGGTTCTCAGCATATCTAATGCTACCATCGCTTCTATGATAGAACCATTCGGGGTGGTCGCGGACATACGGATGGTCGGGGGAACACTGGAAGGCTAGGTCTAAGGCTATCTCTAAGCCAAGCGATTGAGCCTTCTCTAGTAGGTGTTTAAAGTCATCTAGACTACCAAGCTCTGGATGTATACTTTTATGCCCACCCTCAGTCGAGCCAATAGCCCATGGGCTACCCGGGTCAGTGGGTGAAGGGTTTGATGAGTTATTCTTACCTCTCCGATTTGTCCTACCTGTAGGGTGGATTGGAGGAAAGTAGACAACGTCGAAACCCATGCGGGCGATGTCTTCAAGCCTTGCTTCTACGTCTTTAAAGGTACCGCTTCGCTCAGGAGAGCGTGTCTGGGAGCGTGGGAACATCTCGTACCACGCAGAGAAGCCGGCCTTCGACCTGTCTACCATAACCTCTAAATCGGGGGTGAACCTTACACTACCATGCTTCCTAGAACACCTCCTGGTCGCATCCAGTAAGTCTTTAGCTGTGACCGCTTTATATATCGAGTCTACACTAGAGTCTCTAATCTTTTTTATTGCGTTGCTGATTATAGCTGAATCCTCCGCGTCTGCTAGGCGCATGTATCCTCTTAAGATGTTTAGACCATCCTCCAAATCCACGCTTATATCCTCACCGCTTGAGAGCCATCTTTCGAATCCCTTTGACCACGTCTGATATTCATCCACCCACGCCTCCAGCGTGTACAAGGTTGAACCAAGCTCCAAGAGAGTATAGTTTCCCACATAGCGATCCTCACACACTTGTTTCATAGGAGTCCTTAGCCAAACTTCACTAGAAGGGGGCTTAACCAACAAGTCTACACAAACAGCCTTTTCACCCGTCGTGAACACTTCCGCGTCAACTTTCAACACATCGCCAACAATCCTCTTTATAGAATACTTTCCGCCATCAATCATTGGGTGCACATCCTGAATTACAATATCTCCTTCACGCCCAATCATGGGGTTATCAATTGAGCGGCGCTATAAAAGGCATACCCAGTGTTGAAACCAACACGCTAAGAATCCCACATGCGCTTTAACCGTGGATCAGTAATGGCTGTAGGGGTTCCCCTCAACCTCCGAAGCCAAAATACGTAACACCTGCCGTAAAGGTATAATTCTATTCTACTGTTTACTGTTAGGGTGCGATTCCTTAATAGCCTCAGTGCTCTCCTTGGCAGGCTGGGTTTTGTTTTCAAATACAAGCGCCCCCAGGGGGGGTAGGGTTATCTTGATCGAGTAGGAGAATCCGTGGAAAGCACACTCCTCGGCATTCACGCCTCCCATGTTGCCCACACCGCTTCCACCGTACTCCTTGGCGTCCGTATTCAACACCTCCCTATAAAACCCTAGACGGGGAACACCCACCCTGTAATCTGTGCGGGGTATGGGTGTCATGTTGTAGACAAAGAGTAAAAAGCTTTCATGGTTCTTAGACCAACGCAGAAAGCTTATCACACTCTGCTCAACATCCCTGAAATCAACCCATTGGAAACATGAGGGGTTGCTTTCGGATTCGTGAAGCTCTACTCTAGATGTGTAAAGGTGGTTTAGGTCGCGAATTAGTCGTTGAACACCACTGTTAGCTTGGTTGTTGAGCGCATCCCACTTAAGACCCAGGTGCTCATCCCATTCCCCCCTCTGTGCAAACTCATTACCCATGAATAAGAGCTTCTTGCCGGGGTGCCCGAACATGTAAGCATAGCACAGCCTGAGGTTCGCGAATTTCCGCCATTCGTCCCCGGGCATCTTCTCGAGCATTGAGTGTTTCCCGTGCACAACCTCGTCGTGGGATAGGGGTAACACGAAGCTCTCACTGAATGCGTACCATAAACTGAATGTGAGCTTCCCATGCTCATACTTCCTATATACTGGGTCCGTTGAGAAGTAATCTAGGGTGTCGTGCATCCAACCCATGTTCCACTTGAAATCGAAACCCAAGCCACCCGCGTGCACGGGTTTCGTGACGTTGGGCCAAGCAGTCGACTCTTCGGCTACGATTATCGCCCCAGGAAAACGGCTGTGCACCACCCTGTTGAGGTTTTGGATAAACTCTACAGCCTCAAGGTTCTCCCTACCACCATACTTGTTGGGTCTCCACCTCCCCGGCGGCCTCGAGTAGTCTAGGTAAAGCATAGAGGCCACAGCGTCCACACGTAGACCGTCAACGTGGTACTTTTCAAACCAGAAGAGGGCGTTCGAGACAAGATAGTTTCTTACCTGGTTCTTAGCGTAGTCGAAGATATATGTGTCCCAATCGGGGTGCTCCCTCCTCAACTCGTCTTCTGATTCGTAGAGGTGGGTCCCATCAAACAAGCCAAGACCCCAATCATCCTTCGGAAAGTGGCCCGGAACCCAGTCGAGTATTACGCCAACTCCCTCTCTATGTAGGGTGTCAACGAACTCCATAAATTCAAATGGTGAGCCAAACCTGGCTGTTGGAGAATAGTATCCGGTTACCTCATACCCCCATGAGGAGTCGAGGGGGTGCTCCATTATGGGTAAAAGCTCCACGTGTGTGAAACCCATGTTTTTAACGTAGCTTGCGAGAGCCTTCGCGAGCTCCGGGTACCTAGGTAACACGTGTGACGCGGCCTTCTCCCCCATCCATGAACCGAGGTGAACTTCATATATGGATATTGGCTCATCATTGTGCTCACGCTTAGCTCTTGAGGAAAGCCATTCTTGGTCGCCCCAAGCGTAATGAGATAAATCACAGACAACCGAGCCGGTGTGTGGACGCATCTCACACCTGAAGGCGAAGGGGTCCGCCTTCTGCTTAATTTCACCCTCCCCGAATTTTACAGCGAACTTGTACACTTCCTCCTCTGATATACGCGGGACGAACAGCTCCCAAACGCCTCCCTCCCTACGGATCATGGGGTGAGCCCCAATCTCCCAGTGGTTAAAGTTCCCGATCACACTCACAGCGCGAGCGTTAGGAGCCCATACAGCAAACCCAACACCCTTGACACCCCCACATGATTCTAAGTGTGCACCGAAGGTGTCGAAGCTGCGCTCAAGTTCCCCCTTACCCCACAGGTAGAGCTCGAACTGCGTTATACTAGGCTCAAACGAGTATGGGTCCTCGAACTCGTGAATATACCCCGCCCTGTCCCTAAAGCTAACAGTGTACCCCAGCTCAGAAACCTCCTGACCCAGCTCGGCTACATAGAACCCCCTATCGTGTATTTTACTCAGCGGTGAAACACGTCCCTTACCATCCTTTATCCAAGCACTAACAGCTAGCGGTAAATAGCATCTAACAGTGAGCCTCTCACCTTCCAGGTGGGGGCCAAGCACCAGATCAGGCCTATCATTATCGAAGCTAACGATACTTAACACATCATTTTCACTGATACCTCTATCTGAACCGTTCAATCCATCAACCTGCACACGTGTTACGTCAACATCTATAATAAATATTACGAGGTACCCCAACACCGTCTAGATGCCGCTCAGAAGTATTTTGTGGTTTTGTTGCTTTGTTGCACAAATATTGTTGACTATCATGTTTGTGTAGACCACAGCTAAGTTATGTATAAAAACTATGTATCTATTTACATTATCATACCACTTATGCAACAAAGCAGGTTTTGTGGACTCATACCAATTGTGAGTATTGTGTTAATGATCCTTAAAGAAGGTTGTAGGTAGCAGGCTTTAAATTCGCACACGTAATCGCTGAGTTGTGTGGTCACCTGATTTTTGCGCCAACACAACCGATGATAATGATGTGAGGTTCAGTGTTTGGGCACCCAACCATAGGAGTGTATCTCTCGTTATATATGGAAACCATGGCAGACGGGTTCTACCGATGGTTAGGGGTGAGAGGGGCTACTTCTCCCTTGAGTTGGATGATGTAGACCCCAACATGGAATATAAGTATTTGTGTGGGGACGTAGAGGTTCCCGACCCCGCGTCTAGGTTCCAACCCCGGGGTGTCCATGGCCCCTCAATGGTGGTTAACCCAACCTTTGCGTGGGGGGATGGGTCTTGGAGGGGTGTGGGTAGAGAGGACCTAGTGTTGTATGAGTTGCACGTCGGTGTTTTCACTCCTGATGGAACCTTCAGCTCAGCGGCTTCACGCCTCGACTACCTAAAGGATTTAGGTGTCACTGCGGTTGAGCTGATGCCTGTAGCCCGGTTCGCGGGGGCACGTAACTGGGGTTACGATGGTGTTTTCCCCTACGCTGTTCAGAATAGCTATGGTGGGCCGGATGGGTTGAAGAGCTTCGTTAACGAGGCGCATAGAAGGCGGCTAGGCGTGATACTCGATGTGGTTTATAACCATATTGGCCCAGAGGGGAACTATATGGATACGTTGGGACCCTACTTCTCCAAAAGGTACTCTACGCCCTGGGGTAAGAGTTATAATCTGGATGAGGCTGGCTGTGATGAGGTTAGGAGATTCATTATTCAGAATGCACTATACTGGGTGTACGAATATCACATGGATGGGCTGCGCCTCGACGCCGTGCACGCCATCTACGATTGCTCGCCGAGACACATAGTCCAGGAGATATGCGAGGCGGTCAAACACGCACAGACTGAGTTGGGGCGAAACCTAGTTGTGATTGCTGAAAGCGACCTAAATGACCCGAGAATCGTCAGGTCACCCCAGAAGTGTGGTTATGGAGCCGATGCGCAGTGGTGCGACGACTTCCACCACTCCCTGCACGTTTACCTAACGGGCGAACGCACCGGTTACTACCAAGACTTCCATGGGGTTGAGGACCTAGCCAAGGCGCTCACCAAGGTGTTCGTGTATGACGGCGTGTACTCCAGCTTCAGGGAGAAGACTCATGGGGCGCCCGTTGATGACTTGGATGGGTGTAGTTTTGTTGTGTACTCCCAGAACCACGACCAGGTGGGCAACAGAGCTGATGGTAAGAGGTTGCTCACACTTGTAGGTGAACTCAAAGCGAAGATGGCTGCTGCACTGACGATTCTTTCACCCTACATACCCCTTATTTTTATGGGTGAAGAGTACGGTGAAACAAACCCATTCTACTTTTTCTCAGACTTCACCGACCCAAAAATAGCTGAGGCTACGCGTCAAGGCAAAAAGAGGGAGATGGGGGAGCACTACGTTGACCCACAGTCATCTGTATCCTTCGAAAGCTCGAAGCTCGATTGGGACAAAACCCAAACACATATGGGCAAACAATTTCTAGACTACTATAGGCATCTAATCGCTATAAGAAGAAGATTCAACCTCCAGTGTAGAAGGAATGTGAAGCTACTCCACACAGAGAACTACCTTCACATAGCTAGGGATGAAGTCAACCTATTACTGGTCTTCGAGGGTTCCGAAATAACGTGCGGTAACTGGACCCTAGAGGAGAGTGTGGGTGATTTCCCAAAACAGGTAAGTGCTGGTAAACATATGTTTAGAAATGGAATAGCGGTATACATCGAAGCCAAGTGGGCTACCCCGCCCTCAACAGTGAATCAAAAATTTGTGCCTAAGGCTCTGTTGATGCTAAGGGTGATCTTTGACCCTGCCGTGAAGGGTGAGGTTTTGGAGTTTCATAAAAAGCTATAACAGCTATTACTCAGCCCGACTTTGAACCTAAAAGTGCACTACTCTAGCATACTCTACGGTCACGGTCAAACCGTCAACCATGCTTGAACATTCCTTATGGTTTACAATAACAGGCGCCAAACCAACAAAGAAGGAATATGAGTGTTAAGGTTGCAGGGCCTGAAGAGTAAGACTGGGTTAACTCCACCCCACATTCTAATGGTGATGTTTGTTGACTTGTGAGCGTGTTCCACAAATAGTATTAGTGGTTGAAGGTTGGGTGCGGCGAAACGTTTACCTGATACAGGTTGCCAGGTTTAGACCAAATGTTAGTATTGGGTGTGTCTACTGGAACTTTAATTGTTTACGGCTGTACGTGTTACTTACCGCCGCTCTTTTTCTTTTTCTCCTGCTTTTCTCTTTCCCAGCGGTCAAGCCAGTTTCCCTGAACGTAGAGCGCGTTTATGCCTCCACCATCCACGAGTGGCGCCGCGCCGCTCCTGTTGTGTCTACTGTTTCGCTCAACTACTCTTCCAACATAGCGGATCAAGTAGTAAGTTGAAGGGTAAATCACTATGGCGAGTGTAGCTATTGATGTCAAGTACAACCAGAGGATTCCCCTAAGGAGTATGTATGTGTAGAGCCACCCGAAGAAGAGTATGATACTACCCACCAGGGATGTTTGGATCACTAGCCACTTCTTTCTGTGTCGTTCAATACGCGCTTCCTCCTTTTCCTCACGCTTCCTAGAAACCTTCGGCACACACAATAAGCGTTCATACACAATTTAAAGTTTTGTATAGGCCATAAGATACCCCACGGTTAATCTGGCAGGGTCTCACTAGAAACTCTAACATGTTGCACTCGTTTTAAAGAAATTGTACCCTAAACAATTGGCTATCCCATGACAACACAGTGCCCTGTACAAGGTCCTTTACCGTCGAGGTTTTAGCCTCCGTTTTGCATTGGGTTAAAATAGGGACGCTTGGATGGTTGCTTATGCTCAGGTATAGGGATAGGCCTCTTCGTCCTGGTTATTCTTATCCTCTGGGTTCAACATGGTTTGAGGATGATGATGGTGTTAACTTCGTTCTCTTTTCGGAGAACGCTTCCTCAGTTGACCTTTTGTTGTATCATACCCCAAATGACACTCAACCAAGTGAGGCTATAAGTGTTAGGCAGAGGACGGGTGACCTGTGGCACGTTTTTGTACCCGGTGTTCGCCCTGGGCAGCTTTACGCGTACAGGGTTGATGGGCCATATAAGCCAGAAATGGGATTCAGGTTTAATCGTAATAAGGTCTTGATAGACCCCTATGCTAAGGCAATCACTGGTAGCTTGTTGTGGGATGACTCAGTGTTCGGCTATAGGATTGGTGACCAGGCGGCCGATCTCTCATTTGATGAGCGTGCTTCGGATAGGTTTGTGCCTAAGTGTGTGGTGGTTGACCCCTTTTTTGAGTGGGATGACCACAATTTTCTGAAGAGGAAGATCCCGTGGAGTGATACCGTTATTTATGAGGCGCATGTTCGAGGCATTACTAAGCTTAGGTATGATCTCCCAGAAGCTTTACGCGGCACCTACGCTGGGCTCGCTACACGAAACGTTATTGACCACCTGAAGGAGATGGGTATAACCACGCTTGAGCTCATGCCCGTGCACCACTTCATTGATGACAGATTCCTAGTCGAGAAGCAGTTGAAGAATTCTTGGGGATACAATACGATGGGCTTCTTCGCACCTGAGTGCAGATATTCGAGCTCTGGTTGCTTGGGTGAGCAGGTGGTTGAGTTCAAGAATATGGTGAATGAGCTACACAATGCTGGTATAGAGGTGGTCATAGATGTGGTATTCAACCATACCGCTGAGGGCAATCACTTGGGTCCAACCCTGAGTTTTCGGGGCATCGATAACACCTCCTACTATATGTTGGTGCCCGATAACCCACGCTACTATCTCGACTTCACTGGTACGGGTAACACACTGAATCTGAGCCATCCGAGGGTGCTTCAAATGGTGCTTGATAGTCTAAGGTACTGGGTGAGTGAAATGCATGTGGACGGCTTCAGATTCGACTTGGCTGCGTCGCTTGCACGCGAACTCTTCAGTGTGAACATGCTCTCCACCTTCTTCGTAACACTCCAGCAGGACCCAATACTCTCCAAGGTTAAACTCATAGCGGAGCCGTGGGATGTTGGCCCCGGTGGCTACCAGGTAGGCAACTTTCCCTATCTGTGGGCGGAGTGGAACGGTAAGTTCAGGGACACTGTTCGTAGGTTCTGGCGTGGGGAGGCAGTGGTTTACAGCGAGCTTGCGAACAGGCTCCTAGGCTCACCCGACTTGTACTTGGGGAGTGAGCGCACTCCATTCGCGAGTATTAATTATGTGACCTCCCATGATGGGTTCACACTCGAGGACCTCGTGAGTTATGACTCGAAGCACAACGAAGCAAACAAGCTAGGTAACAGTGACGGTATGAATGACAACTTTAGCTGGAACTGCGGCGCCGAAGGTCCAACCGATGATGCGGGTGTGCTTGCGTGCAGGGAGAAGCAAAAGAGGAACCTTGTCATCACTCTATTCATCAGTCAGGGAGTGCCCATGGTTCTTGGTGGAGACGAACTGGGGAGGAGTCAACGTGGGAATAACAACGCGTTCTGTCAGGATAACGAGATAAGCTGGTATGATTGGAGGTTGGATGAGCGCAAAATGTGTTTCCAGCTTTTTATGAGAAGCGTTGTGCACTTCTTTAAGGCCCATAGAATCTTTAGAAGGGCAAGGTTTTTCCAAGGCAGGAAGCTT
>Ga0081529_139330_pt2 | contig 17095 bp, 18 predicted proteins | sample EchGeymetagenome_FD_71012 | JGI IMG/M metagenome (GOLD analysis project Ga0081529, IMG submission 71012) | Ferrous microbial mat and aquatic microbial communities from Echinus Geyser, Yellowstone National Park, USA - transect B T=78-80 C v2... ...
TCCATATAAATTAATATGTGGTGGTTGTAGGGCTAGGGCATACAACTACTTCGGTGATGTGTTAGCACCGGATCCAGGCTGTATCTACAACTCAGCGGAGTGGCGTAAATTAACGGAGGACTTGGCTAAGATTAAGGTGAAGATTTCACCATTGGTATTCAAGTGAGGTGATGCGCATGAAGGTGCTCTTAGCCGTTCCGCCGGGCATTGATAAACTGGAGCTATACAGGGTACTTGGTTTGAAGGCGCCACCGTTAGGTCTTGCCTGGATAGCTGCAGTACTTGAGAGGGCTGGTCATAAGGTTAGGATTATTGATTCACCAACGGATGGTATTGATTTAAAGGCGTTCATGAATGAGGTTAGGTCCTGGAACCCTGATGTCGTTGGTATAACCGCAATAACGCCAACAGTATATAAGGCGTATGATGCTGTTAAGGCGGTTAAGGAGTACGATAAGGATTTGCCCGTGATAATGGGCGGTCCTCACGTAACGTTCATGTATGAGGAAGCTCTTAATAATGGTGTGGATGTTGTTGTTAGGGGTGAGGGTGAGTACACAACCCTGGAGTTAATAAATACGATAGAGAAGGTGGGTCTTGATACGGGTCAATTCAAATCAATAAGGGGTTTGGCGTTTAGGAGTGGTGATGGGATCATAAGGACACCAGATAGGCCACCCATTAAAAATCTTGATGAGCTACCGCCACCAGCCCGTCACTTACTGCCAATGGATAAGTACACATTGTTCGGTAAGCCGATTAGGATAATACATGCAATGGCCAGCAGGGGTTGCCCGTATGGTTGTTCGTTCTGTTCCACATCATACTTCTGGGGCAGGATGGTTCGTTATAGGTCGGCGAAGGCTGTGGCTGATGAGATCGAGGATGCGGTTAATAGGTATAAGACCAACATTGTTGTGTTTACGGATGATGAATTCACCCTGGGCAAAAGGTTCGTTTATGACTTCCTTAGGGAGATCAGGGAGAGAAAGCTGGACATAAATTTCTCGTGTGGTTCAAGGGTTGACACTATTGATAGGGATATGATTGTGAAACTGAAGGAGCACGGATGCACAGCGCTTTACTTCGGCGTGGAGTCAGGTAGCCAAGACACCATCAATAAGATTGGTAAGAGGATAACACTGGAGCAGGCTGTTAAGGTGTTTCAATGGGCCAAGGAGATTAATATAGACCATGTTGGTTCATTCGTGATAGGCTTCCCATGGGAGAGCATTGAGGATATGAAGAACACGGTTAGATTCGCCATGAAGTTAGACCCGACATATGCCCAATTCACCGTGGCGACCCCATACCCAGGGACACCACTTTATTATCAAGCCGTTAGTGAGAACCTAATTGAGGATTGGAATTGGGAACACTACACAACACTTAGGGCAGTCATGAGAGGTTATAGGTTTACGAAGGAGCAGGCACAGAAAATGCTTCAGTGGGCCTATGTTAAGTACTACAGTAGGCTTGGGTTCGTGATCCATGAGTTAATCCATGGCAGGTTGGGCACGATAATTACGGCGATAAAGAACTCGCTCGTTCCATGGTTCACTGAAAGATTACTTGGGCGTGGTGAATAACTAGCCTCATGTATGGCTTAGAATCTCCCTTAAAATTACAAGGTTTTTCCTACCAGGTAATGTGGCATTTACGAAGGAGTCCCTATTAATATTAACACCCCACCTATTGACTATGCTCAACACCTCATCAACATGGTGAACATCAAATACTCCCTTCTCTATGTAATCATGGACTAGACTTAATACGCCATATACCGTGTCTATGCCGTAAACCTTCGCCAACCAAATCACGATATCCGGTATATTCAGTATTACCAAGTTCTTGTCACTTAACCTTATGATCAACCTCATGTATAACGTCGTTACATTGTTTACGGACGTGCAGGGTATCCTTGCGCAATCGACATCACTCACCATGTACGTATCATAAACTTTGATGTTGCCTGTAGTGAATTCTATCGAGAGATGCACGTTAAGCTTTCCCAAGCTAAATATCTCTATTTCATTACCAATCTTCTCGGTAATCCTCCTCATGCGCCTAAAGAATTTGTAAACATCATTCCTATCGCAATTCCTAGCAATCAAAGGCGTGGTTGCCAGTACGGGAAGGTCCGAACATGCTAGGTTTAGACTGCTACATAGGATGGCTCTTTTATAAAGTATGAATAATATTAGGTGAAGTGTATCCATGTACTTTATTGGGCACTCATTGGTTGGTACTTCTCGAAAATCCATAAATTGATAAAATACTGTCCTCCCGCTTATAAACCTATTGATATACAGCCGTAAATTTACGCCTGAATTATCGTTTTATTTCTTAGCAGCCGCCTTCTTCTCCCCCTTCTTTCTCATTTCCTCCCTAATCTTCCTAGCCTCCTCCTTAGGCATATTCCTAAGCTTAACATAGAGAGGCTCGACCCTCTCGCCGACAGTTGGGTCATCATATACATGAGCCTCAATTATACTCCTGTGTCTACCATATTCGGTGACCACCCTAATCACGTAGACCTGCTTAACATCAACGCCAAGGGCCTTGGCAACCTCCTCACGTAGCTGCAGCCTACTTGGTGTGGGTAGTCCTACGTGCCAAACTTCAGCCGTTACTTCCTTACGACCAACTACCTTATTGTCCCTAATCATTGTTAACTTAGTTATGACTTTCCCAACCTCAACGCCCTCAGGTAGGCTTGGTGTTGGTACAGACATTCAGGGATTCGTGAAGCATACCCCTTAATAAGCTTAAACTCCTAGGGTATTGCCTTAGGTGCCTCGATCACCTTAAAACAGGACGCCATTTCGTAAGGGCCTTATAACACATCAATCGCGTACATGCCTTCCTTCTTTATATTCAGTTTACTTGCTATGCATGATTCCTCGGGCTTCAACACTATTATGAGTCCCATCCAGTCCTTACTAAAGTCTGTGCCACCACAGACTGGGCATTTCTCCGTCTCCTCAGGCACCACAGCCTTACAATTCCTACAGGCCTTGTAACCAGGTAGTGGGCTTCGCCTAACTGGTCTCCTTCCCCTGGTGCTCATTCCTTCTATGTCTGGACTTTAACATTTAATAAACTTATCCGGAGCGGATTAATGGTTTTCGATGCGCGAGGTCATTGAAAGAGTTATTGATGTGTTTAGGGGTTTGGGTAATGAGTTGAGGCGGACTGGCTGGTTCGTGGATGGTCCTGAGTCCACCAGGTGGTGGGGTGGGGCTGAGTCTCCTGACGAGGTTGTGATAACCGCAATCCTAGTTCAACAAACCAGGTGGGAGGTTGTTGGTGAGGTTCTCGATAGGCTTAGGGTTCTCGGCTTAAATAAGATTGAACGCATTGCGGAAACAAGCCCGGAAGCGCTTGCCGACATCATAAAGGGTGTTAATTACAGGTTTACAAAGGCCGTGAGGCTCGTAAAACTGGCAAGAAACATCGTAAGTGTTGGTGGGCTAGAAAGGCTTAGGTCAATGAGTAACGTTAGGGATTTCCTACTTAACCAGGATGGTGTTGGTGAGGAAACCGCAGATTCGATAATGCTCTTTGCCCTAAACATACCGTCACTACCAATTTCGCAATACACAAAACGTGTTTTCAGTAGGGTTCTTGGGATAGATCTTGGTAATGGTTATAGCTCGTGGAAGGGGTTCCTCGAGGAGGTATTACCGAGGGATTTATACATCTACAAGCTTGTGCATGCATCGGTAGTCACGATAGGTAAGCAATACTGCCTACCTCAAAAGCCCCTATGCAACCAATGCCCATTACGCGGCGTATGCAAGTATGCAGTTAGGTAGTTACTCATTAATCAGTATCTTAATCAGTATCTAATAATGCCCTCATTAGCTGCTCAATACCGTATTCCACATCATCAATACCCAATAACTCCCTTTCTGGGGACAAATCACCCACAGCGTACTTATCAAGGTATTTAGCATTGATTGCTAGAAAATTCGGACCCCACTTATACAGCCTCAACACTTCGTTAGCCAACTCCCTAAAGCCAAGTATGTATAGGGTAGCGGCCACAGCCTCTATTGTCGAGAGGATGTATGGTTTACCGTAGTGAGCAGGATTTGCGGCGATCAATAATGGCAAACGCCTCCTCACGAAATCACCCCTCACAAGCCTTCCATGCTCCTCAATAGCCCTCTTCCACGAGCAATCAATCAATGATATACCCCTAGCAATGGCTACATCAGCATCCTCCGGCGTTAGGGGCAGTCTTGATGTGGGATCCAGTAACAATGAACCTCTCGGTAACTCCCTAGGACTACCTACGAGTCGTATAAACCCATGCTTACTTAGTTTAATTGCGGTGTTTTTTCTCGGGTCATCCTGTGATAACCTGTATACAAATACCTTAGGCGCTATCATGGTTGTGTTAGTCTAATAACCTTAATATTTTAATAACTAAGTGTCCTTAGCGCTATAATGAGTAAGTTGCCTCATTATAGGGAGGGTCTTCGGGCTGTCACCGGTTCTGGCGAGTATATTGATGATATACCTACGCCCCCTGGTACGCTATACATGGCTATTTACAGGAGCCCCTACGCCCACGCCCGTATTTTAAAGATCGATTTAACAGGGGTTCTCGAACACGGTGGTATTGCTTATGGTCCAGGTGAATTGAGTAAGGTTATACCGAACCCCTTCCCACTCGCTGTTGATGTGCCAATTAAGTATTATCCGTTTGTCCGCGATAAGGTTAGATTTGTTGGTGAGCCTATAGCCGTTGTCCTTTCTGATGATCCTTATAGAGCGGTAGATCTTCTTGATTATGTCCAGGTTGATTTTGAACCGTTAAAGCCTGTGGTGAGTATTGACGATGCGTTGAAGGGCGATGTCCTTGTTCATGACGAATTAAAATCAAACATAGCCATGTATAGGCATATGAAATTCGGCCCGGTGGATTCCGTATTTTCCGAATCACCCGTGGTTGTAAAAAGGGAATTCTATTACCAGAAGCATAACGCAATGCCCCTGGAAACCTACGGGGTACTTGCACATTACGTTGGTGGTGAATTGAATGTATGGGCTAACGCACAAGGTCCACTGTTAATAGCGTACTTTGTTAGTAGGGCTTTAGGACTGCCTACGAGCAGCCTCAGGCTGTTTACACCGAGGGATATCGGCGGCAGTTTTGGTTCGAAATACTCACTATACCCATACATCGTGCTTGCAGCTGCGGCGTCAATACTCAGTGGAAGACCTGTTAAGTGGGTTGAGAGTAGGACCGAGCACCTAGTTGGTAGTAACTCAGGCGGTGCTAGGAAGGGTGTTGTTGAGATTGCCTCAACGAAGGATGGCATTATAAAGGGTCTTAAGTTTAGGTTTTACGAGGATGTTGGCGCATATCCAAGACCCCCTGACCCCGGTGTTCTATTTAGGGTTCATGGTAACATGAACGGCGCATACGATGTTAGGGCTATCGAGGTCGAAGACTACGTCATACTAACGAATAAACTACCCACCGGGTTGAATAGGGCTTATGGTGGCCCACCATTCTACTTCATGCTTGAGGTTGCGGTTAACGAGTTAGCCCGTGAACTTGGTATCGACCCATTGGAATTGAGGATCAAGAACTTAATAAGGGACTTCCCGAAGAAGTTGGGTGACGAGTACTTCTACGAGACAATAACGGGAGGCCTATACCCAAAGCAGGACTATGAGAGAGTTGTAAGGGCGATAGAGCCTGAATATAGGCGTTGGCTTGAGGAGAGGAGGAAAAATCCGAACATCGGTGTTGGCGTTGTGGTTCTCGTTGAACCAAGCGGAACAAACCTGGGCTATACGGACCTAGCAATAGAACCAAGCAGACGTAAATACCCACACTCAGGTGCTGGTACCTACGTTACCGTAAGCATCGACATGAGTGGTTACATTAGGGTCTTTGTTAACGGTACAAACGAGGGCTTGGGTCACGAAACCACACTTGCCGAGGTGGTTGCCGCTGAGTTGGGTGTTGATTCATCGATCGTTATTGTGGAGAACAGAGTCGATACCACCAGAACGTGGGCTCTCTCTGATGGTAGTTACTCAAGTAGGTTTGCACCAATGGTCATTAGTGCGGCAATACTCGCCTCCAGGCAGTTGAGGGAGAGACTTACGAGGTTAGCCATGGCGATACTGGGTACGGATAAGGTTGGCTACGAGAATGGTCAGTTCTATGATATCAATAATCCAAGTAGGAGGGTGGATATTAGGAGAATTGCCTCGTCTGTTAATTGGGACCCTGGTTCACTACCTGAGGGGGTTGACTCGTCCTTAAGCGTCACTGTTTTCTATCAACCACCAACAGTAAAGGCTGCTGAGGGCGATAGGATAAACTCATCAGCCACATACGCTATACAGGCCCACCTGGCTGTTATAGAGCTTGACCCAGATACGTACGATATCAAGGTTAGGAAGTACGTGATAGCGCATGACTCAGGTAGGGTCTTTAAGAGGGAGTTTGTTGATGGCCAACTGATGGGTGGTTTGATGCATGGGCTTGCATTAACACTCTATGAGGAATTGATGTACGATGATCAGGGAAACCCATTAACAACAAGCCTCGACATCTACGAGTCACCAACATTGGCTGAGGCTGTCGGTATGGAGGTGGAATTCATCCATTTTGAAACACCAGCAAAGTTCCTCGTGTCGGAGGCTCATGGTGTTGGTGAGGGCGCAATGATGGGCATTCCAGCCGCCATAGTTAATGCACTGGCCTCAATAATTGGTAAGGCAGTAACTGATTTACCATTACGCCCATACAAAATAATGAGGGCTATTGAGGGGTGATGGTAATGTCCTACGCGCTTGGTTTGCCTAGAGGTTTCAATTACCTGAGGGCCTCGAGCATTGATGAAGCACTTAAGTTGTTGAGTGAGTATGGTGGTGAGGCTAAGGTTTTGGCTGGCGGCATGAGTCTCATGCCTATGCTGAAGTTAAGGATGATGGAGGTTAAGTACCTCATAGATATACTAAGCCTAAATGAGCTTAGGTACGTGAAAATTGACGGTAATTACCTAAGGATTGGTGCCTTGACTACGCATAATGATGTTGCCATGAACAGGCTAGTAAATGAGAGGGCTAAGGTACTCAGTGAATCGGCTTGGCATATAGCCGATGTACAGGTTAGGAACATGGGCACTATAGGGGGTAGTCTTGCCCACTCAGATCCTGCCGCTAATTACTACCCAGCATTAATAGCACTTGATGCAGAGGTGGTCGTTAGAGGTGTTGGTACGGAAAGGGTCGTTAAGGTCGCCGAATTCTATAAGGGACCCTACACCACAGACCTAGGGCCCAGTGAGTTGATTACCGAGGTAAGAATTCCGGTGAGTAGCTTTAACGGTGTTTACGAATTCTTCAGGAGAGGTGGTGCCTCATTCCCTAGCGCTATTGTGACCGTGACTTATCAAGAGAAGGAGGGTGTCATAACGAGTTCCAGGATATCGATAGGTGCCGTATACCCAGAACCTGTGCTCATTAAAGATAACCTGGCTGGTATGAGCGCTAAGGAGGTTGGGGCTAAAGCCGTTGATATTGCCAATTCCATTTTCTCATCAATAGAGGCTAAACCACTCGAGGATACACATGCACCCGGTGATTACAAAATTAGGGTTGCAAGGAACATGCTCATTAAAGCATTAGCAAACATAGCATCAGGCACCTTATCCAAACCGAAGACCCCGGTTAGGGAGGTCATCAGTGAGTGGAAACCGGCTGAGGATAAATTGGAGTACGTAGGTGACCTGGTCAGGGTTAGGGTCAATGTTAATGGGCAATGGATTGAGGATTTGGTGGAACCAAGGTTGCTCCTAGTTGATTTTCTGAGGAGGCATGGATTTAGGGAGGTTAGGAGGGGTTGTGATGAGGGTAAGTGCGGCGCCTGTACAGTCCTCTTTGATGGTAAAGCCGTTAAGTCATGCATGATAACGGTAGCTAGGGCGTCTGGGCACTATATAACCACAATAAGGGGTTTAAGTAGGGGTGTTGAGCTTCATCCAATACAGCGGGCCTTCATTGAGGAATTCGCGATGCAATGTGGTTATTGTACTCATGGTTTCATGATGGTCACATACGACTACTTGACAAACATAGACCCTGCGGCTGACGACGAGGTTCTTAAGCTCAGCATAAAGAATATATGTAGGTGTACGGGTTACGTAAACATAATAAAGGCGATAAAGAGGGCTTCGAAATACTTAAGCGGTGCAAATCCGTGATTTCTTTTTCTTTCTATCTCTTTAGTCAATTATTAAACACTAGGTTCACTTAATGATTTAAGCATACCTGCTCAAGGAAACCTTAAAAGATTGGCTTTAGGTTGTACCTTAATAATGAGTGTTACAAACTCAACCATAGCTACAACACCCCCAAAGGTCTTTGGATTCATACCCCAATACATCTTTTACACAGTATTGGCAGCCATAGTGATAATGGTAGTTGGGTACATAGTTGGTAGGCTTGTTGAGATCCTAATCAAGAAGATATCCTACACAACGGGTCTTGATGCGTTCTTTAGGAAGACATCGATTGGCCGAGCACTACTTAGGAGTGGTTATACCGCAGGTGATTTCCTTGGTTTATTCGTTAAGTGGGTTATTTACATAGCGGCCATCTTCTACGCCCTACTTGAATTATCATACGCAAGTCCAAACTTATCCTTCCTCTACGATACATCAAGGAGCGTTCTCTCATACCTACCCTACCTGGTATCCGGTGTTATTATATTAATAATTGGATTAATAATGGTTGATTGGATAAGTGATTATTTCAAACGAAGCTACCCAGTCAATGATCAATATTCACAAACATTACTGAATTTCGTTGGTGACGCCTTTAGATTCATTTTATACTACATGGTCATAACCATAGCCCTTAGTGTAATGAAGGTTAATGTCACAATACTCTATGTATTTGCCCAAGGACTTGCTTGGGCGATCGCCATAGGACTTGGTGTAGCCATTGGGTTGGTGCTAGCCATACCACTTAGGGAACCCTTAAGGAGATTTCTTGAGCAGGGGTGGGGTGGCTCACGTAGGGATAATAAGGAGGGTGGGAGTGGTGGCTAAGCCTATAATTGGTGTTATAATGTACCAGACCAGTAAATCCAAGGGGCAGGAGTTGGTGGCGCAGAGGATGGTTAAATGGTTCCTAAGGCTTGGCTACGAATCCTACCTAATAACGAGTATTTATCACGATGGCAATGAGGTAATTAGGAGGAGGATTGTGGAGACATCGTTAGAGGGTTACGTGTTTCAGGAGAAGGATCGCACCATCAACCTACCGACCATAAGAGTTGATAGCTACACCGCCAAGTGGCCTCCTAGGAGGATTATGTTTAAGAACTTCGTTGATGTATTGAGAAGGATTAGTGATAATTTTGGCATTAACTCATTAATAACGCACTCAACGCTTTGGAACGGTCCTGAGGATACTGCCAAGTACGTGATGTGGAGAAGGATGTTGACAACCTTCGGTCTTGAGGGTGGTAATGTGTTCTTTGCACACATGAGCCACTACCAACCACCAGACCCAACGAGGTATGATGTGGTGGAAAGAACGTATAGGCTGACCTGGAACCACATGGCATTTCCCGAAATATTCAAGGCTGCTAACCTAATATTGTGTGTAACACCGATTGAGGGTGAGGAAATGGTTAGGATGGGCGCTAGGCCCGAGCAGATTTACGTATTTCCTGGCGGAATTGACGATGATGAGGTTTTGGATTTGAATGCGGTTGATTCAAGCGACTTCAGGGTTAAGTATAGGATACCTGATAATGCTAAGATAGTAGCTTACCTGGGAACAGTTGAGGAGAGGAAGAATCCATTGACGGTGGTTCAGGTAGCAAAACTACTTAAGAGTAGGAAGGATGTACACTTCGTTATTGCGGGTAAACCTGGTGATCAATGGGATGAGGTGGTTAGGGAATCCCGTGGGTTAGGCAATGTTACGTTGACGGGCGAGTTAAGTGTTGAGGATAAGAAGAAGTTGATTAAGGAGGCTTACGCAAACATAATAATGAGTAAGATGGAGGCACTCGGGCTGACACAGCTCGAGTTTATGTATGGCGGTGTACCAGTGATAACGTCGGCAGTGTATGGTCAAAAGTGGGTTGTTAGGGATGGAATTGATGGTATACACGTTAATGGCCCAGATGATGTGGAGGGCGCGGCAAAGGCTGTGGAGAGACTCCTTGATAATCCTGATGAGAGAGATAGAATGGGTAGAAATGCTAGGGAGAGGGCCGAGCAATTCCTAATGAGTAAGATTGTCAGAGAGTTGGCAGGTAAAATTGAAGGTTCCCTTCAATAGGCTCTATGGATCAGACAACGTGTGACTAAACTGATTAATTATTGAATAGATGACCCACACAGCTTCCATTGACCATAAAAAGTAAATCAACGGCTTAATGTTCACAACAAAACCATGTACCGCCAATATGCTGGGTATTGAAGCGAATATTGCGGTTATTAACACAAACTCGCCGAGTATGACGGGGTAAACAAGCACATGACCTGAGAGTGAGCCCTTTAGGAATGCCAGGAAGACAAATGCTACAATCAATAGTATGTATTCATGAAGTAATCCCACGATACTCGGTGTAACGCGAGTTAGATATGAGCTTAGTAATTCATATAGTATAAGCGTTAGAATTAGGAATAGTAAGTCAGTGATGGCATTAAATGCACCATTAATTAGTCTATCCCTAGCTCTCATTTATGGTCACCGTAGACGTCACATTGGCTATACCAGGTATTGCGATGGTGACATTAATGGGTGCGGTTAATGAAATGAGCTGAATATCAACACTGCCGTAACCATACGGCGCAATACTCACTGAGCTAGAGACATTATCTTGACTCACTGTAACAATTATTGGTGTTGGTAATGGATTGCTCATGTTAATCGTTAAGTAGTACGTATTATCTTTCATGTATACCTTTGCACTAACGTAATTACCTAGATTGCCTATGGTGTACGCTGATACGGCTAAGGTAACCATGACTATTATGAAGGCCAGCATTGCAGTGAACATCGCTACCCTCATGGTTTCACCTTATAGGTTCTGTAGTCCCCTCGTAACGAGAATAGCCCCTGACCATGCAATCACGGCTATGAAGGCCACCTTATACGTAACCACAGCCAAAACATACAACACACTCTCTAGACTTGGTGGTTGGGGTATTGATATTCCAGCGATCAGCTCCTCATATGCAAGAAACGATGCAATAAGTAGCAATGCTACACCTATACTGACTAACGCAATACCAACCCTATGCTTTGTGTTTCCAGGTGTTGTCATGTGAATTTATTTTCCTACCTGGATTTAATGCTTTATTGTTAAATATCGACGACAAATTGTAACTTCCAATAATTATTTTCTTGCTTAATACTCATCATGTTATAGGTCATTGCTTTAACAATGAGTCCCCTATAACCATGCTTATTAATGTCGAAATGCTCACCACCGACCAACGCCCTAGCCGTATATGGTCCATTACCCTCTATGGCTACATTCCTAAAGTAATCCCCATACGCGAATTTCTTACCGTCGAATAGGTATATGAACTCATCAATCCAGTTAAAGAGGAGTTGTTCGAGGTCATCACCATCAACCTTAACCTCCACGTACTCCCTGAGCTCAACCCTATCCGTGTAGTAGGTCAGATTAGCGACACCTAATGCCGCATTTTTAAACGCCTCCTCTAGCGTGCAGCCGTAAGCTATCACTAGGATGTCAGCCGTGTGCTCTCCATACTCGTACCTAGTTGGTGCACCGCACGGTAGCGTCCCCATCAAAATAAACAGGTAATTACCCCTTTTAATTCAATGCGTCCTTAATTTCTCAATACGAACCCTCGTATCCTTGTACGCGGGTGTCTTGGTTATTGGGTTCAACACGTACGGCGTTAAGACATTAGATCGTAATTCCGGATAGTGGAATGTTCCGGCCTCCTCCCTTTTTGGGAGGTTTCCTCGCCGCCACCTTCATCGGCTTCTCCGGTGGGGTTCATGGGTTTGCCCCGGGCCAGCATTACGGGGCTTTGTTCGCTGGCCGTTAGGGTCTTGAGGAGTGTTTGTAGGAAGTAAACGATGTGTTTAGAAATGATTGGGTTTGATTTTCCTTCGTACTCTCTCCAGTTCATGTTCTTGCTCAAGTTCTTAATGTTCCACCAGAATGCCTTGGTCCATGCTTCTGGTGTTAGCTTCCAAGCCATGTTTGTTACGGATGCATAATCCCTATCTACATAATGCCCAAATGGGCATTGCAATGTATGCCAATCATTGGTACTCTCAAGCCTAACAAAGTGCACTAGGCATACCCTACTGTTCCTGTAGGATGATACGCGGAATAGTTTGGAGCCGCGCTCCAAAGCCTTGTCTTCGACAACTCTTTCCAAAGCCTTGAATGGTGTTTGCTTGATCCTATGCCTCAACTCGTCCTTCCCAATTCCATCAATCATCGACTCCTGAGGGTTATCACCAAGCTCCTCTGTGACTATGATTGATGGGTTCTTGGTTAACTCACTCGCCACATGCCTGACACGACCAAGCTTCCTAACCCCCTCCCTTAGATGCTTAACATACTTCCTAAACTCCCTGGTGTTCGTTATGTTCACGTAATTACCGTTCAGTAATGCAAATTCGGGCTTGAGTTTCTCGATGATTGCGTTCCTAATCCTTTCATACCTCCTGGCTAGCTTACCAAAATCAGTCTTGATCGTATAGAGCTGTGGTGTTAGGTATTGCCTGTTCCAATTAGTCACCATACTAACTGTGGATGTTAAGTCAATCTTACTAACCGCCACCGTGTTCTCATTAATATCGAATGAGACGATAGCTTGCGGCGTCCTCTCCTCTGTCTCGATCTTGAATGTAAAAATTGCGTACCACCTATTCAACTTGCGCTTAATCATTAGCGTAGATGCAAGCTCGGCTTCACCAGTTAGTACCCTCCACCAGTAGAGCCAGAAGCGCTTGTGTGGTCTGAGCCAAACCTCCCTCCTCCCTCCAGGTAAGGATAGCTCAACCCTAACCGGGGCTATGGAGCGGATAAATTGCTCATAATTCCAGGCTGTTTCAACAAACCTAATGGACACGGCCTTAACCTCAGGGTAGGGCTTATACGCCAAGCCCTTTCTTTTTCTTCTAAGGAAGGATTTCGCGATTTGCGCCGCTTGCCTAATGGCTTGGATTACTAGGTGGGAATGCAAGTCTTGGTACTCCAGCCTATACCTACGATAAAACAGCCTCTGGAGCTGGGTTGCACTTGTAATATTACTCACAACGGCGTATTCAACAACTTCACGAACGATGTTGAGGTATGCTGTCTCAACGGAGTGGAGTAGCTTATTGAGTTCCTTAGTGGTCTCAAGCTCGACGGCAACGGCCCTATGCAGCATTCGCAAGAAAAAGTAACAACTAGACTTAAAAGCCACTCACGACAAGAATTATCACTCAATTTGTCAAGATATAGTTCGTGGCAATGCAATAGGGCTGGTCCCAATGGGATTGCGCCTAACGGGGATGAGAGGCACTAACGACACACGCGGTGCTCATGAGGAACCCTACTTGATTTAACAACACTGACGATTAACTCACCCGCAGGTGGTACCAACTTAACAATATCACCGTCCTTGACACCCTCCCTTGCCATATCCTCACTATTCATCTCAACCACGGGGCCCTTATCGCAGTATCCTAGGCAGTACGTTATCGTATACTTAATACCGCGTTTATCCAGCTCCTTAGCGACCTCCCTAGAACCCTTCAGTAAGCATGGTAACCCCATGCACACCTGGTTCTCTGAGTAGTCGTGGAAGTAGAATGTGGACAGAGTTTTAACTGTCGAGAGGGGTATATTGTACTTATCAGCCACCTTTCTCAATTCTGCATCATCGATTATTCTCCCCTCGAGTATTTCCCTAGAGGCTTCACGTAATCTCGCATTATAATCCATAAAATAATCAATGCCCACGCACTTTAAAGTATTATGCACATAATGACCATAACGTAAGTGGGTTATTAGGCTTAGTTATTTTAATTATTTGGGTGTTAAATGCTGATACCACGACTTAAGATTGGTATGGTCAGGATTGTGAGGATCAACGACTATGAAGACCTCAATAAGGTATTGATTGATCTAAAGCCTGGAGAATGCGCATTACTTCTCACCAGGAAGGATGAGGGCCCATTGATTCAGACAGATGGTATTGAGGTAATAACGTTGAGGAACATGGGCGATAAGACGGAGGTGGATTACTCCCTAGCACTTGGCAAGAGGGTATTGTGCATCTCCAACAATGGCTTTGGACTCCTGAGCGAGTACGCACTCTCGAGGCTTAGGTACGTAATAATAAGCAAACATTCGGCGGAGCAGGACAGTAAGGTAATAAACATGCTCCTTGAACTCGTACCGGGATAAACGTAAAAAATAATTCTTCAACCAACAAACTGTGATTAGCGGGGTTGGGGAATTTGATGAAGTACGCATGTACCTTAAGGATGGCACTGTATTAAACGGCGTCGTATTACCAAGACCTGGCGTTGGTGATCCTAACGTGGTAGTGCTAAAGCTCGATAATGGTTATAACGTCGGCATACACATAAGCAACATAGAGAGGGTTGAGGTTTTAAGGCATGTTGAATCAAGGAGTGCCGTATCAATACCCATTGGGCAGTTTGTGAGCGGTGCATCGACAGGATTACCCAGGGTTAGGCTTGTGGCCACTGGTGGTACGATAATGTCTAAGGTCGATTATAGGACTGGCGCCGTATACCCAAGCTTCAGCCTGGAGGACCTGTACGCGATGTATCCAGAGATTAAGGGTGTTGCGGATATCGAGATGCTGAACCTAATGGCGATATTCAGCGAGGACATGACGCCAAGGCGCTGGTCTGAGATTGCTGAGGCTGCATATAAGGCGTTCATTGATGGTGTTTCGGGTGTGGTGGTACTGCATGGCACAGATACCATGCACTATACGGCGGCAGCACTATCCTTCGCAATAAGGAATCCGGCAGGACCAATCGCACTGGTTGGATCTCAGAGAAGCAGCGATAGACCCTCCAGCGACGCATTCGAAAACATGCTAGCTGCCGTACTCATCGCTGCACGTGCACCATTCGCCGGCTCGTTCGTCGTGATGCACGCCTCGACGAATGATGGTTTGATAGCCGTTCATAGGGGTACCAGGGTTAGGAAGATGCATACGTCTAGGAGGGATACGTTCGTAAGCATTAATGACAAACCCATGGCCTACGTCGACATAAATAAGTTCGAGATCAAGATAAACAATAGTAATTACCAAGGTAGAGCGAGGATTGACGATATGGTCCTCATGAATAGGTTCGATGACAGGGTGGCGCTCGTAAAGTTTTACCCAGGCATGGACCCGGAAATAATTCACTTCCTGGTAGATAGGGGTTACCATGGTATTGTAATCGAGGGGACAGGCTTCGGCCACGTTAGGGAGGAGCTTCTAGACCCAATAAGAAGAGCCGTTGAGTTGGGCATACCCGTCGTCATAACTAGCCAGACTATATTCGGCAGGGTGAACCTGAATGTGTATAGAAGGGGTGTGGAGTTGCTCAAGCTTGGTGTGATACCTGCCGAGGATATGCTGCCCGAGGTATCCTTTGTTAAGTTGTCGTGGGTATTGGCTCAGACGAGGGATATGAATGAGGTAAGGAGGTTAATGCTAACACCAATTGCCGGTGAGCTCAACCCAAGGTCCGACGTGAGTACATACATAATAAGCCCGGAACCACCGCATTAACAACACTCAATACTAACAAAACCACTTGGAACCAACACCCAATCCCTTGTCAACACTAGCTTATACGCCATGGCCCTAACCCCATGAGTCACCGCGAATCTGAACGCCTCGGCGAATTTTGGGTCAAGCTCCGAATTCGGCCTAAGGACTGTAGCCCCAGACCTAAGAACTAGGAAGAGTACGTACGCCTCATAGCCGAGTTCAACGGCCCTAGTCAACTCCAGCATATGACGGGCACCACGGGTAGTGGGCGCGTCAGGGAACTTAGCCACTCCATTATCCACGAGAGTCACGCCCTTAACCTCCATAAACGCCTCCTTACCACTTGGTGACCTTAGGAGTAGGTCAAACCTACCACTACCAAAGACAGGCTCCCTCCTAACGACTTGGTACCCCCTCAGCACAATGCCATTGCTTACTAACCACGCAACTATGTCATTATGAATTGCCGAGTTAACTAATACGAGCTCATCACCTAGATCCACAGCGACCAGGTAGTACCTAGTCTTACCACCAACCTTATTGTAGGCGTAAATTCTAACACCGGGTCTCAGGAGTTCTCTCAATCTACCGGGGTCGTGTATGTGCACCCTAACCCTCTCGCCATTAATCTCTGCAATTCCCACAAACCTGTTCAATCTCTCCAGGAAAGTACCGGAAACATCAGGCCTCCTCAATGCGTAGGCTGTCATTGCCATCGCCGAGGTCCGTGAACATCACTGTTTAAGATCTATGTTTAATTAAATTTTAATCACGCGGTATATCGATTGGGGTTACGTCAGATGCGTCTTTTAACACCTCGCTGGGATAGGTAAGGATCGCTTAAATACAGTGATAATTCGATGGTGGGCCCGCCAGGATTTGAACGTGGGTCTCTTGTGGTTGTTGTGCCCTGGGTCTTATTAAGTAACTGACTAAATCTTCACGTTAGTACTACCCTCGGTAGTTTCTCTATTATTTTCCTTGGTGCGTGTTGTTGGGTTAGGTGTTTGTTGTGGTTGTTTCTCGTTGGTTTTGTGTTTGGATGGTTTTTGAGTATTTGGTGTGTGATTCATTTTAGGGCTGGGTAAGTCCTATGCCAGCACTACCCTGTGTTGGGTTTTTGTTCGCATTGTAGTTGCTCTTCGTGAGTACTGCGTGTGTCGTTGGTGCCTCCTCATTCCTGTTATGCGCAATCCTATTGGGACCAGCCCTATTGCATTGCCACGAATTATATCTTGACAAATTGAGTGATAATTCTTGTCGTGGGCGGCTTTTAAGTCTGGTTGTTTGTTTTCTTGTGGATGTTGTGTAGG
>Ga0081529_134973_pt1 | contig 17078 bp, 19 predicted proteins | sample EchGeymetagenome_FD_71012 | JGI IMG/M metagenome (GOLD analysis project Ga0081529, IMG submission 71012) | Ferrous microbial mat and aquatic microbial communities from Echinus Geyser, Yellowstone National Park, USA - transect B T=78-80 C v2... ...
TCTTAAATAAGGATTCGTTTAATTCTGTAGGAAAGGAGGTAGTTAAAGAATGGCAGGCAACTACACATGCGTAAACGCTAGCTCAGATAAGACCTTTCCTAAAAATTTTAAGCCAAGGGATAAGATCCAGCAAGTATACATTATTAATTCTCAGTTTGTAACAAAGACTCCAACTTGCACATGCACCGGTGAAGTTGATATAGACTTTACAAGAAGAAAAGTAACTTATAAGGGTTATACTGTTAATGGGAAGCCAGCAATAATGGGATCTTCAATAAAAGGAGCTCTTAACGCATATGCACTTACGCTATCTACTCCAGAGAAAGTAGGAGACTTATTTGGATTCTCTAAACTAGAAGGAAGAATTTATTTCAAGGATGCAGTAATAAATGCTACATATAAAGAGTTTAAATTAGGAAGACAATGGAGACCTAGGAAGCCGTGCAGAGGAATAAGAGTTTATCCATTAAATAAACCTTCTCCTACTTCAGAGGAAATTTACTTCCAAGCAGTACCACCAAATACAGCTTTTTCTACAGAGATAATATTGATTAATGGAGACCAGGAAGAACTGAAATTAGTAATAGCTTCTATGGGGGCTACTTTATATGGAATAAAATTGGGGAGAGGAAAAGATAGAGGATATGGAATAATCAAACTAACAAAAGTAGAGGTAACTGATATGAATATGAACAAGATAAACGTAGGAGAAATTATTAAAGAAGCACAGAACCTACTTAAGCAGAAGTGGGATGATGTTAAATCTGCTTTCTTTTCTTGATAATACATATTATAATGAGTTGGTAAGAATAGTCAAAAAGAATCTATATATGCGCGATGAAGAAGTAGATAAGTTCTTAGAGGAATTACTAAGGCAATACTTGGAAAGAAGCAAAGTTACTAACGATAGTTTTACAGATATGGTGAACAATGCCCTATTAAAAATACGAATATTAGACAAACTAGCTAAGAAAAATATTAACATAATTAAAGATGCTAATGGCCTCTATAGAGATCTATACAATTTCCTAAACCGAGCGGATAAGAACAAGCTCAAGAACGCTTTCGTATATGTGTATATTAAGGCAAGATAACATGAGCGAATGCAACTTCGATGATACAGATATCCTAAAGAATATTCTTGACGACACTTCAACTACTGATGATATAATGAATTTCTTGAACACTCTTTTAACTAGGTATAAGGATTATTTTGAATGTAGAAAAAATGAGAATATATTGAGATTAATTAAGATAGCGTGTGATATACAAGAGAGTTTAAATCTAAGATTTAACTACGCACATATACTATTATGCTTTATTGCAGATAAAACTAAAGAAAGGAAAATGATTAGTTCTCCAACCCCAAAGGAAGATGAATTAGAGAAACCTTTAACGGAAGATGAAATTAAAAATATAAAGGATAATTTAATGGAAGTATGTAATTTTCTCAAGGCGGCTTTAACGCTAGAGTTCATTATTAGCTGTTCTAATGGTTTAACCTACAGTACTGTATATTTGTATATAAAGAATAATAAGGGCGTTATTGAAAGATATATTCCCCAGAATGGCGTTCAGAATGTTCCTAAGAACTTAACTCACTCTGGAGGAGGGAGAGGCTTCAGGGCTACCTCACGATCTTCACCATCATGACCAACGTCGTCAGCTGGTGGGAGAGCTGAACCTGAGCGTGGAGGCGTTCCTCAGGTTCGTTGAAAGGGGTTTAGGTGCATTTAGACTGATGAAAATCTTCAAGTTACGTTAAAGTCCCATAACTGCTGTACCTAGCACTTAAACATTTGGAGCTATCCATCCCCGCCTCAAAGAGGCGAGGTCCTCCAGACCCACTCTCTTTCTATAACATGTAGCTGTCCACAAAGCGTCACTACTAGTAATGCTTATATACTAGTAACTTATCAACTAGATTTGATATGGAGAAGGTGAAGGTAACTAGAAATTATCAGGTAACGATTCCGGCATCGATAAGGAGTAAAATTAGTCTAAAGGAAGGAGACATACTCGAAGTGTACTTGAACGGTGAAGAGATCGTGATAAGGAAAGCTAGAAGCGAAAGACCTAGGATCGAGCTTGGCAAGAAACTCGCATTGGAGGATATAGAGGAAGCCATAGAACGCGGAGAGAGTGAATGAAAGCTGTCATCGATACTAATGTAATAGTTTATGACTACGTCAAGGACTCCGAACGTCATAAGGAGGCTGAGGAAATCCTGGACTCTTTAGAGAAATGGGTCATACCAGTAATTGTGATCCATGAATTAATGTGGTTTTTAAAAGGAATGAAAATAGGAGATAGAGTAGACGATATAATTGTTTATATGCAACATCAAAAGGCCGAAATGGTCTGTGACTGCGAAAATAATGTAAATAAGGCTATCGAAATCCTAAAGAAGGAGAGATTGCCTTTAGCACATTACAAAGATATGGTTATACTTTCCCACGCTATTCTTGAAAATTATCCGTTAGCAACGTTTGATAGAAGACTCTCCAAAATAGCGCAGAAGTACGGAGTCACTATACTCTCCAAATTCAGCTGACTTCCTCCCCGCCCTGGAAGGGCGAGGGTTCCCTTCCAAGGGGCTCATCGTTCCCACCATCGATTCGGGTTTACATCTCTGGTGGGCAGTCGGGGTAGCCAGAGAGCCCCCTTTGAGGAGGGGACTTTCATCCAAATTACGTCTAGCCCCTTGAAGGAAAGAGATACTGATTGCTCCTCCCACAGTCCCATTAAGCCCTCAATCGAGCTGGGGAGGAGCGTCATTAAGAGAAATTTTGATAAAGAAGTATTTAAATAAAAGGGAGCTATCCACCCCCGGCTGGCGAGGCTTTCCGCCCCCTCAACCCCCTTTTCGGTAAAGGTAAGTCAGGGCGATCGTGTTTTGATCACGAGTAGAACGAAGGGGAAACACGTTGATCTCCGCCGGGAAATTCAGCCGACTGCACGTAAAATAGAGTCCCACCAGAACCTTCGGGAAAGATGAGGGAGATGGCTGAGGCCCGGCTGTTGAACGCGTCGTTGGAGAGGGTATGTTAGGTCCAGGATGTCTGCCCCACATCGTAAGTGACTAAGAGGGGAGGTCGTAGCCCAAAAAAGCTGAGGGAGGCGAGGGTGAAACTGTGGAGAGTCGAGGAGGTCGAAGCATGACCGGACGGGTGGGGAGTTCCGGGTAAGCACGTGGAGGGCATAGGTACGGAAAGGAGCCCTCGGAACTACGCCACGGCTGTGACCAGGATGAGTGGAGAGACGCTGCTGGCCTCAGGCCCTGAAGCTCCACGAAGAGGTCAGGATCCCAACAGACTTCCCAAGGCTAAAGGCCTTCCCGCCCTTCACGAGCTCCACCAAGCGTTCAGGTTCTTCACCTTCACGCTCGCCTGCCCTTCTACTCCGTCCTCGTGCCCTTCAAGGGTGTGTGGCGACTCGGCTTCCTCCTGACCTTCGTCCTCATCTGGAAGGTAAAGGACCGTCTGGGAATTCGCTCTGTTGAATTGTTAGAACTGTTTCGATTTAATTCTGTCATTTTCGGGGAGGCGGTTTTGGGTCTACCTTCATGTCTGGGAGGAGGTTGGGAGTTTTACCTACTTAACGGCCTCGTTTAAACAGCACATCAAACTAACGAGGCGAGTAACTAGCTCACCTGCTTGTGCTGTCCCATGAATCCCTCTTCCTTAGTCTTATGGATCTCTTATCGTGTTATCCTTATAGTCAACTACAACCTTCATTTTTCTTAAAAATCCTTCCCCTGCTATGTTCTTTTCAATCACCGGCGAGTTAAGCACTTTTGCTATGATCTCTTTTCCTAGATATTTAACTTTAGCAAGTTTGACAAAGGTAGAATAACATTCTAAGGACACAGTACACAGTCTAGGTCCTTGAGAAGGTTCGTAAGGAATGGAGTCGAAAACTTCCTTGGTGAGTAATATTTCTCCCTCAAATCCGGTATCAACTTTAGTTAAAACCTTCACGCCCTCAATTTCGACTTCAAAGTCCAAGTAAATACACCTTATCTGGTACTTCGACCCTAACCTTCTTTCCCTCCTTCCTTCTTGCCTCCATGTACTTGTAGGCTTCCTCCTCGTTATCAAATACCCTTTCTCGCTCGCCTTCCACAATGACCCTATATCCAGGGCTTGGAGTGCCTGAAGGTAGGTAAAGTCCCAACATTTTCCTAACCCACTCCTTCAGCCTGTAAGCGTCTTCACCCTTTCTCTCGACCAGGTTTTTAACCTCAAGGACTTTCACAGGTATTCCCAGCTCTTCAGCCCTCCTCTCAGAGAGAGTGTGACCGAAGTTAGCAAACCTGATCAGCCATTCCAGATACTTGGGGGTGATGATAATTGGGGGTGAGGGGAGAAGGACCACATCGTTGAATTCTTGGTATTTATAATAGATTGAATCCGCCCCGGCCAGTAGGCCTGCTAACGTGAGAAACGCTATCTCGGGTTTCAAGCCAGGTGTGATATTAATGTAAACTTCGTCTCCTCTCTCCTTAAACTTCATGATCTTATAGACGACCTTATCAAAGAGATCTTCGATGCCCTCATAGAAGGTCTCTTCGGAAGAAATTGTCCTCACGATAGCTAATTCAGACCTTATTCCTTGCTCATCTAAGTATTCCTTGATTACTTCTCCAGCTAGCCTAGAATTCCAAGTTTTTGTTGCGTAAAGGAAAACGTAGACTTCCTCCCTCTTATTCTGCTTTAATTTTTCAAAAGCCGAGAACAGGGAGTCCAATTCAGCAGAGGCCACTTTTCCTTTACCCCTCAAGTAGTCTAGCAATAGGGATTTGAGAGCGTTGAAATTGCTCCCTATTTTACTTTGCCTATCGTCGTTAAACTTAAGCCTATCCCAGTCTCCAAGGCCCAACTCTTCAATCCTTTCCTTCACCTTCCCATCCCTTAGAGAACTCCCCAACAGCGAAGTTCCGACGGCACTCACGTGAACTTTGGCCATATGATATAATTATTGGAGGATTTTAAAAAAGTTGAGCGATCGAACAGCTAGTTTGGAGTAATGTTGGGGAATCCACCACAACTTGGATGAAGTTGAACACGTGCCTAGGGCAACTAATTTGGTAAACATTTCGCGTGTTTTATCTTTATGGGGGTTCAAAGGGGGCGGAGGACTCCCTCCGTGAGGGTGGATAGCCCCCTTTGTGACTCTTATACACTTCTTTTTCCATGTTCTATTAACGTCACTCACTGACGGGGTAAGCGTCACCGAGACGCCTGAGCGAGGGTCGGTGCGGGATGCCTCTGCTCCGATCAACAGTCCCATGACACTTTAGGTTCACATCAGCGCTCGGGGTAGGAACCACCCTCAGCGCCTGTGGAGCCCTCTACCCGTGGCCGGGCAAGGTGGGGCAAGGAAGCGGGAACCCGTCCGTTAGGGCGGGGTAGTTCACAACTCTACGTGTTAAGAGGGATAGGAAATGATATCAAATGACATAAACTTCACAATTTATCGGAAACGGTTAACAACGGCTTCTTAGCTCTTGTGTGATTATAGCGATGAGGATTAGGGGGCGTAAAGCCCCGCTGCTGAGACGGATAGCTTCCCGTTCAAATATCTCTTCTGTTGATTTATTTCCAGTGAAGATGCCCCTCCCCAGCTCGATAGGGAAATGGGACTGCGGGAGGGGGAACCAGCATTCCCTTCCTACTTTCATGGGATCCAGAGGCATTCAACGATTTACCCCTTTCAGGTGGTCCTCTGATCCACTGCCCACTAGGTGTAACCCCTCGCTGTGGGAACCACGAACCCCGTAACCCTTCATGGCTGGGAGGAAGTCAGAGGACTTGATGGTGGAATACTTTGCCCCCTTGAACCCACTCCCTAGAACTAATACGTGGGGCTTTAGATACCGACTTTTAATCCACCTCTCCATAAACCCCGCAGTGCCATTCATTTCGGTAATAATAACGGCTCACGACAGAACGCAGTACTTGAGAAATGCAGTGCGATCAGCGATGATCCAAACGCTGCCGAAAAACGAGTATGAGATCCTCGTGGTTAAGAACTTCCGCGGGGGGATAGGTGAGACTTCTAACCAAGTGAGGATAAGGGAGGTCCTCGTGGATTCGACTCCATCAGGGACTAAGGTGTGTGAGGGAGTTAAAGAGGCAGAGGGGGAGATCGTCTCCTTCTTAGACGATGACGACCTATTCCTCTCTAGGAAACTAATGAAGGTGAAGGAAGTCTTCGCTGCTCACGAGAACTTGGGCTACTTCAAAAACTCCTTCCTCACGTGGGACGGGAGGGGATTCCATCACAGTCCTTCGCCAAGGGAGAGGTCAGAAGAGCTCTATGTATACAACGATCAGAAGAGGTCGAAATTCTACGATCTTTTCAAATGGAGGGCCTACGTTAATAGTAGTTCCATATCCGTGAGGAAGGAAGTCTTGAAGAGGGGATTGGACGTTTTAAAGAGAGTAAACCTAATCGTGGACGTCTTTTACTTCTACTTAAGTCTTGTGAGCCAGTGCGATATCCTTGTGTCCCCTGAAGTCCTCAGCTTGTATAGAATCCACGGAGCCAACGCCAGTATACAAGTGGGAAGTTCCTGGGGTCAGTTAGCCCAAAGGAGAATAGACTTCCTAAAGAATCACCTATTGGACATACGGACCATTAGGGAAATGATAGACGAGCCTCCATACTCTAGGCAGCTAGATCTCGATGTTTCAATAGACAGGATCACTTTGGCCGCCCTACCCGTGTCTGGAGTTAAGGCTCACTTCAGTGACTACTTGGATTGGTATAGGCTCTATGCTGGGAACTGGAGGGGGCGAATTGCTGGCCTCGTGGCCTTCATGCCGCAGTTCGTGAAGAGGAAGTATGCCGAAAGGGCTTATAGGCAAAGGGCGAACATGTAAGGGGGTTATCCATTTCCGCCGGCTAAGCTTTCTACCCTTAACTCCCCCTTCCGTATGAGAAGTCACCTCTCCATCGACCTAATCCTGAACTCTGTATCGATCCCTAACATGAATATACCACACCTGCTTAATGCGATCTCCTTTTGCCCGACACCCTCTTTCCAATTAAAATCTACGCTCACACGTCAGCCTAATGGGTTACACCTCTGGATCAAGGTCCTCCCCTCTTTCCACTCCTCATCGAGGTAGACCCTGCCTAAGATGAGGCTGTCCAAGTCATCCACAGGGGTAAATACTCTCACTTCCTCTCCGTCCACGCTCAATAGAATCCCTGCTCCGACCACTTCTCCACCCTTGATCACCCCTACTAAGGTCCTTTCGATCCCCTGGATCCACTTATGACAGACGTCCTCCTCCTTGATGCTGATCACTTCCCCCCACGCGTTGTATAGCCCTTGGCCCAGGTGGTGGCCCAGTAAGTACTGGGAGTGCACCACCCTCAGCTTGGCCTGGGAGAAGTAGGAGGAGTAGGCCTTAGCTCTATGCCCCCTTCTCTGCTTCGCTCCCCTGCTCAAGTTCAGGGGGGACCTCCTCACCAGCTTCACCCTGCTCCCCAGCAAGGGCCTCAGGAAGTCGCTCAACCTCTCATCGAAGACTAGGACGTGGTCCGGATTGAGGCTCTCCAGGAGCTCCAGCTTGTGCCTGAGCGCGCTGAAACCCCTGAGCCAACCGTCCGTGTCCACTATACAGTTCCCTCGAGCCATGGAGACCACTTGCTCCACGTGAAGCCTTGGGTTAGAGGAGGGGGTGATATCGCCGAAGAACTTCAATCCCTTCAACTCCCTGGACCCGTTGCGCCTGAGCTCCAGGGAGACGAAGGTGGGGAGAAAGGAGGAGTTCTGGCCCACGTCCGCGTCCAGGATCAATGAGTCCTTGGAGAGGTTGGACAGGGTGGTGGCGAAATACGTCTTCCCTGAGTCCGTAGGGCCCACGACCACTACCTTCCCTCCAGTGGAGATCACCTGGGACGCCAACTCCTCCCACCCTAGATCGGGGAATGTGAGAGTTTCACAGCCCTCCATCTCTAACTGGGCCTCGGAGGGGGTGTAGAGGGTCATGGTCTGTCCCTCGTCCAATGAGATCTCCCCCCTCAGGTTCAATCCCTGTGCCCTAACCTCCCCTGAGAGGACCTTAATCTTACAGGGCCCCCTCACGAAGAGGTTTGTTTCCCTCCTGATCTTCACGAATAGGATTCGACACTCCGCCTTAAAATAGGCTACGCGGTCTCAAGGAGTTCCTGCAGGGGGGAACTCTCGTTGAGGGTTACCACTAGGTCGATGGGCTCTGAGACCCTCACGTACCTCCACTCCGACCTCGACTTGAACTTGACCATCACGAGGCCCACTCCCCTCAGAGGGAACATGGAGAGGAAGTCCAGGACCTTCCTGATCTGTTCTCCCCTGACCTTAACCCTGTCCTCCCACGTGCTCTTGACCTCTATGCCCAGGAGTGTTTGACCCTTCACTGCGAAGACGTCAGGTAAGGGGTTGGACGAGGAGTTAGAGGTGGGAATCCTGACGGCGTGGAAGCCTGCTCCCCTTAGGACCTTGACGATCTCCCTCTCCGCCCTCCTTCCTATCTCCTTGTTCACATAGGGGGATCTGCTCTGCCTTGGCTTATAAAGAAGGGGGCTTAAGGAGGCGTAAAGCTTAGCAGGCGGAGGTAAGTTCACCATCCTTGCGGACGGGGTCTCTGTGGGACTGAGACGGAGTTCCTCTCCACATCCCAGCTGTATTCCCCCCTTCCTCAAGGAGCCGCTTCAAGCTGTTGTGGGGCCCTGACCCTGTTTGAGTTTCACCGTCCTCACGCCACTTTCGTCCACGACCACGTAGCCTAAGTCGTTGTAGATGTTCTTAACCTTACTCATGGTGCCCGCGCAGGTGCACTTAAGGGACCGGAAGTTCCTGAGGGAGTGGGAGTGTCCAAGCACCAGGTGCTCTCCCCTCAGTCTGAGCCTCATCCTGAAGTAGAGACAGAAGAGGAGAGGGGGAAGGGAATCATGGATCCTCTTGAAGAAACTAGCTAGGCTATACTGCCTCTCCTCCCTCATGAATTGGTGGCCGTGCATCATGACGTAGTCCCTCCTTCCCACCTTCACCCTGTAGACTTCGGTGTCACCGCTTACAGCATCCTCGTCCCCCTGAACGTAAACTATCTCCCCCCTGAAACCAAGCTTCGAGATCAACTCCTCCCTAGTCCCTGAGACCACCACATCCCCCAGGAGGACCAGGACAGAGGGCGATTCCCTCTCCACCACCTCCCTTAGCATCTCCAGGTCGCAGTTGGGGTAATGAAGGTCTGAGACCACCACGATCTTCATGGCCCGAGAGTGAACTTGAGCCCTTAAAAGAGTAGTCGAGTTCGACGTCTTAGGGAAGAGGCCGACCTCCTCCCTGTCCTGGAGGGTTCAAGGGCTCCCGCGTTCCCCGCCACGGGTTCGAGTTACATCCCTCATTTGGTGGGCAGGTCCAGTAGATCAGAGGTCCACCCCATCTGAAAGGGGATTAATCATTGAATCTGGATCCCGTGAAAGGGAGTGAGAGATACTGATGTCCTCCCGCAGTCCCATTTCCCAGCGGGCTGGGGAGGAGAATCACTAGTATCTGGATAATAAATCAAGAGAAGAGGTATTTAAATGGAGGCTATCCGTCCCGCCTCACGAGGTTTTCCGCCCCCTTTGAACCCCCATTCTTTATAAACTCCGCCGCGTTTGAGACCTGTGTCCTTAGATCCCCTTTTCAGGCCCAGGTCCATTGCGGTGGTCGGTGCGTCCAGGAACAGGGAGAAGGTAGGCAACGTGATCTTGAGGAACGTTCTACACACCTTCAAGGGGAGGGTCTACCCCGTGAACAATAAGGCAGAAACCATTGAGAACCTCCAGTCCTACAGATCGGTTAAGGACGTTCCTGGGGAATTGGACTTGGTGATCATCTCAGTTCCCAGGGACTACGTCCCCCAGGTAATGGAGGAGGCTGGGGAGAGAGGGACTAGGGCGGCCGTCGTGATCACCTCAGGCTTCAGGGAGGTGGGGGATGAGGGGGAGAGGCTGGAGCGCGAGTTAGTGTCTATCGCCAAGAGGCATGGGGTGAGGTTCTTGGGCCCCAACACCATGGGTCTACTCACTCCAGACTTCAACGGCACTTTCGCCTTCGCAGACGCGAGGAGGGGAGAGGTGGCCATGGTGGTGCAGAGCGGAGGGATAGGGGCTTACATGCTCACCTGGGCTCAGAGGACCAGGACTGGGGTGAGCTTCCTCGTGAGCATGGGGAATCAAGCCGACGTGAGGGAGTTCGAGGTCATAGACTACCTCTCCATGGATCCTGAGAGCAGGGCAATCTTCGTCTACCTCGAGGGTGTTTCTGACGGGGGGAATTTCCTCGATATGGTGTCCCAGGCTTCCTCCAGGAAGCCCGTGATATTCATCAAGGGGGGATCCACGGCGCAGAGCGCTGAGGCCGTGAGGACCCATACTGGGAGCCTGGCTGGATCCTATGAGGTGTTTAAGGCAGCTGTTAGGGCAGTGGGGGGAGTGTTCACGGAGAACTTAAGGGATTTCCTCAACCTGGCGAAACTGATCAGCTCCTCAGAACCCCTGAGGGAACAGGTCTTGGTCGTAACCAACTCAGGGGGACATGGGGTACTCACGTCGGATGCGATCTCCAGGACCGATCTACGCCTGCTGACGATCCCCGAGAGGTTGAAGGAGGAGCTCAGGCGAGTCCTACCCCCGCAGAGCCTCCCCAAGAACCCCTTGGATCTCTCGGGTGACGCTGGGAGGGAAAGGTATCTCAACGTCCTCAAGGTAATAGCTGACCTGGATTGCACCAAGCTGGTAATAGTTCAGTCTCTCCCCCTGGTGAGCTGCACGGAGGTGGCTAAGGTACTCCTCAACTTCAAGGGGAAAGGGATTGTGACTGTAGCCATGGGCTACGACGAAGACTCGGCCTCCAGGATATTGGACTCGGCCTCGATCCCTGTCTTCTCCTTCCCTGAAGAGGCGGTCTACTCCCTGGAGGCGTTAGTCAAGAGACCTGTGCCCAGGAGGAAGGTCAGAGTCCCCCAGCCTATGAACTCGGCCATGGAGTTGATCAAGGGTAAGAAGACGTTGAGCGACTACGAGGGGATGAAGCTCATGGAGATCTACGGGATCAGGACCCCGAAGTGGGGAATAGCTGAGAACTACGAGGATGCGCAGAGGACGGCTGACTCCATTGGTTACCCAGTGGTCATGAAGATCTCTACGGATCAACCGATCCACAAGACTGAGGTGAGGGGGGTCTACCTCAACGTGGAGAGGGATCACGTCAAGGAGGTCTTCTCCACGCTGACCAAGCTCTCCAAGAGGGTTATGATTCAGGAGCAGTTGAACGGGTTAGAGGCCTACGTCGGGGGGATCAAGGACCCAACCTTCGGTCACGCCGTGGTGGCAGGAGTGGGGGGAATTTACCTGGAGGTTCTGAGGAACGTCAGCTACGGCATAGCACCTGTCTACGAAGACGAGGCATTGGAGATGATCAGGGAGAGTAAGCTCCTGGACATGATCAGGGCCAGGAAGAGGGGCTACGATGAGGGTTCGATCATAAGGACTATCTCCAACGTCTCCAGGTTGATCATAGACCTAGACGTGAGGGAATTGGACGTAAACCCACTGATCATCAATGAGAGGGGAGCTTTCGCGGTGGACGTGAGGGTGGTGCTTGGGGACCATCCAGCTTAAGTTTTAACTTAACGGGGGTTAAGGGGGCCTTTCGCCCCCTTATGGAAATGATTTTTTTAGTTTAATAAAAATAGACGTAACTATGTGGCACAGATTGGACAGAGGATCGCATTCCGCCTACGCACTTTATTATCACTGTGTGCAAGTCGTGAAGTACCGCAGGAGGGTCTTCGAAAGTGAAGACATACTCAACTTCCTGAAGGAGCAAAATCCAGGAAATAAGCAAGACGTTCGAAGTTGAGGTTATAACTAATCTGGTTTCAAAGTAGAAGGGGTTCTTCACGCTGACTTTTCTTCATCTCCTCTTGGCACCAGAGACCCGTCCGTCAGGGCGGGGTAGTTTACTACTTTAATTCCGCTACCCTCCTGAGGGTTTATACACGCGCATCCTCAACCCCTTGGGGTCAATCGAGGGGAATGTATTACCCTCCCGTTCGCTTCGTCCCTCCCACCCTAGTGGGCAGAGTCCCTCATCGGTTGGGAGATCGTGGAAGAGGACTGTCCCAGCCCTGAGGACGTGCTCACGCCCGCAGGGGTTGGAGCAGGGGCGCACCTCGCTGACTTCAACCGAGGCATCTCAGCGCCGCTCACCTAGTCAGTGACTGTTTGGCAGAGTGTTTGGGGTTTCTTAAACTTCGGGGGGATCCCTACTCCACGGAAGGGGTCTTACGCCTACAAACGCCCGGAAGACAACTCCCGTCATACAGTATTCAGAAGTAATAATCTAAAAGTTACGTAAGAATACTACAGTCTGCACAGAAAAGGTGTTATCAGGCGATCTCCTCAAAAGCTCCTCCCTTAAGGTACTTGAGGACCCTTATGTTGGAACCCTTAGCCAGGGCTATGGGCCTCCCCATCCTATTCCTGTATATGATTAGGGGGATCACCTCTCTTCCCTTTAAGTGGGACCTCAGTAGCTCAACCTTACGGGCGAACTTGGTCACATCTCTCTCCCTCAAGGTAGTCTTGATCTCCCCAACGAAGACCTTGTTCCCGACCTCAGCGTAGAAGTCGAACTCAAGCACTCTGTTCCCGACCTTCAGTGTCCTAGCTCTCAAGCTGGGCAGCTCTATCCCCTCAGACTTGAACCAGGAGACCAGATCCCTATTAACGGAGTCCTCTATTATGAGGCCGAAGGTGTTCTCCAACCCTCCCAGTCTTCTATTGATCCCCTTAACCGCCTTGACTAGATTCGCCACAGTTCTCTCCAGGATCCTTATGGACTCAGCGTTCTTCAGGGTCATGGTCCTGAGCTCCTCTATGGCCTTGGTGTTCTCCTCCGTCCTCTTGCCCAGTTCCGCCACCGCTGTCCTGAGCTCCTCTATGGCCTTGGTGTTCTCCTCCGTCCTCTTGCCCAGTTCCGAGATGGAAATGGTGTTCCCCTTAGTCGCTTCCACTAATCCATTGACAACTTCGATCATCTTCTCCAGCCTCCTATCCATCTCCGCCAACCTGGCGTCATAGGCCTTCTGCCTGATCCCGAGATCTTCCACCAGTAAGCGGAGCTCCTTGATCCCTTCGCGCAGCGATTTAGTCAACTCCCTCTCAAGCTCCTCCCTGACTATCTCCCTGATCCTCTCTTCACTCATTGATTTTGCCTATATGTCTCTGCCCACTAAAATCTTTACCTCATTTATGAAGAGGGGTAGTGGTAGAAAGCCAGCCCGCGGAGATCTCCCTTGGGTCTCCCTTGTCCATGGCTAAGCGGTAGATGAGGTCGGCTTCCGGAGCGTTGAGGACTAGGAAGGTCTTCCCTATCCTCCCCTGACGTCTCCCCGCCCCGGAAGGGTTCCCTCCCAGAGGGCTCATCTTTCCCCCCATTGATTCGGGACTACACCCCTGGTGGGCAGTGGATCAGAGGACCACCCCCACTTGAAGAGGGGACTTCCATCCGTGAAGCCCAGTAGGGGGAAAGGAAGGTGATGGTTGCCCCTCCCTCAGTCCCACTCCCTGAACCGAGCTGGGGAGGAGCGTCGTTATCATCAGCAAAAATCGTCTCGACGAAGGGGTATTTAAAATGAGGGGCTATCCATCCCGCTGGAGGCTTTCCGCCCCCTTAACCCCCAGTTTCTGTAACGCCGCTATGGACATACTGTGGGATCTTAAACCAGGTTTAAATCGCGGAACGGAAGTTCCATTTATATAACCACTGGATATAGTTAGTCTGTGAAGAGGCTATCCCATGTTGGCCCCAGGGGAGCTGAACTCCTCCAGGACAGGGTTAACATGGAGATCGTGAAGACCCTAATTAGGTCAGAGATGAGTGCCTCCGCTCTGGCCAGAAAGCTTAACCTGCCTCTAACCAACGTGTGGAGGAGGCTCATGAGGCTCCAGAGGGAGGGGATAGTGGAGGTTGTGAGGAAGGAAAAGACAGGAAACCTGGAGGTGAAATATTATAGGGCCACGGCTGTGTTCTTCATGGTTCCCTCTCTCATTGCCCCAGAACCAAGGGACGAAAAGGTGAAAAGGGCCTTGGAACTCTACGGCGAGATAAGGAAGAGGGCTATGGACATTATAAGTAAGAATAACGTTATCCCCCAGGGAGTAGACCCAGTGGACTACTCCATTGCCCTAGACCTCTTCATTAACCTCATGCTCCTTACCTCAACGGACTTTCAGGAGAAGGGGAAGGAGATCCTCTCCCTGATCTCCCACTACGCTTTCAAGAGGTGAAAGCGCTTCTCTGGACAGATTTATATTACCTCCCGGAAGATTAGTTATGAACGTTGGTGGTTTAGCCTTTGTGGCAATCTCATTGGCTGTGGGAGGGGTTCCGGTCCTGTTCGTGAAAAGGTCTTGGATACTTCTGGCCCTAAGCGTACCAGCTTACTTCCTGGCAGTTCTGTCCAAGGTGATCGTGAGCTCACTACTAATCCCAATTGTGGATTCCCCTACCTTGGTTGCCTATCTCATAGCCGGTGCAGAAACAGCGTTGGCTGAGGTTGGATTGGCATACGTTTTCCTGAGGTTGGGGAGGAGGAACTTGAGGGAAGCGAAAATGGGTTTCACCTACGGTATCTATCTGGCGTTCTGCGAAAATTTCATACTTTTGGGTTTATCAGGCCTTTTGAATCTCAGTCAACTGATCTCTTCAGCAGTGAACTTTATACCTCTCCTTCTCCCCCATTTTCTTGACAGGACGACATCGTTGTTGGCGCATATGTACTGGGGTTTCATGGATTACATGGCCGTGTTCAGGGGGAAATTAAGGTATTTGTTCATGGCCATGCCCCTTGGGTTCATAGATTCCCTTGCAGCTTGGTGGGCCTTGACTAAGGCAATACCCTACCTAGAGTTCGCCATGGTCGCCTTTTTCCTTACACTACTTTCTGTTCCGGTCGAGATGGGTGTGCTAAGATGGAACTCTGTCGACTGACTGAAACTGACGTGATGAAGGACCCGGCGATCCTCTCATTGTTGGCCATAGGTTTAGGATTGGTCCTTGTATCCGTGGTTCTGGGTATCATCTTCGGTCTAAACGAGATGTTACCAATACTGATAACAGGAACAGTTCTCGCATTGTTCGTTGTGATCTTAGCCTTGTTCATCAGGAGGAATCGGTACGGAGTCTACATGGAGGGAGACAAACTCACCGTAATTGCCAGTCGTACTGGGTTCGATAGGGCAGTCTTCATATTACCTATTCCCACCAAAGTGAAAGAAGGGAAACTAAAGTGGAGGTTGGTAGGATTAGCGGGGTCTAAGTTGAAACTGGGTTCCTTTACCGTGAATGGTGTAACTCTGCCCGCATTTTCCGTCAATGGAAGGAAGGTGTACATATTGGACCAGAAGGTGGCGGTGTACTGTCCTCCGCTAGACGAGTTAATAGATAAAATCAAGGGCTAGGACCATATCAACTTCACCTTAATTTCTCCCTCCTCTTTCCTCTCCAAAACCCTCTTTACCTCATCGAATTCCTGAATCTTGACCTCCGTGGTTACGAGTACCTTCACCGCCCCCGGCCACACCGTCTTCCAGGACGCCAGATGCCCAAAGAGCCCTCTCGAAGTGAAGCTTCTGTCCGTTGACCAACCCCACCATTACCACACCCTTGAATATCAACCTCTGAACGTCCAAACTGCTGACCTCCTCCCCGCCCTAAAGGGCGAGGGTTCCCCGAGGTCTTAGGTGTTACACCCCTTTACGGGTGCTACTCCGTTATGCAACACCAGGAATGATAACGGTTTTTTCACTGTTGAAACCACGATGCCAATAGCCTTCTTCAGGGTGTTCAATGCACCGTTCAAGTCGCTGTGCAGCTTATGCCCCTTAGGACAACTGACTACTCCCCTTGGTTTCCTCCTAACTTCAACGTTGTGGTAGGCACAGTACTTAGACGTGTTATACTCAACAACTTCGTATACTTTCATACCGTACTCCTGAGCCTTCAATTCGATAATGTTCATTAGTTCTCGGTATAACCACAAGTTCACGGTGAACTTGTTGCCCTTCTCCTGTGCGATGTTGAATGGGTAGCCCAGGTGGATGATTGAAACTCCTTGATCGTGAAGTCGCTCCAACAGGTTGGAAGCTAAGTTCCTGTAGAGGTGAAGAAGGCGTCTAGTTAATTTCTTGAAGAGCCTCCTCTTCTCTCTGTTGAGTCCTTCTTGAGCTTCATATTCGCCTAGATTTCTTGCCTCGTCCGCGAGAGATTGAACTTCAGCTATCTTCCTTTGAAGGTAGAAGTACTCTTCCTTGATCCTAACACCCTTATAGAGTAACCACGTTCCGTCGTCTACTACCACGCTCGCTAGGATGTTTATACCCAAGTCGATGGACGCGACCTTGTTTCCCTTTGGAGCCTCAACTTGAATGGACTTCCTTTCACCGCGTACGATCCACTTACTCTTCTTTCCAGTTTTAGTGACCTCTACTCCGACATCAACTGGGATTGAGGCGTACCAAGCGTTCTCGTCGTAGTGTATTTCCAGCCTGCCCTGCTTACCGTACCACCTCAGCCTGCCAGCGAATTCGATTTCGAGATCGAAGTCCTTGAGGATGAGCTTGTTGTTCTGCTCATCCACTTCATATCTATCTTGTCTGACGACCAGGATCAACTTCCTCCTCTTCGACTCCTTCCAGTAACGTGGTGGTGAAACGTGGTTCATGTGAGGTGGCAGTCTTCCTTGTTTCTTCAGCTTAAGGAGGGAGAAGAACGATGACCAAGCCTCGTTGTTCTTATTGAGTACTTGCTGTGCGTTAACACCTAGTATGTCCTTGTACTTATCGTAGTACTTCTGATATGTACCTTGAAAGTCCACTCTCTCTCCGCGAAAGAACTGCTGTCTTCTCTCGTAGTTGACTTCGTTGAATAATCTGGCAGAAGCATCCGCTAACTTCCTTAACTTCCTCTCTTGAAAACCGTTTGGGAGAAGACGGACTACATTTGTCCTCCTATTTTCATACTTAACTTC
>Ga0081529_117566_pt1 | contig 17026 bp, 29 predicted proteins | sample EchGeymetagenome_FD_71012 | JGI IMG/M metagenome (GOLD analysis project Ga0081529, IMG submission 71012) | Ferrous microbial mat and aquatic microbial communities from Echinus Geyser, Yellowstone National Park, USA - transect B T=78-80 C v2... ...
CCCATATATGGTAGAGCCCGCCCCAGCCGGCACGGACACGGCCGTCGTGCTGGAGGTCACGTTAGCCACCTGGGTGAATTGCAGATTACAGCATGTATAACCCGAATAACCCGAATTATAATAAATAGTTACATAAGGTAGATAGCCCGACACGCCGGCCTGCGTGACCTCGGTCGGTATTGCTGAGGACGTGGTGTAACTACAGCCGAAGTTAGATAGCGATATCTTGCCCGTCGCGGCATTGGCGAAGGGGGCCGCGAGGTATAGGTACCAAGTGAAGCCGGTGGGCGTCACGACCTTGCCTATGTAGTAGTATTCAACCTCTAGACCGAATAGATAATTGTACGAGTTCTTGAATACATAGCCTAGCGCTATATATCCGGGCGCCCCCGTGGGGTTGACCTGTAGGGTCACCGACGTCCCGTTTATCGTGACACAGATAGGGTTAGTGCCGTACATGCTAGCTATCATTGACTCATTGTAGGCCATGGCGAGGACCATGGGCAGATTAATCGTGGCACTACCCACACCAATAACGGGCGAACCTATAGAGCCCGACACCTCGGACTCGCTTACAATTATCCACGGTATATCGGCCGTGTTGTTCACGGCTATCGTGGCCAGCCTAGAGCCCAGCCGGCTCACCGTGGCCAAGGACTTGCCGTCCACCACCCTGTTGAACTCAGAGCCGTAGATGAAATATGTCTGAGGCGTCACCAGGTTTATGGTCCCGTTAGCGGCCGACGTCCACACGGGAGGCGCACCGGTGTTCACCGAATATGATATGTATATGGTAACCGCGGTTAGGAATATTGCCGCTATTATTAGCGCTATCGGAATTCTACGCATGGTGAAATAGGGGAGGGTTATTAATTTGGCTTGCGGAAAAAGGTTACGGGTTATAGGTTATTTGAACACTATTTTGGGCCGGGAAGGCGTACGACTCTAGCGGCAACGCGACGCCTATGACCGCCCCGTTGGGCCCATATATGGTAGAGCCCGCCCCAGCCGGCACGGACACGGCCGTCGTGCTGGAGGTCACGTTAGCCACCTGGGTGAACGTATAGGAAGTATCCCACTGACCAGTACCCATAGGCGTCATGGTTATCTGAGCCAAATAGCCCGAGGTGCCCCAGCCCGTCAGGTCGCCATAGTCGGCAAGGGTACTAGCACTAGTACAGCCGAAGTTAGATAGCGTGATCTTGCCCGTCGCGGCACCGGCCACGGGCGCGGCTAGGTACACATACCAAGTAAAGCCCGAGGACGTGGTCACCTTTCCTATGTAGTAATATTCAACCTCACCGCCTACGGCTAGGCCGCTAGACGTGCTCAGCCGCCAGCCCATTGCTATATATCCGGGCGCCCCCGTGGGGTTGACCTGTAGGGTCACCGAGGTCTTATTAAGGGTCACGCAGATAGGGTTAGTGCCGTACATGTTAGCTAGCTGACTCTCGTTATAGCCCATGGCAAGGACCATGGGGATATCCCAGGTCACAGAGCCGTCATATACGCCGCCCGACGTGTACACCCCACCGGATATTCGGGACTCGCCCACTATAAACCACAGCACAGACTGAGTGTTACTCACCGCTATCGACGCTGTGCGGGACCCCAATTGGGTTATCGTGGCCCCGCTCTTGCCGTCCACCACCCTGTTGAACTCAGAGCCATACACAAAGTATGTCTGTGGCGTCACCAGGCTTATGGTCTGGTTAGCGGCCGAGGTCCACACGGGAGGCGCGCTAGTGTTCACAGTTAACGTCAGATAGACGGCCACCGCGGTTAGGAATACGGCCGCTATCAGCAATGGCATGGGGATCTTACGCATGGTAGAAAATAGAGGGAATTTATTAATTTGGCTTGCCCACGATATAGGCGCTAGACGTCGTGTAGTACCAAGGGTGTAGGATTATCGTGCCCCAAGAGTAGGAATAGATCTCCTTATAGCCTAGCGACGTGCCGGCCCCCACGGACACGTATCCGGTCTTGACAAGGGAGGACGTGCCCGAGGTCCACGAGGCGGTGGGACACACATAGTAGGCGTCCCTCGCCTGGATAACGGCCGTGCCGGCCGTGCTGAAGGGGGACATTGAGCATATGGTAGAGGCCGGTGTCTGTGCCTGGGTCTCCAGGATAAAGAAGTACTCAGACCCGGACGTCGCGACAAGGACGTAGGGCCATATGATATAGCCCGACGTGCCTCCGGAGGTGGTGGCCGTGCCGTACACCAGCACCACGTTGCCGGTGTTCATCTTGTAGACGTACACGCCGGACTTGGGATTTAGGGCCGTCGCGTTGGGCATGCTGGGGAAATTGACAATGGTGAGGCCTATGTCGCACCCGCTAGCCTGGCATGTATACCAAGTGTCTGAGGACCCATAGCCTATCGAGGTCACCGTGTATACTTGCGAGATATTGACCACGTTTATGTACATGGGCGGGAAAGTGTCGTAGGGGCTAGAGCCCGACACGGTCACGATATAGTTAGTGCCGTTGAAATTGACATGTGTGGGGTCATAGGACAGTATGGTCTGTATGGTTATGGTTATGTATATGGTCACGGCCGACAGGAATACGGCCGCCGCGATTAGCGGAATTGGAATCTTGCGCATATAGGAAATAAGCCCGATTAAAAAATGGATTATTTGAGGCCAAAGAGCGGGTCCCGGCTAACCAGCCTCCGGTCCCACGCACGGCAATCGACAGACTTGCCGACCATGGCGAAGTATTCCGGTATGGCGTCGCGGCTTAGGCGGACCAGCCTCTTTCGGCCCACGCGCACCGTGAACGGCTTTAGGAAGTTTAGGACCAAGGACACCAAGATCTGGGTCGCGGTTAGGTTTTTGTCCACCTTGCGGAGGACGTAGTTCACCTTCTTGGTGTCCACGGGCATAAGGACCCCGTCGCCGCGGGAATAGTAGGCCAGCAATTTGAGCGCTATACACAGCAGATACTCATAGGGCACCGTGGACACCCTTATCGGCTTCTCGCTCATAGCCTTATCGCCCCGTCGTTGTCCCACACCATGTAGTTTAGGTACTTAGAGGCGCACGACCAGCATAGGGCCCCCTCTATGCCCTCGCAAGTGTCCCACACGACGGCATGGGCCATGCCCTCTACGGCCCGGCCGCACTTGGCGCACTTGGGCCTACGCCTAGACCTTATGAGGCCCTCTATCACCCTGGCGTACATGGCCGCGGTATTCGGGTCGCCTACGTAGTAGAGCGTCCGGCCGGCCCTTAGGTATCCGCCCACGTCGCACTTCTTGGCCTTGGCTTTTGTTACCATGTTATGCATAGGTAATAAAAAACACCTACCATTTAAATTATGGCCGTGAGGATAGAGGCGGCTTGGGCGTAGACCACCACGGCCGCGGCCGATATGCCGATAAAGTACATGCCGCGGTGGGCGTACCTCCGGCTTGACAGCAAGGCATAGCCCACGGTCCACAGGACGGGCACCACGTAGGGCACGAGGATAAGGGCCGCTATGTCCATGGCCATGTCTATGACGGGAATCGACTGTGGCCTCAGCAATACGGCCGAAAATATCGAGGCCAGGCCGTAGAGTATCAGGTTGACGTTTAGGAATAGCAAGCCGGTTATTGCCATCCCTATAAGCATGCCAAGCCATAGGGCCGCGGCCGCGGCTATGACCGATATGGCCACGGCTATGGGGGCCGCTATGACAATGCCTCCGAAGTAGGGCGCCAGGACGGCTCCGACCCCCTCCGGCACGGCCTTAATGAATAGGGACGTGGCCGCCTCGGTGGCCTCGTACACCAGCCTGGATAGCCTCGCGAATATCATGATAAAGGCCGTGAGCAGAAAGCCGATAATGCCGGCTATGAAGGACACGAATATGCCGGCAAGGCCCATAATGGCCCCTATGGCGAGGCCGAAGGCGAAGAACTCTATGACGGTGTTCAACAGGGTGTTGATAAAGGGCCCCAATATGGCGCTAAAGCCCTCTATGAACAGCTTGGGGACGGGCACGAGGTAGGCTATGGCCGTGAACACCGAGGCCCCGGCCGCGAATAGAACCCCGTTGAATAGGTTCTCCCTAGCCAGCTTTATGGTCACGGCCGCTAGGGCTATTGCCTGGATAATGAACAGGTTAGGCGACGGCCCGAGGTACATGGACATGGCGCCATAGACCAAGGTAGGCAGGAAAATGGCGAGGATTAAAAGGGCCGAGTATTCGGCTAGGTCCGGTACAAAGCTCATGCCACGAATAGCAAGGCCGCGGCCCACATGGCGGCCCCCACCAAGTGCTTGCGCGACAGTATCGCCATGGCCAATTCCACGAGGGCCATGACCGCACCCAGCTGTACCAGGACCGAGGGCTGGATAGGCAGGAGGTAGAGGACGGGCGCGACCTCAGCTAGGGCCTCAAGGTTGCCCCTAATGGCCCTCCCTAGCGGGTACAGCAAGGCCAGGCCTAGGGCAAGCTTGAGAAAGTCCGGCATGGGCGCCACCAAGGCCGACAGGACGGCATTGGCGAGGTAGACATAGCCTATAGCCACTAGCGGGTTTTCCTCAGCTAGCGACAGTATGCGGCTTGACAGGACCATGTAGGCGAATAGGGCGCCGAAGCCCGTGACGCCCAGCACCACGTCCCCCACCGTGGCCAATGCCGCGAAGAAGGGCTCTATTATGTCGTAGGATAGGGCGCCTAGGGCTTGGGCGGCCACCGCGTTGTTAGAGGCCCACACCAGGGTCACCGATAAAAGCGTCACCACGGCCCTTTCAACTACCCTTTCCTCTACGTGGGTTATTATCCATAGGGCCATGGCCGCTATGAATAGGCCCGAGAATAGGGCGTATGTGGACGCGGCCACGCCGGCAAGGGCCAAGGCCCCCGACACGAATATCTCTATCAGTATGTAGACCAGCATGTTGCGGCTCCCCATTAGGGCCACGAGTATCAAGGCGGCTAGCGACCCCAATGCTAACGGGATTATCATAGACCCCACTACGGCCCGCATTTATATTGCTTGCCTTAAAGGCCGTCACACTTTACAAATAGAAATAGCTGCCACACGCCGACACCCGGGAATTTAATGCCTTTCAATTTCGGGACTTGTCCGCCTATCCGGACCCAGCTAATTTTACCTCGATTTGTAAATTACGCCGGTCGTAATTTACGCAACGTGGTAGAGTTCAATTTTACGAATCGAGGTAAAATTAGGCTATTTCCACGTGCTGGGTCGGGACGTGGACCCGTATCCTCACGCCGCACGCCGCATAGACCGTCAAGACGCCCCTTTCAACGTCCACTTGAATCACGTCGGCCCTAAACACGAATACGCCCAGCCTGGCGAGGTATGCCTTGACCCTATGCATGGCCTCAGCATAGCGGCCTTGCGAAAGCATGCTGTAGACCTCGTTTAGGTCTAGGGAGGCCAGCTTATCGGCCGTCACGAATTCCGTGCCGTATTCCCCCTTCTTAGCGGACATACTTGCGACATATTTCCTTGGCGGTTTTTATGTCTACCATATAGACGTGGCCCCTTTTATTGTCAAAAAACGAGTGCATTATTGCCGGCTCCAGCCGCCTCATGAGGCGCCTCAGGCCTTGGGCGGTCACGCCTCCCACCACCACGGGCGTGTCATATTCCATGAACACCCTCACCTTACGTGGGTATACGTAGGCCACCGACCCCTTGTGGGCGCATATGAACCGGCACAATATCGACATATTCAACCTCCGTTTAGCCAATTTGGGCATTGGTCAAGATGAATATGGTTATTTAAATCCTACCGCCTAGATAGGGCCCTGGCGAGGCCGGTTAGCGTGGGGTCCCCGGTGGCCTTGGCGAGGTAGTAGACGTTGAAATAGGCCGCCCTCGGGCTCTTTCCCTCGGACCCGGCTATCTCCCTCACGGCCTCAGCCGCCTCATTGGGCGTAATCACGCCGTGCTCCAGGTTATAGGCCACGTTGAACACTTGCGTGATAGCGTCGGGCGACAGCGATAGGTAGTAGTCCGAGGCCCGCCTCAGGTCCTGGTATTGGTCCCACATGAGGGCGTTGATTTGGTCATAGAAGTCATCTATGCCGTAGGCATGTAGGTATTCCCAAGCCCCCTTGATAAGGGAGGCCGCGGCCGCCCTATCTATCGGCACCCGCTCCTGGGTCACCTCGTGGTACGTGGCCATGCCGACGGCCTTGTCAAGGTCCTCCGACACCACCTCCCCATGGGTCCTGATATCCCTAGCCCGTTGAATCACCGAGAAGAACGATATGCCTTTATCCACGTCGGTCCCCGGCCGTTGCCACTCAGAGAGGGTGTCCTTGACAAATTCCCACGCACCCTCCCACTTATCCGGACTGTCCAATTCCTCAGCGTCCCACTCAAGGAATCCCTCTAGTTGCTCTGCCTCGGTCATGGCACTAGCGAGGCGACCTTATCGATTAGGGGGTCCTTGACCACGGCCAGGTTTTCCTCGCAAGGCAACGGGGTCACCCTCACGACGCCGGCATAGGGCACCCTATGCCTCAGCCTTATGTGCCTCCTATCGGTGTAGGGCCGGGCGTACTTAAGGGCTCTGTGCTTGGGCATGGGAGGCCCGGCTATGAGGTGCACGTGGGGCGTCCCGTCGCACGATATATAGAGGCGGTAGTAGAGGACCTCCAGCCGGCTCAGCATGTCGTGGGGCAGGTCGATATAGCGGTCGGCCTCTACGGTCACGAGATAGCCCCTATCGGTCTCCCACGACAGCCCGACCACTAGGGGGCCGTACCGGCCTATACCCTTGACAAATTTCCGGTAGACCTTGGCGTAGTAGGTAACGCCTCCGTGCTTTATGGGCACAAACATGCCGAAGTTGCGCCTAGACCGGTATATCCCCACTATCATGGCAACCCCAGCACCTCCCTCGCCATGAACGAGAATACGCCTATCGCTATGGCGGCTATGGCGGCCCATATCCCCACGAATATCAGCATTAGCGACAGGCCTCCGTCAACCTGGGCTAGGGCGGCCCCCACGTATATGAGGGCCAGCCCCACCAGGAATAGGGCAAAAAGTGCGTGCTTTACCGAATCCCCCCCTCCCCTATCCCCCTCCATGCTCATGCCGAATTACCTGCCTTAAAAATACCTATGCCGAAATAGTTAGGGGAGGGAAAAACTAGGTGGTTATCTTGACCGACGTGCCGTTAGTGATAACGTAGTAGTAGTATTCGGCCACCAAGCCGTTGCCCAGGTTCACGTAGTTGCCTACGCCGGCCCCGAAATTCTGCCCGGTGCCCACGTATATGGCGGGAATATAGAAAGTGCCCGCGGCCGTATATAGCGACACGCCGGTCGCGTTCACGGCTATGCCTGTGATATAGGTCACGTTATTGGTCCCTATCTGGGCTGGGCACGACCCTTGGCCTTTCAAGGGCGTCCAAAGCCCGCTATTGTTGTAGAGCTGAAAGCCAATGTAGTGCTGGTTATAGGCCACGGCCGCGCACTTGACTGTAGAGGTGCTGAATAGCAGGACGTTGCCGGCCGTGATATTGGTCAGGGTCTTGCCGTATATCGACACCACGGGTATCACGACGTACCTCATGGTGCCGTTGACGTAGGCATGGCCTTGTGTCGTTGCGTTGACCGCTATCCAGCCGCCTCCGAGGCTTATGAGCGTCCCTTGATATGTGACTATAGATGACATGGCCACGTTAAGCATTACGGTAACGGCCGCTATGGCTATGGCCGCAAACACTAGCGGTATTGGGACTTTCCGCATGTCATGCCGTAGGCCCCTATATATTAATATTGACCGCTATTCCGTATTTTACCACGTTCCGTAAATTACACCGGACGTAAATTAAAAAGGCAAGTGGGCGCCTATTAGGGGCGCCACCAGCTTGACCACGCCGTATATCAGCATAAGGAGGCCCACGGCCTCGATAACCCTCTTTCCGATAAATGCCACGACGGCCCCGACAAAAATCAAGGCTAGGGGGTTTGCCGACATGACCCAGGAAAATATCTGCCTCAGCAGGTCTATGAGGGTCTGCCATGTGGTGGGGTCCGTCAAGTAGGTGAGCGGGTCCATGGGGATAGAAGGGGACTAAAAAATAAGGTTATATCAGCCGAAGGTCGCGATAGAGGTCGCGAGGTTAGCGGGCCACGAGACCTTCCACTTGTCAAAGTTAAAGTCCGCGAAGGCCCCAGCCTGCCTGACGCAATTCTCCAGGCTCCCAAAGACGCTATTAAATGTCTGGGGGTCGGACCTCTGGAGGGCGAGGCACACGCCTACGGCATAGCGACGCTTATACTTTTCCTCAGCCGCCTCTACGTAGGGCGTGCCTTGAACCGCGTCGGGGTAACTGCCTATCTCAAAGCGGCCGGCCATTGCTGGCGATACCATTAATTTCTCGGACATGACCATAGGGTTGCCACCGCTATTTATATCTTTCTACCATACCCGCCTAAACTTGTATACCAGCCGTATCGGTATGGCCACCAGCATGAGGACCACGGTGGCATAGCCCGGTATGTAGGCCACGACCCTCTCCGTGCATTGGACGCTGTCGGCCTTTATAATCACTATATTTGGGAATAGGAGGGCCTTGAAATAGTCCACCACGTCGGCCGCCGGGTTGCCGGTAATCACGTAGTAGTTGAACACCATATAGCCCGAGTCAAAGTAGTGGATAGTCGGTATCTGGATATCGAGGGCCCCGAATAGGCGGCCGTGCTGGTAGTAGAGGCTCCAGCCTTGGCACGTGTCGGTAGGGACCAAGAAGACCACGGATAGGGGAGGCATATACGGCATGTCGGAGGGGGTCACGATTATCCCCGCGGGCGCGGGTATGCCGAAGAATAGGGCCAGCTGGACCCACGAGGCCCCTATGACGGCCCCGAGGTAAAAAAGTACAATGGCCTTCTTGAGCCAATCCATTACCTAAGGGAGGCTAGTCGCGCGACTACGGCCGTCCCCTTGTCGCACATTGTATAGGCCCTGCCGTCCTTGTGGACCTCTATGGCGCATACCTTTTCCATATCGACGTATTTCCTGAGGTCCTTGGGCTCGCACTCTATGGATATGTCCCCATTGGGCATGGGGGTCACCAGGCAATATAGCGGCCTAGAGCTCGATTTCAATATGTCAAGCATGCCCTATGTCACGAGGGGATATTTATCGTTACCACGCACCCGGGCCCCGACACCAGCACCTCGCCATATTGCACAGTGAATACGCATGGGCCTTGGATTCCGACTATCTGGAATTTGCCGGCAAGCCAGCCGGGTGCGGCCACCACCACCGTGGGGTATTGGTATTGGATAACCCCGCAAGCCCTCACGCCGTCCACCGATATCATGGTTGAATTGCATATGTATTGCTGGGGCGGGGGCGCGGCTTGGGCCGGAGGTGCTGAGGTGGCTGTCTGAGGCGGGCCCACGACCACTACCTTGGGCTTGGGAGGGTTCATGAGGTAGTAGGCCGCTATAGCTATCATGAGTATAGCCAATGCCAAACCTATGGCCCTCATGGCCGGAAAAAGGGGGGCGTTTTATATGGCTATTTACAGGGTATCTCCGTATAGTTGCCGTATATCGTGCCGTTCACCATTGCGTTGCCCCTAATCAGCACCGCGACGTGGCCGCCCGGGAGGTTGAAAGTCTGCATGTTGCCGTGGACCCACCATATGTAGCCGTCAAGGACCACGTACTGTCCCGCCAGGCATATGGGCTGGCTCACCGTCAGCTGGTTCTTGTGCACGCCGACGTAGGCCGCGCCCATGGTCAAGAAGGCCGCTATGACCGCTAGTATCAGCTTATGCATGTGCGAAGGGCTTGGCTATGAAATATAATGTTATCGCGGCTATAATGACCAAGGGCCATAGCGTAATGGGGACCTCTATCAATAGGGACAGCACCGCGTTGTAGGTCGCATGGCCTATGAGGGACCCTATTATGCCGCCCCGCTCATAGGTGTCCCACAGCCACCGGGCGCCTATCTGGATATAGGACACGACCCCTATGGCCCCAAGCACGCCTATGGCTAGGTACCTCGTGGGAAAGTGCAATATGACCCAAAAGGCGTTGCCCATGGGCCCCACGGCCCTCGATATGAATTCCTCCCAGCCTATGGCCCCAAGCCACCACAGAGGCGAGGCGTCGGGCCCAATTCCGAGGTATTGCCCAAGCATAGGCGTCGCAAGGAGGGAGGCTATGGGCCTCACGTCGAAGCCCAGCCCCAGCATGGCTAGGGCTAGGCCTATGCCTCCGAGGACCATATAGAGGCGGTAGAGCCACGTGCCCCTCCTTACGGCCTCATACCACAGTATTAGGGGCGCGGCCAATATACCCGCGGCCAGGCCGGCAAGCCTTAGGGGATAGACCAAGGTGGGGCCGGGCCTCGTGGCCAGGCTGGGCCTCTTAGCGGCCACCACGAGGGCTATCACGACGGCCGCGAATATCACCAGCTGGTAGACGCTTATGGCCACGGCAAACACCATGAGGACGTAGAGCAATATCAATAGGGGATTTTCCAGCTGTCCCCAATATTGGAATATGGCGTATGCGAATCCGGCGTACATTAGGGCCGCCAATAGGCCTATCGGCGTAGGGTCTAGGGCGAATACGGCAAGCCCCGCGGCTATCGCGGCCGTAGAGGCGGCCGCTCTGAATAGGCCCCTTAATTGCATAGAGGAATAGAGCTCAGTATATTTATATCCGCGCCACTATCCGCACATGGCCAATATACACAATCGGTCGCACGAAAAGGCGGCCATGGCCGTCGTTGCGTTGATAATCATAGCGGTCTTGGGGTACATAATATGGCTCTACATGACCGGCAAGTCCGGCACCGTGGTCACAGGACCCAGCCCCACCACCACCACGACTAGCGCACCCGTCAGCACACTACAGCCCAAGAGCGGGCCGGCTAATCCGGCCTCCCTCGTGTACGTGCCAAGCTATGTCACATGCGGCGCCAGCTCATGCACCTATGGCGCCCAAGGGTTTGGGTCGCTCTACGACATAATCGCCTATGGCGGCTCAGTCACGGGGGCCAATATAACCTACGGCAACGCCTACGTGACCGTGAACGGCTATCAGCTCTACCTATTCGGCATAGCGACCACCACCAAGACGCTCAATTTCACCGACACCTCCGGCACCGTGTATGTATGGGCTAACGCGACGGCCGGCTATGGCTATATACTCTACAAACCGGCCCAAGCCGCGGTTCTACTGACGGCCTACACCTACAATGTAACGGGCTTGCTCTACTACGTCTACGTGCCGGCATCTAGCGATAACGGCATGCCTATATCGGGCGCCACCTACAGGATATACGTGGTCCACGGCACGGCCTACGTCAACGGCAACCCCGAGACCATATCGCTGGGGTCGTGGTCCTCGCCTCCCTCGGGAATCCTGCCGGCTTGGGGCATATACACGAGTCAGCCCGGGACCTATCAGTTCACCGTACAGCCGTAAACACTTTACTTTTTTCTATAGCTGCCGTCCCTATACACTCCCTTTTTCGGCATGCTTTTGTGTTGACATACCTAAAGGGTATTTCTTACGCCGGACGTAATTTACGCAACGTGGTAAAATTGGTGCCTCGGGAATCTTACGAATCGAGGTAAAATTAGGGTGGGGCTGGTTGCGGCCGGCCTCCGCCCCTTTCCCTTTCGGTCTTAAGGACCCTTTCCGCGGTCTCCAAGGGCCTGAAGTATTGCTGGAATATGCCCTCTATCGTGGTTGCCTGGTCCGCGAAGGCGCTCACCAGCTGGCTCCTTAGGGCCTCTACGGTCTTCTCATAGCCCGCGACCACGGCCCTCATGACCTTGACCACGTCTAGGGCCCCCTCTATGTTATTGCTTATGACGGCCCTGGCCCACTTGACGTATAGGTCGTTGGGGAGGTATATGGCCAGCTTGGCCCGCGTCCCCAGGTCCACCACGGTCCCGACGGCAACCATGAGGCCGGTGGGCGGGCACGTGTACGGCACCAGCCCCTCTAGGGGCTTGAACCCGTCGCCTATGGCTATGCCGTAGGTATTGGTCCTCACGTCGTAGAGGACCTCGTGGGTCTCCTGCCCCTCTAGCGTGAGCAACACGAGGCGGCACGATATAATCCTCACGGTGTCGGGCAATAGATAGCCCTCAGCTATGTAGTCCTTGCCGAAGGGCTTGAACAGCTTGATAAGCTCCCCGTATGCGGCCGGGGTCAACGGTATGCACCGGGTCCCCATGTCAAAGCCAAGCCACTCGGAGAGTGCTGAGGACGGGCAGAGCTCCCTCTCGGTTATCCTTAGGGGTTTCAACTGCCTTGACAGATAGTCAAGCAACTTGAACATGGCCGCTCAAAGCCGACCTTATAAAAAGCTATGTTATGCTGAATTTGCTATGGTGATTAGGGCGAAGTCAAGCACCTCCATAATCGAGGGAGGCACGACGCACATGTTGCCGGGGCAATTGAAATTGAAATTGGCGTAGGCGTACACCATGGCGTCCCCGGTCTGACGGGCGTACATGAGCAAGGCCAGCTTTATCCTCGTGAGGCAATCGGCAAGGTCTGAGCTAAACACGTAGTAGTTGCCTAGGGGCTTTAAGGCGTCCCGGACCCGCCTCACTATTTCGGCCATGCTATCGGCCTTGCACGGAATCATGCCTTGGCCAATTTCTCGGCCATCTTCTTGGCGTCCTCCTTGCTTACCACCCCCCTACGCACCAATTCCTCTATGATTTTTTGCATGCAATCGCAACTCATAGGCCCTCTACGCCGGCCGCCGCGTCCTCGGGCATGCACTCAGCCGCCAGGCTCTTGAAAGTGCCGAGGACCAATTGCATGACCGCGTCGGCATTGTATATATCGACGGCTTGGACCCTATAGCGCCACAGGACGCGGCCGTCCTTGCACCTAACTAGAAAGGTGGGGGTAGAGGCCATGAGGACCAAGCCCTTAGAGTCTAGGACCCACTCGCCCATGTCCTCCAGCCTCATGCGGTCCGGAGGCACCACGGTTATGACGCCCTTAGAGGCGTAGTACCTCACGCTTTTTGACTTGAATAGGGCCTTGCACGCCGGGCATGTGGGGGAGGCCACGAGGACCAATTCGGCATGCTTTAAGGCCGCGGTGGTGCCCTTTAGGCTCATGGTGTCGCCCTCGGAGGGGTTGTATTCCCTCACCTTTCTGCGAGGCATTAATACCGGTGGTATATGCCAATATATGGATAACCGCCTAATATGGGCCGAATTCGTTATGGGGCTTGCGACCATAGGCATAATGGTGACCAATTCCCCTTGGGTGGGGATAGCCATGTGGCTCATTATCCTCGCGTCGGCCTCATACGCCACCGAGATAACCATAGCCCTCTACGACGTGAGGGTGTGGTACAATGTCACGGTGGTGTCGGCCCTTGCGGCCATGCCCCAGGCCATTAGCGCCGTGGCCCTCGCCTTGGGAGGCAACGTAGAGGCGGCGTGGATAGACACCATCCTCAGCACGGTGGTGGACGCCGTGTTTGTGACGGCTTTAGTCCGCCCCTACGCCCCGGGGTCCCCCTACATTAGGCGCCTATTGCCGTCCCTCATAATGTGGTCCGCGGCCGCCTTGACCGTGGACCTCTACGCCAGGTCCGGCATACAATCGGCCTTTATATCGACCATGCTTGTGGCGGCCGGCTATGTGGCCTTGCCGGCCTTGATAGTGTTGAACCTTGGCGAGGTGGTGGGAGGCCGGCCGCCCCTTTCGGTCATAGCGACGGCCTTGCTGAATACCATAGGCATGGCCTACGGCACATACTACCTAATACAGGACATATACGCCCTCACGGCCACGGAGGTGGGGCTGGGCCTCACGTCGGCCTTCTTGACGGCATTGCCGGACCTGGTGGCCGCCCTCATGATAAGGGCCATCTACGCCAGGATAGTGGGGTCCGAGTCGGACGCCGAGGCGGTGGCCACCATGCTGGCGTCGGCCGTCCACGACCAAGTGTCCGTACCGGCCGTTATTCTGCTCCTTGTGGCTGGGGCCGGCTCTACCTACCCCTCGCTCCTTAACCTATTCGCGATAGCGGTCAAGTTCACCCTACTCTCGCGACGCTATTACTATCTTGTGGGCCTACCCGCGTCCTTGGCCTTGGTGATATTCCTAGGGCTAGGGACCGCTCACGTATGAGGGGGAGGGCGTCGCACGGTATGTATATGAGCTTGTCGGACTTAAAGGCCCCCTCTACGCCGAATATGGTCCTCAGGACCTCTAGGTATAGCGAGGCGTCCCTCAGCTTCCTAATCCTCACGTAGAGGCGGCCGTTTATCTCGTGCCGCCTCATTTTGTCGCAATCGAGGGAGGCCAATTCCTCTATGATCTTTCCGAAGGCCTCTACTATTAGGGAGGACATAAGAAGCCATAACAATTCCCTATTTAGAGTTATTTCGCCGGGCCATTTTTACCTCGATTCGTAAAATTGAACTCTACCACGTTTCGTAAATTACTCACGTCGTAAATTACGTGGACCTGTAAAAAGCCTATAGAATCCCTCCCTCGTAGAACCGGAGGACGGGCACCCTGTCTTTTTCGCCCTCCCCCTTTTCCTCGCTTGGGAATAGCGGCCGGCACACCACCATCTTTACGCCGTGCTCGTTAACCGATTCCTTACAGACCCACCTCATGGCCTAATTGCCGGCCGTATTTAAAGCCTCGTGGCCATTGGCCGGTACGGCCGGACCCCTATCGCTATAGGGCCTCAGCACCTCGATTATGTCATCTATCCTAGAGCACGGCACCATGAACACGTTGCCCTGGGACCTGTAGGGTATGTTTAGGCGCTCTAGGTAGAACCGCACTTGCATGACCCCATATTTCTGCCGGGCCGTGCCGAAGCTCACGGAATATTCCGAGTCCGAGGCCGATAGGGTCCGCGACACAGTGACCGACACGGTGTCCCCCACAGAGGGGTGGGGGATATACCTCACGTCAAAGGAGGCCCAATAGTCATTTTCAATTACCTTGACGCCGCGGCCCCTACACTCGCTGGCCCTCAGCCTGGCTAGGCGGTAGTAGAGCCACCTATAGAAGTAGACCATTGGGTCCATGTTATCCAGCACGATTTTGGCCGGCTCATCTATCTGGTTCTTGACGTCGGTGGCCTCAGCCCTCAGCCCGGCCATGTAGGAGAATAGGGTCGTGGGGACGCCCAGGAATAGGGGAGACAGTATGAACCACGCCGGCTCTATGTCGGCCTTTATGGACACCGGGAGGCCCACCGTCGCCTTGACCTTGTCCACGTCCACGATAATCACCCTGTCCGATATGCTTGTTAGGGATATCTGGGGGTTGTTTGTCGCCATGGCTAGCGACCCCCTTAGTGGGTATGAGGTCACCTTTAGGTCCGAGGTGCGGACCCTAGGTATCTCGTTGCGGTCGAAGTAGGCCACTATTAGGGTGTAGTCGAAGGGCGTATTGACCGACTCAGCCACGTCGTCCGCTATGACGTGGTGGGACACCAGCAAATTCCTCACCGCGGCCGTGGTGGGGGAGGACACTTGAACCGTGTTGCTGGGCCATAGGGGCCTTATGGCCTGTAGTATCGAGGTCTTGCCGGACCTCATGCGGCCGAGAACAATGGGGACGTACCGTTTTTGGTATACGGGATTTATGTAGGGTAGTATGGCCAATGTGGTGAGGGAGGTGCCATACGTGGACACCATGGCGGCCGCGGCCTTGCGGACCTCCCTCGGATTTTCTAGGGGCGTAGTGGGAGGACAGTAGAGCGAGGCATAGCGGCCAGGTGAGTAGTAGGTGCCTCCCACGGCCGCATACGTCCCCAATGATATGGTCCATTGGCTTATGTCCGCGGTCATGACCACGGGCGTGTTGCCGCACCACGCCGGGATAATGACGGTGTTGCCGACCGCCTTGGCCGCGTTTATCTCCACGGCATTGGCCACCGGGGTCTTGGCCAAGAAGGTCATGACCCACACCAGCTCGTTATTGTTCATGCGGCACTTATACTTTCTTTTCCCCTCGGTCTTGGCCACGGTCCACGTCGCGAGGTTTATGTCCCAAGACTTCTTGACCTCGCCCTCCTTGGCGTCCGCGAATATAAAGTCCCCGTCAATGGTGTATGTAACGTTGCCGCGGGCGTATTCCCTCGCCAGGTCCCCTATGCACTTGAACATTATGGCCTGCCACGCCTCCGGGGTCGCGCGGCCCCCATTTACCCTATCAATTCCGTCTACATTACCTATGCTCATAGTAGGTAGATAGCCTCGGTTTTTATCCGTGACCGCCAAGAACCACGGCAGGCACCTATAAATACCCGGGACAAGCTAACCACCAATGCAAATTGACCTTAGAGGCGTCGGCATTGGCCATGGCGCGGCCGCAAGTGCGGCCATAGCTGACTCTGCCGGCGCCTCTAAGGTCGGTGGGTCTCCGGGGCACCCGGTGGTGCCCCCCCTCTTTACTTTTATGGGCGTAAAGTTTGACAGCTCTTTTCCGCCTTTCACCACGCTTTTTTCCGGCTAGTTCTAACCTGTTTTTTGTCGGCGCAATTCTTTTTTCTACAGTTATAAAGGGGCGCTATCTGTTAAGCACTGTTGTCAAGGGGACAATAGGGGAGAATAGAACCAGTGATTTTACAGTTAATAGGGGCCGACCCAGGCCCTATATTATATTATTTATCTTAAAGCGAAATTCACGTTCGTAACCTTTCAATCCTCCGGTGTTAATTGGGTCGAGTTATCTAGGGGTGTCTATATTTCCCTTTACATACATATGTAACCCAACGGCGCGCTTGTTTTTCTATTTACACCATCCCTATATATGAACAGGAATATGCCAAGTCCGTGTTAAGGAGGGCCTTCCGACATGATTTAAATTCTCAAATTACAATTCGGCACAATAGCCGAAAGATAGGGGGACCCAAGGGGACCGGCCCCCTCCCCCTATAATATAGGGAATTGAATGCCGTATATATTCCTCACATATATGTGGGGAATTGAGGGGAGGGGACCTGAATCCCGAGGGTCCTGAATTCCGAGGGACCTTAATGCCTTCTATTCTCCTGCCC
>Ga0081529_127233_pt1 | contig 16892 bp, 14 predicted proteins | sample EchGeymetagenome_FD_71012 | JGI IMG/M metagenome (GOLD analysis project Ga0081529, IMG submission 71012) | Ferrous microbial mat and aquatic microbial communities from Echinus Geyser, Yellowstone National Park, USA - transect B T=78-80 C v2... ...
ACGGCCTACACCCCAGTCAGATCTGTATTACCCAGATCTGACTAATATGTTTTATATAAGGAGCGTCTTTAGCGTCACTAAGAGAAATTTTGACAAAGAAGTATTTAAATATAAGGGGACTATCCATTTGGCGAGGCTTTCCGCCCCCTTAACCCCTTTCTTTGTAAGATTCCTTCGTTCTCGATATAAACAATTCATATACTCTCTTTAAGTTTATGAATAATGTCAGTACTGATTATTCGTAGTGTCTTCAACATGTGTTCGAACCATATACATCCTAAAACAAAACCGATTCTAAGGAGACATTATGTGGTCGACCTAATTAATTAAAATATGTTTAAATGAACATTTTTTGATTTTGTAACAATTTAATCAAGAGATAAGCAAAGTATTTAATAAATTTCTTACCATTACCATATAATGTATCCACCCCAATTAGGCTATTATAGACCGGTCAGTCTTAGTGACGCCCTAGACTTCTTAAGTAATGAGGACGTTAAGCCCTTAGCAGGAGGTCAGAGCTTAATACCTATGTTAAAGTTTAGAATATTAAAGCCTAAGTTTCTACTGGACTTAAACCCTCTCAAGGAACTAAATCACATCTCGTCAGGAGATGATAGTGTAATCATAGGTGCTACAGTGACACATGCCAGCCTGGTTAAAAGCGGTATAGTGAGGATAGACTTGCCTCTACTTCACCAATCGGCGAAAAAGGTAGGTGATATGCAAGTCAGAAATATGGGTACTATAGGTGGTTCGTTAGCAAACGCAGACCCATCGGCAGATTATCCTGCTGTAGTTACAGCTTACAACGCTAAGTTAAGGTTACAGAGTTCGAAAGGCGTGAGGGAGGTAGAGGCTAAGGATTTCTTTAAAGGGCCCTATACAACCGAGTTAAGGGAGGGCGAGCTTTTAGTGGAGATCGTCTTCCCTAAACTTAAGGGATACAACTATAAGTACGCGAAAATAGTGAGGAGAGCTGGAGACTACGCATTGGTTGGAATGGCTGTTTTAGCTAAAGTAGACGGAGTATTAAAGGATATAAGAATTGCTTATACCGGTGTTTCCGACAAGCCGTTCAGACCTTACGAGTTAGAGAAGTCTTTACTCGATACTAAACCTTCTGAGAACGTAATTAGGGACTTCGCAGAAAAAGTAGCCTCTCAAGTGAACCCTCCTTCAGACTCCAGAGGATCTTCCGAGTACAGAAGAAAGGTGATGAAAGCTCTTACAGTAAACACCCTAAAGGAGGTGTTAGGTATTGTTAGTTAGATCAGGAGAAAAGGCAAAAATTAAAATAAAAGTAAACGGGATATGGTACGAAAGGGAAGTAGAGCCTAGGCAATTACTAGTCCACTTCCTGAGAGATGAACTAGGGCTTACCGGTACTAAGATAGGATGTGATACATCAACTTGTGGTGCGTGTACTGTACTCCTCAACGGTAAGAGCGTTAAGTCTTGTACAGTGCTTACAGTCCAAGCTGACGGTGCTGAGGTGACTACCATCGAAGGGTTAGACGCAAAGGAGCTTAAAGAGGCATTCAAGGAGAACTTTGCCCTCCAGTGCGGCTACTGTACTCCAGGAATGATAGTTCAAGCTCACTACCTCCTCAAGGAACATCAACATCTCTCGGAAGAGGAAATAAGGGAAGGTATTCATGGTAACATCTGTAGGTGTACTGGATATCAAAACATAGTCAAGGCAATAAGGCAAGTTGCAGGAGGTGACGGTCATGTACACGGGTAAACCAATAAAGAGGTTATATGACGATAAGTTTGTCAACGGTAAATCAACTTACGTAGATGACATACAGATATCAGCCTATTATGCGGGGTTTGTCAGGAGCCCTTACGCACACGCGCTGATTAAGTCTATAGACGTAAGTGATGCGCTAAAAGTCCAAGGGATCGTCGCGGTCTTCACGGCAAAGGACCTGGAGGTTAAGGAAGGTATAGGAATATGGACTACTTACGAAGATCCTAAGTTATGGAAATTCGTAAAAAGGAAGCCGTTGGCGGATAAGAAAGTTAGGTATGCCGGAGAACCTGTGGCTATAGTGATAGGAACTGATAAGTATTCAGTGAGGGACGCTATAGACAAAGTAAGCGTTGACTACGAGAGATTACCTGCGATAGTTAAGATGGAAGATTCCTTAGAAGATAAAGTGATCATACACGAGGAGTTAAAGACTAATGTAGCTTTTGACCGGACTTACAGTGCTGGCAACATAGAGAACGCCTTTAAGAACGCGGACAAAGTGATCCCAGTCGAGATAACAAACAACAGACTCATCCCGTCACCCATGGAGCCCAGAGGCATTATAGCTAGATATGAAGGAGGCTCCCTGACGGTATGGTACTCTACACAAGTTCCCCACACAGCTAGGTCAGAGTTCTCCAGAATTTTTGGCATTCCTTCCAGCAAGATAAGGGTCATAATGCCCGATGTAGGAGGAGCTTTCGGAAGCAAAGTGAATATTTTGCCTGAAGATATAAGCGTCATAGCCAGTGCTATAAAGTTGGGGAGACCAGTAAGGTGGACAGCGACTAGGAGTGAGGAAATGTTAGCCTCTGAAGCAAGGCATAATACCTTCAAAGGGGAAATTGCAGTTAACAGAGAAGGGAGATTGTTAGGAATTAGAGGAGACTTACTGGTTGACTTAGGAGCTTATCTAACTTATACTGCCCCTCTACAACCAGCAATTATTCCTTTAATGATCCCGGGGCCATATAAGGTTAGAGACATCCATATAAGGAGTAGGGCAGTTTACACTAACACCCCACCCATAACAATGTACAGAGGAGCAAGTAGGCCCGAAGCTACATTCATAATAGAGAGAATAATGAGTATTATTGCCGACGAGTTGAAGCTGGACGACGTGAGGGTCAGAGAAGTGAACATGGTAAGGACGGACGAGATGCCGTATACGAACCCATTCGGCTTGAAGTATGATTCTGGTGATTATTTAGGCTTACTGAGGGAGGGACTGAAAGCACTCAAATATTATCAGCTCAAAGGATGGGCTGAGGAGGAGAGAAAGAAGGGCAGGAAGATAGGTGTAGGGATGGCATTTTACTTGGAGATCAGCGGTTTCGGGCCTTGGGAGTTTGGCGAAGTCAGAGTATCCGAGACTGGAGATGTATTAATAATAACCGGAGGAACCCCCCACGGTCAAGGTACAGAAACCGCAATCGCCCAGATAGTAGCTGACACTTTGCAGATAGACATTAATAGAGTCAAAGTGGTCTGGGGAGACACTGAAATTGTCGCTGCAAGCATGGGTACTTACGGGTCGAGAACAGCCTCAGCTGCTGCGAGTGCTGCACTTGTCGCTGCAAAGGAGGTATTGGAGAAAATGAAGAGGACAGCTGCTAAGATTTTGAACGTGGATGTAGAGGAGGTCGCATATTCCAATGGAGAGTTCAGTGCAGGTGGTAAGAAAGTTAGTTGGGATGAAGTAGCTGCATCCTCTTATGCCTCAAATGAACCTGGTATTTACGCTCAAGTCACTCTGTCCGGAGATGTTACATTCCCCTATGGAGTTCATGTGGCAGTAGTTGAAGTAGACGATTATGGTATAATAAAGGTAAAAGACTACAAGGCTTACGATGATATAGGTGTAGTGATAAATCCGGCCTTAGCTGAGGGGCAAATTCACGGTGGGGCTACGCAAGCTGTAGGACAAGCAACATTAGAAGAAGCTATAATTAACGACGATGGTCAGTTAGTTGTAACTTACGCTGATTACTTTATACCAACGGCTGTTGAGGCACCAAAGTTTGAAAGTCACTTCGTAGAAAAACCACATCCATCCGCGTATCCCACTGGGGCAAAGGGAGTTGGTGAAGCCGCACTAATAGTTGGACCAGCTGTTATAGTAAGGGCTATTGAGGACGCCACTGGAAAGAGGTTCAATAAGACTCCCGTAAGACCTGAAGACGTAATTTAGTATAAAAGACGTAATTTAGCATAACTTTTTCTTTTTAATTTATTCTCACTTTTTTCTCTCGCTTTACTTTTTTTACTTTTTCTTTACAATCTTTTGTGATGGAGAACGAAAAAATAAACATAATAGTTGATATGATATTGTCTTCAGTAAACGCTATAGCTTTCACCGGTGCTGGCATCAGTACAGCTTCAGGTATACCGGACTTCAGAGGGCCTAACGGTCTTTGGAAAAAATACTCCCCTGAGTTGGCGAGTATAGAGTACTTTGAAAGGGATCCCAAAGGTTTCTGGGAGTTTTACTCGACAAGAATGAGGGGGCTATTTGAAGCGAAGCCTAACCCTGCACATTTTGCTTTAGCCGAACTCGAGAAGATGGGGCTAATAAAGTACATTATTACACAGAATATCGACGGTCTTCATCAAAAAGCTGGTTCAAAAAGCGTGATAGAACTTCACGGCACTATGAAGAGGAGCTTTTGCTCCTCTTGCTTCAGGTCTTACGATTCGTCTGAGGTTCTTATGAAAATAGACGAGGGAGAACTTCCTCCTAAGTGCTCATGTGGTGGGATTATTAGACCTGATGTCGTACTCTTTGGGGAACCAGTTAAGGAAATAAATTACGCATTACAAATTGCTTACGATTCGGACTTGGCTTTAGTGGTAGGTTCCTCTCTGACTGTATATCCAGCAAATTTGGTTCCGCAAGTCGTAAAGGAAAGAGGAGGTAAATTGATAATCCTAAACATGGAGGAAACGCCTCTGGACTTTATTGCAGACGTTGTTATAAGAGACTCCGTCGAAAAAGTCCTACCGATGATAGTTGATGAAGTAAAAAGGCAGACTGGTTTGGTGTAACTTTCAGGATTCGAAAGTGGTAACTACTGAATCTCGCTTTCGTCCTTGTTTGCTTCCTTTATCTTGTCCATTACTTTTTTTGGTAAAGCATAGTCCTCCCTCCTCTCGTTTATTCTCCCCAAGAGGACTATGCCCTTTCCCGGGACTATGTCAATTTCCCAAACATACTTATCATGATTTGTCTGCCTCATCTTTTCTATAACTACATATCTATGTAGCATTCCATCTCTTATTACTCTTCTGAACCTGATAATCCCATCAGCTACGTGTTCAACTCCGAATCCGAAAGCTTGGGACGTAGTTATTGCGTATTGTGACGTAACGAGAATTGTAAACCTCCACTTGTTAAGTACTCTCTTCAAGTAGTAACTTATTTTTCTTGCCATTGCCGGTTTATCTAAGAAAAGTGCAGATACTGAATCGATCACTAGTCTAGCCCACCCAGAGCCTAATTTTTGCTTAGCCTCTATCACTTTTTGGACTAGTGACTCTGGTTCTAACTCCGTTAAAGACCACTCGTCTTCCCTTTCCTTCATTAACGCATCAATTATTATCAACTTCTTTTCAATATATTTTTCGAGATCCCAGTTAAACATCTTGGCTTGCCTGACTATGGAGTCCCTGCTCTCTTCCGTAGTAACGTAAATTGCAGGCTCTCCATGGACAAGTCCTTCGTGTATAAAGCTGAGGGAGAAGATTGTCTTACCCGTTCCGGGTTCACCAGTCAAAGCTACAAAGAACCCCTGCGGAATGCCTCCCTCGATAAGCCTGTCAAATTCATGAATACCAGTAGACAGCCTGATCATAACTATTTATTTTGAACTAATGGAATAAATAATTGCCTTTTGATAAAGGTATTAAGGAAAAAATGGAGTGTGGACAACAATTTTGTTAATATAAAATGAATTATTTGAATTGTTTGTGCTTTATTAGTAGAACGTTGATGATAATACCTTTTTAGGGTGAGCACGGGAGGTATTACTTAGAGGTGAGCACTTGGAAACTAGATGGAAGGTTCCCGTGCTCACCCAAATTATACTAATTTTAATGGAGTATATTAACCTTAGCCCTAGGTTTTACTCTGGGGATACCTTAGCCTATGCATTGGCTAACCAGTTTCTGGGTTATCCACTTGGAGGGTCGTGTTATCCACTCTACTCTGCTTTACTATCATAGGAGGTTGAGTTATGTTAAGTACGCTGTGCCATTGAGTGGTGTTTACGCTATTGATGAGACTAAGGTGAGGCTAATTAATGGTCAGTACTATTACGTGTGGATCGTTAGGGATGTAAAAACTAAGGGAATACCCTTCTTCATGGTTACTAGCGTTAGGAGTGGGGTACATGTGTTAGTAGTTTTGGCAAGTATGAAGAGGGCTGAGGAAGTGGCAAGGGAAATATTTAAAGTGAGGGTGGATAAGGTAATTTACTTGCATGATGGGGCAACTGCATACAACGCCTTCTCATGGTTAAACGTGGGACACGAGGAGGTGACGTTCAACGAGAGGGATTACGCAGAACAAGGGTTCAGAAGCTTAAAACACTTGCATCAATGGACTTCCACTTCCCTTGGAATACTGACAATCACAATAACTAGGTGGTTATCAACGTTCTTCCTAATATATCCTTTACACCCCAACGTACTTGTTAGATAAGGGGGTGATAATAAATGTAAATATTTCAAATGAATGAAATTGTTGTCCACACTGCTGGTGCATCGAAAGAAACATTTTAAATAGTTCTATAGAGATCGTTTACTCATAATCAATCGAGAAATAAACAGACGTGATCAATAGAAGTCATATTCAGGAAACCCGGTTAATGGTGGCACGAATAACGTACATTTGTCCCATATTCACTAACTTAAGCCATAAAGTACTATATACGGGTTTATATACGAAGGAAAAGTAGTCGACATAGTCGGGAGTATACCTTAGAGGGTAAGAGATGTGGGACAATACGTAATAAAAATTTTTTATAGTACTAGCGAGTTTTATTTAATAACCAGTTAAAAACAATGTCAAATAATTACTTTTTTTTTTAAAAACTAAAGATTAATTCATACCTCATTTACTCAATCAATAAAAGTTTATATTTCTTTAAAGTAAATTAAGTATTGTAAGGTGAATAAATTGGGACAGTCTTATAGGATTAGGAGATGGATCTCGGTACCGATTTTTATCCTAATGCTGTTAGGTACAATTACACCCTTGGCTCAACCAACTTCAATACCTGCCTCAACTTCAATAACGTTCATTTCGTATAACGGTAATGATGCTAACGGTATATTAGCGTTTGAACATGGTCAGATAGCGTTTTACGCATACTCAGTTCCCCCATCGGAGTACACCTCCCTACCACCGGGGGCAAAGGCATATTTAATGCCGGCTACTTACTACGACGTCTTGGTAAATCCTTTAAATACAACATTTGGGTTTAACCCGTTCCAGTTCCAAGAAGTCAGATTTGCATTAAACTTCATAGTTAACAGGACCTTCTTTGTGGATAATATACTTCACGGGTACGGAATACCCTCGATAACTTTATACGCCGGAGAACAATGTGTGTTACACATACAGAACACTCTAGCTAAATACGCTTACATACATTATAACTTCACCTACGCTAATGAGACGATCTATAAAGTGTTGACCGCACACGGTGCTCAATACGTTAATGGTAAATGGTACTACGACGGGAAACCCATCACGGTTTATGTTTTCGTAAGGACCGATGCCACAGTGAGGAGTGAATATGCTCAATATTTCATTAGTCAGCTAGAAAAACTAGGGTTTACAGTTCAGGAGATACAAGGTAATTTGCAAAAGGAAATATCAATGGTCTACGGAAGCGATCCAGCTAATACTACATGGGACATTCTCATAGAAGCATGGGGAGGAACTTACGGATATTATGATGCTGGGTTGATTGAAGGGCTTTACTCCACATTAGGTAGTTCTGCCCCCTTCACCTCATATTATGGATTATCATTTGGTACCTTCAACGATAGTAAGTATGAGTCTCCTCTTCTACTTGAAGAGGCAAATGAGATTGACAACTGGTCTTTAACACTTATTCAAAGTGAATTCACCAATGCTGCTCAGTACTACCAGTTAGTTAATGATATAGTTAACGTCGGAATCAACATGTCAGTAAGGATAGGTTTGGGAATTAGCTTGACTCCTCAGTACGTTTTGTCTAACATTAACGGTGTCTACCCCAATTACGCTCAGGGTAGCTTATTAAACTTCCAGACCTATCTCTCTATAGTTAACGGCTCCTACCCGAACGTGACTATAGGTGTTAGGTATTTAACCCAAGGAGCTGCTAACCCTGGTGCTGGTTTCACCGATGCTTACACGGACGAGATTGCAACAGCTCTGTTTACCCCAGCTGCTTTAACAGTACCCGGATCAGGATATCCAGTTCCTTACATCTATTCATTTAAGATTGTAAACATAACTCCCAATGCTGTGGTACCGGTTCCTTCCAACGCTTTATGGTGGAACCCTGCAAAACAACAAGTAACATATGTTCCTTCAAATACAACTGCACAGATGGCTGTGATCTACAATTTAGCACCTCTCTTCAATAATGATAAATGGGCGGACGGACAAAACATAACTTTAGCGGACATAATATACCAATACATCATAGCGTCAGAAATGTCACTGAACTCCAGCAACCCAATTTACGACTCTGTTACTAGTTCCGTCTACGGTCCTGCACTACAGACGATTAAAGGATTTAAGATAATTAACTCTACAGCAATAGAAATATGGGGTAACGATTGGTTCTTCGACCCAACAGAGGCAGCAGTAAGCTTATTTGGTTCATTCAATCCTTTAGGTTATTCATTAGCTGGTGGAGGTTACTTCCCGTGGCAAGTGTATGTTGGGATGAAGGATGTTGTAGCTGAAGGTAAGGCTGCGTGGTCACAGAGCACAGCACAATCTAAAGGAATTGACTGGTTAAACTTAGTAAGCCCCACTGACGTAGGCTATATACTTTCAGCCTTAGAAAACGCTTCCACAAGCGGTTACATACCGAACAGTTTACTACAAGTAGAAAAATTAAGTAACATGACACTAGTAACTCAACAACAAGCGATGTCTGGTTACAAAGCTGCAATATCTTTCATCCAGACTTACGATAACGCTCTAATTGGTGACGGTCCGTTCATATTGGTAGCTTGGAACCCCAGTGCCTCCCCACAGTTTGCAAAGATAGTTAAGAACCCGTACTTCCACCTCGTCCCTCCGCAACAAGCATTATCAACGCCGATGACGTACTCAATATCCTTCAATGTTCCACCTACAGTAACGGCAGGAGAGGTATTGAACGGGACGGTGAGGGGAACTCCAGCGGGAAGTACTCAAGCAAGTCCGGTAGCTAATGTGACGGTGTATCTCGAATTACTACATCCTAATGGATCCATAATATTCTCGACGCAAGAAATGACTAACAACCAAGGTCAGTTCACATTCAATATACCGAAGAACTTGTCATCTGGCTCTTATATTCTAACAATAGCGGCGTATCAAAACACTTCGATATTGGTAAATCCAATGGAAGTTTCTCTAGTCGTATTACCACCTGTTACCACGACTTCGTCTACCACAACAGCTAATTTAAGTACGACATCAGTTCAGACCAGTTCATCAAGTGCTACCTCCACGACGTCGAGTGGTATTAATGTAGGTCTCATAGGAGCTGTGATAGCGATAATAATAATAGTGATAGCGGCTGTCGCGTTATTAAGAAGGAGGAAGTGAGGTTTCTAAATGGCGTACTTTACATTCGTCCTAAAAAAGGCAATCATTTATTTTTCCGTTCTAATTGCAACACTGTCTATTCTCTACATATTTACCTTTCCAATTTTGCAGGAAGTCATATCTAAAAGTATAGATTTTCAAGTGGCACAATTTACTCAGACTCTTTTAAAAAATTCTCATCATCTAAACTCCACTCAAGTTCAACTTATTGTTGAAAGGTACAAGGAAACGTTAATTTCTGCATACGGGTTGAATCAGCCTATTATTACTAAATACTTTGTACAAATGTATAATCTCATACTCTTTAATTTCGGTAACGCTTATTTTATCCAAGCACCATCTGGCTCGAGAGAGGTTAGTAGTATAATAGCATACTATTTACCCAACACAGTACTCCTTTTCACGACGGCGACTATCATATTTATAATAGCAGGCACTATCATAGGACTACTCTCCGCTAAATCAAAGGTATGGGATAAAATAATTGCCATAATAGCGGTAGTCCACTCCAGTATACCAACTTGGTGGTTAGGCTTTGTTTTAATAGCTGCCTTAGCTTATGGAGTAAAAGTTTTCCCGCCCGGGGGAATGACATCAGTTCCACCACCGAAAAACCCCTTTGACTATGGAATAAGCGTGATATACCATATGACTCTTCCTCTAATCACCATATTCATAGTGAATGTGGGTGGTTTTGCCTATATAGTTAGGAGCTTGGTTGCCTCTATAATGAAGGAGGATTTTGTAATCACAGCTAAAGCAAGAGGTATACCAGAATCTAGGATACTATTCAAACACGTCTTACGAACTGCTTCTCCTTCAATAGCTACCCAAGCTATCTTAGCTCTTGCCGGTTCATTGGGAGGTAGCCTGACTACGGAGGTAGTATTCGAATGGCCGGGGATAGGTTTATTGACTTACGTTGCAATAACATTAAACGACTTGCCCGTAATATTGGGAGTTACTTACGTCTTAACGATAGTCTTACTTTTGGGTTTGTTTTTAGGAGAGTTAGTTTACGGGATTTTGGACCCAAGAATAAGGTCAGGTGAATAAATTTGAGTAAATATGAAGTTGGTATTTCTAGTTATGTGAGAGAGTTTTTACACAATAAAATGGGTCTAACCGGACTCATAATACTTTTAATTTTGCTTGTTTTCACCGTAGTTGCCTTATCAGTACCTGCCCAAGTGTATGAGTCGTGGAATAATCCTGCATCATGGAGTGAGTATCCGAAACACGTACCCCCGGCGTGGCTAGGAATCTTCTATCCTAATAAGTATTTCACGACCGAGCAGTTGTCCCCAACTAACATATCAGAGTATTCACCAGCCAAAGACATTCACATAACTTTAATCACGTTCTCGTTTAACTGGACTAAGTCGTTTCCGGCTTACAACGTCTACTTCATAATTTCTACCAACAGTACGCCGATTGAGGAAGTAGTCTATTGGAATAAACCCGACGGTAGCACAATTCAGATCCAAGTGCCTAATTCGTATTTTAACGTACCTTTTGATTTAACAGCTATACAAGGTTTCATTCTAAATTATATATCGTCGATCACCGGTAAAGCCCCCAACATAGTAAACGCTACTACATTATCCACCGCACTGTTTAACTCGCCCAAGTCTAACTTAACAGTGACCGAGGACGGCAAATACATAGTGAAAATAGAAGTCATATCTGCGAAACCGATGAACGTAACCAAAACCAAAATTTTACTATTAGGTAATTCTTACGGACTCATGGGTACAGATTACTTTGGTAAGCCCATAGATCTAGGCGTGCTTTTAGGGCTTCCCGATGCACTAGAAATAGGTGCCTTAACTTCGATTGTCTCCGTAGTGGTCGGGATTGTAGTAGGTGGTATATCAGGGTATCTTGGCGGTACTAAAGACTCCGTTATTCAGTGGATAACATTGGTGTTTCTGGCATTGCCTGCACTCCCGTTTTTAGTCGCAGTATCCTTTGTCACAGAGCCTAACCTCGAATTGGAAGGACTGTTAATCTCCTTCCTATCGTGGCCCTTTTACGCAATTATTGCGAGGTCTATGGCGCTATCGATCAAATCTAACAGTTACGTTGAAGTGGACAAACTCTTAGGTATACCTTCCTATAGAATATTCTTTACTCATTTTATGCCAAGATTGATACCGATAACTGTAGCTTACATGGCATTGGGAGTTCCTGCCGGTATATTGCTTGCTCAAACTCTGGCTTTTCTAGGAATAGCTCCGGCTAATATAGTAACGTGGGGAGGTATTTTAGATCAAGCGGAAACGTATCAAGCCCAAGTGAACGGTTGGTGGTGGTGGGTAGTGTTCCCTGGCCTTATGATAGTGGTAGTGGCAGTTCCTTTCGTTCTAATAGGTTTCGCAGTAGAAAGGATTACTTTAGGGGAGAGATAAAATGCTATTAGAGGTACAGAACTTAAAAGTTTATTTCTATACTAGGAGGGGTGTCGTAAGGGCAGTGGATGACGTTAACTTGAACTTGGATAAAGGAGAAATTGTAGGACTTGCCGGGGAGAGCGGTTCGGGGAAAAGCACTATAGGATACGCGATAATGAGGTTAGTACCTAACCCTGGAAAAATTGAGGGAGGCAAGATGCTTTTCAAGGGCGAGAACATCTTAGATCTGGATGAGGATACCTTCAGGAGAAATTACAGGTGGAAAAAGATATCGATGGTTTTTCAAGGGTCGATGTCAGGATTTACGCCAGTTTTTAAGATAAAAGATCAGATCGTAGAGGTTTTGAAAATTCACGGTTGGAACGGAGACTATGATGAACGGGTTAAAGAGTTGTTTAAGATGGTTAACTTGGATCCATCATTGGCGGAGAAGTACCCTCATGAGTTATCTGGAGGGCAAAAACAGAGGGCTTTTATAGCCATGGCGTTAGCACTTAACCCTGAAGTTCTGATAGCTGACGAGCCTACTACTGCCCTAGACGTAGTAGTCCAAGAATACATTCTTAATTTACTAAAGCAACTTAGAAAAGATCTGAATTTATCTATAATTTTCATAACACATGACTTAGCGTTATTATCTGAAATCTCAGACAGAAATTATATACTTTACGCAGGTAAAATTATGGAAAGCGGTCCCTCTGAGATTATATTTAAAAAACCCAGACACCCTTACACGTCCTTACTAATAGAGTCTATAGCTACGTTAGATAAAGATATAATAAAAGGGATATCTGGCTTTATGCCAGACCTTTCAACCCCCCCTAAAGGGTGTAGATTTAACACTAGATGTCCCTTTGCTAAAGACGTATGTTTCAATGAAGAACCCGAATTTAAAAAATTCTCAGATGGTGACGAGGTTGCCTGTTGGCTCTACTGAGGATTATAGGGTTAGAGTGAGAAACTTAAAAGTCTATTTCGCTACTGGTGGTAGGATATTCGGTAAGAAGCACTTGACCAAAGCGTTAGATGGTGTGACGCTTACAATTAAGAAAAGGGAGATTATGGGAGTAGTGGGTGAGAGCGGTTCTGGTAAAACTACGTTAGGGAGGGTTACTTTAGGTCTTCAGAAACCCACAGAAGGGGAAGTTTACATCAAAACTGACAATGAGGAAATAAACGTAGTAAAAAGTAAGGTTAAGGTAGTAGGAAGATACGCACAGATGATTTATCAAGATCCCTATTCTTCGATAGACCCAATTATGAGAGTGTATGACGTTCTGGCTATGCCGTTAAAATACCGAAAAGAGGAGAACATTGAGGAGAAAATCAAGGAGGCAATGAATTTAGTAGAACTACCGCTGGAGTTATTAGAGAATAGAGTCTATCAGCTTTCAGGTGGACAGAGACAGAGGCTTAGCATAGCTAGGGCAATAATTGTAGACCCTGAGTACGTAGTTGCTGATGAGCCTACTACCATGTTAGACGCCTCACTGAAAGGCGAAATACTAAAGATAATAAAGGACGCTAGGGAGAAAAAAGGTATATCTTTCATGTTGATAACACATGAATTACCGATAGCTAAAATAATCTCAGATAAAATCACAGTTCTATATCTAGGGAAAGTAGTAGAGATCGGTAGAGCCAGTGACGTTATAAAGAAGCCCCTGCACCCATACACTCAGAGCCTGATTGAAGCCTATCCCAAAATCGACCCGTCATTAAGGGATAAACCCAAGGAGATAAAGATAAAAATAGACGTAGTGAGACCGGAGAAAGGTTGTGTGTTCTACCCCAGATGTCCATTCGCTCATGATAGATGCAAAGAAAAGGAACCCGAACTGAAGGAAATAGATCAAGACCACTACGTAGCATGCTGGCTTTATTAACGAGAAAATCTCTCTCCTAAAAACTCCAATAAACCTCTTATACCCACCAATGCACCAGCTATTGACACTATCATCGAGATAACTATAATCGACAAGCTCTGTAATGACGCCCCCAAGTAGTCTAAGCCTATCGCTCCTAAAAGCATCGTTAAGCCAACTATTACTTTAAGTAATGATTGCATATTTAAGTCTCGTACTCAGGAACTAAAAACCTTGATTATAATAAAGCTAGAGATTATTAAGGGCGGAGGGTAGGCAATGTTAGACAGCTAACTTCTGAGGTTTGAATTTATGTTCAATGTTTTTGAGGGATTAATTGCATAAGTATTTAGCGGAAGTGATGAAGTGAAGAGACCTTAGGGTGTGACGAATTAGATGGGTTAAATGGATTAGAAGAGTAACCATCCATGTTGAAGTACCATATGGTGAAGTTTATCGTTTGTGCTGTTAGTGGTAAGCCGTTCTGGAAGGCCCTCAACTATAGCCCACATTAGGATCAGTAAGGCGATCAATAGTACAAACCTATCAATTGCCCTTCTCAGAGCGTAATTTAAAAATCCCATATGGTAATTTTCTTTTTTATACCTTATATAAACCTTATTAAAAACGTGTCATAACAAATTTCCAACATATTGAAAATAAACAAAAATATATCACTGATATAATTGAACATGATAAAGAATAAAATTTTCTTTTTAGATAAAAATAGTTAAAAAAGAGAACACGACCTCTTTTTACGCTGTAGTTAACAAAGCTGATAGATCTCCAATCATCATATTACTCTGCTTTGCGTTTCCCGATTTTACCATGGGGGTTGAGAGTTTTGCCTTTCTCTACCAAGTTTATTTCTACGTGAATTACGTGAATAATTAACCCTATCAATATTGACAAAACGCCTAAAACCAGGCTTTCCTCACCTAAAGCGATCAATACGACTATAGACAATAAAATGGAAAATATCTGTAACGCTGGGTAAAAAGGTGCTTTAAACGAACCGATAAAGCCCCTTCTCCTAGATATTATTACAGCCATAGCTGTAGTAAGATAAGAAAACACAGTCCCGAAGTTAGAGACAAGTCCAATTGCTTCAACGTTGCCAAGACTCAAAGACGATATCATGATCGATACTACGATAAGAGTCGGTAAAGCCTCATTTATCGAAAGTCTCGAGGGTATTAAGTTGTCCATAGCCATTTGCTTTAAAGTTCTCACTGTAGCGATTATTGTAGATAGGGTTACAGTAAGCGTAGCAATAATAGCAGTAGTAGAAACAGCTAAGACCACAAACAACGGGGCTTTAGCTTCTTGTAAAGCGAAAGTTAGCGGGTTTCCTTGCGTACCGTAGACTTGCCAAGGCAGTAAGTACAACATGGAAAACACCACAAGGACATAAAGCACCGAAGTTATGATTAAGGACAGTACTATTGCCTTAGGGATGTTTTTGTCCCCGTTTTCCACGTCAGGGGTTAAAGTTGCTATGGTGTTAAATCCAGAGTAGGCGAAAAATGCCAACGAAGAGGCGGTTAGAATTCCGTTTAAGCCATGAGGAACCAAAGGCGTAAAATGAGATATGTCAAACTTCCCCGATAACAACGAGAAGACGATAAATAGAACTAAACCGCCCATGTTAATTACGACCAATATCGATTCTATCTTGGAAGCAAGTTTCAATCCTGCTAAGTAAATTCCACCCAAAACTATAATGACAGCTCCCGCAATTACGTATGTAAGCCTGGGTATCTGAAGGTAGCTCGCAAATCCCAACGCTGTAGCCGCTCCAGACACGGAATATGAAATCATTCTCATCCAGCCCACCAGGGAGCCCACAGTGTCTCCCATGGTTAGTTTTGCAAAAGAGTAAACTCCTCCCTCAGTAATGGGGTACTTTGAAGCGAGTTCTGCACTATTCAAACCAATACTCATGGCAAGTAATCCCGTAATTATAAAGGAGAACAGTGCAGCCGGGCCAGCAAGGTTTATAGTGCTACCAGCCATAACGAATATACCAGCACCGATTATATTACCGAGACCTATGGCAGTAGCCTCAAGGAGGGATAACTTCCTTTTCATGCGATAATTGAGCCGGTAAAAAGTTAAAGCATTAACTTGTTGGATATACACATACATTTCATATTAACTATAATTTATGGTAGAAAGGCTGAGTACTTCTCTGCCTTGGAAGGACGAGGTTTTCCTTTCAGGGGGCTCATCGTTCTCCTCATCGATTCGCTATCACATCCCTCATTTGGTGGGCAGTAAAGAGGCTCAGAGAACTATCTCCACTAAAGAAATGAAGTGACTTTCATCCATTACTTTTAGTCCCGTCAAGGAAAGAGAGATAATAGTTTCCACTTCTACAATCCCATTAAGCCCTCAATCGAGCTGGGAAGGAGCATCATCAACATTACTAAAATTATCTCGGCAAAGGGGTATCAAAATATAAGGGGACTATCCATCACCTCGGCGAGGCTTTTCGCCCCCTTAACCCATATTTTGTATAAGGAGAGTTAACTGGACTAATTTAAATGTATTGATTTTTGTAAACGAAAGACCATTTGTGAGGTTTACGATAGGTTGGAGACTAATAAATGTTAACGTCTCTAACGACAACAGATTATCATGATGGCTACTAATAGATTATTCTTTATACACTACGTTAAGATTATCTACCGCAAGAAAGTATAAAATAGGAAACGCTTAAGGTCTATGTTTCGAGAGCTGACATAAAGTTAGGAAGAATATAAGCTGAGAGAAAAGATACTTCTTTTCACATAGAATTCATATTGTTAGGGAGGAGAAATTTATACAGGATTTAGTACATATACTATAAGATTACCGTAATGTTCTATAGTAACATTTCCGGTAGTTTTGGGGTTCAATCTCAGCTTTAGCTATAGTACCTCTTAAAGAGACTGTAACGCTTCTACGTAACTACTCGTTATTTTTAATCACTTCTAAATATCGTTTTGATTAAGTAATGTTTATATAGTATTACCGAAGTAGTTTTTGTTGAT
>Ga0081529_127921_pt1 | contig 16861 bp, 16 predicted proteins | sample EchGeymetagenome_FD_71012 | JGI IMG/M metagenome (GOLD analysis project Ga0081529, IMG submission 71012) | Ferrous microbial mat and aquatic microbial communities from Echinus Geyser, Yellowstone National Park, USA - transect B T=78-80 C v2... ...
CACTATATTTTATTAACTGATAAATCTTGTGTTGAATTGAAATTAAATTTACACCTTATATAATTTATACTGAATTAACAAAATTGTTGTCCACACTCCTGATTAGATAGAAAAATTTTTAAAAAGACTTAGTACACTCACTTATGGACCAAATTTACGTTGCCCTCTTTGATGTTTCTCTCTTTATACTTATTGCTGAGGCCGTAAGGTCCTTTTTAGCGAAGTTTAACATACCGGGACTAGTAGGAGAAATTTTAGCGGGGATAGCTATAAGTCCTTACGCTTTTGGTTACTTAATTAACGACATAGCAGGCTTTCCTCTAATAAATATAGATAATTATATTCAGTTTATGGCAGAATTTTCAATTATATTATTAATTTTCGCCTCTGGACTTGAGCACGGATTAGCGCCAATGAAATCAGCAGGCTTATATGGCTTTTTAGGAGCGTTTTTTGGTGCGTTCTTACCCTTTATAGTATCTTATTATATTTATTCCCCTAGATTGGGCATAGATTCTGCATTAATATTAGGAGTTTCTATGGGAGCTACTAGTTTAGCAGCAGTCATATCTATCATTGAAGAAGAGAGATTAAAGGGGAGAAGTATAAATTTCATTATCTCAGCTTCAGCGGTAGATGATATAGTAGATCTAATACTTTTATCAACAGTTTTGGCAATCTTACAACAAAAGTATATAAATCCAGAATCCTTAAGCTTAAAAATTATAGAACTCATAATAGTATGGATTATAATTTTAGGCGTTTCTGTTGTAGTAATACCCAGAATAGCTAATAAACTTAGTGATAAATATATAGAGGAATTCCCCTTTGTAGTACTTTTCGGATTAACACTACTTATGGTAAGCTTAGGCTATTCTCCAATCATATCTGCATTTGTAGCTGGAGTGTCATTGGCTAATAGTACAAAAAGTATTAAAATTAGGGAAATTAGCAACACTTTACTAAGTATCTTCGGTTCCTTATTCTTCGTGGTAACTGGAACTGAGATCAATTTAAGAGCCTTTAGTATCAATACCTTAATTCTTTCCTTAGAATTAACAGCAATAGCGTCAATTTTCAAGTGGTTAGGAATACTTCCCTTTGCATTAATCTATTTGAAAAACTTTAGATTTGCAAGTAGTGTAGCAATAGGTATGATACCAAGAGGTGAAACTGGTTTAGTTGTAGCGTCAATAGGAATGTCAGCTAATGCCTTAAATCAAGAGGAGTTTGAAAGTATAGTGATTATGTCTCTCTTAACAACGCTAATAGGCAGTATTATATTTAAAGCATTAGTTAAAAAGAAGTGGATATAGTTTATTTACTTAAAATTAGTGATAATATTAGGATAAATGAAATCAAAGAAGAAATTGATGCAAATAAATACGCATAGGTATAACTTATTTGATACAATACTCCCATGACAGTATTGCCTATGAAGACGCCAATACTTCTGCCAGCTGATAAGTAACCCATTCCAGTTCCTAAAGATTCCTCTCTCACAACCTTGGAAATTATTGTAGGTTCAAATGTTTCAGTGGACGCTACTGCAATCCCCATTAGAAAGGATAATGGGTAAAGGGATAATAATCCCATTCTAGATAGAAAAGCAAATCCCAATGAAGCTAAAGCCGCTAAGAAATATCCTAAAAATGCTAAACTCTCTAGTTCCTTTAATTTTAGCTTTCCGAATATATATCCAAATAATGAAGATGCTCCTAAGAAAAAGCCATAAGATAACACTCCTAAATAATCTTTTCCAGTTATTTGCGTTGTAGTCAATATAGGGAATCCGAAACTATATTGACTAAACCCAAAGAACATAGTAGAAATTACAACAGTAAGCATTATTTTCCTATTTAAACTCACTCTTTTTTCTTTTACTACATTTTCCCTTTTATACCCAGCCTTTACAGTACTTAATACTAAGGTGGATATTATTAAAGGTATCGAGGTAAATAAAAGGATAAGAAAGATTGATACGTGAATGAATAACAAAATTGTTAAATAAGTAATTGCTAGTAATGCTCCTGCAATGTCTAATGAATGCAAAATTCCGAAAGCTTCTGATCTTTCTTCGGGTAATGTAACTTCGGCCATCATAGCTCTTCTGGGTGGAGATCTGAAGTTTCTAAACCACCAGCCTATCATGAAAAATATTAATGCCTCTATATAATCTCTTGATATTCCAAGTAGAGATGTAAATAGAATTAGTGAATTTCCTAATATAGCTATTTTCTTTCTTCCAAATTTATCACCAGCTATACCACCTAAATATGACATAGCTGTACCTAAGCCATAATTTAACGCTTCTGCAAATCCGTAAAGAGGAATAGGTGCACCGAAAATTACAACGAAAAGTATTGGAAAGGAAGCTACAGCTGCTTGATAACCTAAATCTGCAAAAAATGCAGAAAAGGATATTTTTAAAACTTCATTCCTATTCTTGATCATGTTTTAAAGAAGTAAGAAAAAAGATAAAAACTTACCTTATCTTCTCCTTATTAACGCTATTACTGTAATAATTACTGCTATTACGGCTATTACTAGTGAGATAGTATTGTATTCAGATGATATACTCTTATAGGAATTGAAGCTCTCACTCACATTAGCGAGTTGAGAATGTATAACGCTGACTTGCGTATTTAATGTATTAACTCTATTATTGAGGTTATTAACACTATTTTCAAAATACAGAGATGTGCTATTAGATGAACTTAATCCGTCATATTGAATTGCGATAACAGTTAAATTATAGCTGCCGTCAGGGTAATTGACAGTATCTATACTTATACTATGAGTTCCGTTACCACTAAAAGTACCTAATAACTCGTTGTTTAAATACACCATAACACTACTAACTTCTTGTCCCATAACTGTAATACTTACGCTCACATTACCGGTTATGTTTCCGTGAGGGGCGGAAATGATTATAGTTGGCAAAGACGGATATATGTTCCTCAAGTTAGTATCTATTGGAAATACTTTAGAATTAGATAATTTTATTCCGTTTATATTACTACTAGTCACATATAGCGTTGAATTATATAAAGTTAAGTTAATCACGTTTGATTGTACTATTGTTAATATGGTGTTATAAACTACTAAATTAGTAATATTACTATTAATTATTCTAATATTACTATTCATAACTGTGTCATTTATTAGGAAGTCATTTATTAAATTGCCGTTCATATTCTCTAAATTATCGTTAACTAAACTAGCGTAGTACGTTAGAGGGTCTGATAGTGTTTTTCCAAAGATGTACGTATATGGCAACACGTATAGAGTATAAGCTGAAGTGTAGTTCGTGGTAGTGGGATTGCCTAAAGCTGAAATTCCCGTTATTAGTACTTGAAACGGCTCTCCATAGTATCCTATTCCTGCTAAATATGATAGATTACCTGGATTTAAATTAGAAGGTAAGGTGAAGTTACCTACCCATAATCCTAACTTAGGATTATACCATAATGGTATTTCGACTATTTGACTTATAATGCTATAATCGCTTGTTAAGGCATTTGGATAGACTGTTGCACTGAACATACCGTAAGTTATCTCATTTGTACCATTCGTAATATTTGCGTAAATAATAACGTTTTGTCCTTCGAAAGCGTATTTAGTAGATTTGATCTCTACCTTAGCTAAGTTAGATACGTATATTTGACCGTAATAGAAACCCTTTATCGAAACATTTAGGCTATAAGAATGGTAGTCAGCGAATAGTAATATAGTGTATAGACCATTACTAACGTTCTTAGGCACATATAAGTATCCTAAATAATTAAGAGTAATTGGATTTAATGGTATGTAAGTCTTGCTTATCACGTTACCAGTTGGGCTAACTAATTCTGCAGTTATATTACTGCCGTAAAATACGTTATTAAAAAGTAATTGCGGTAAGTTTAATGGGGGTAATATAAATCCTTCGATTGTAATATATTGTCCTGGTGAAACACTTCCTGGCTCTGCAACAGTTTCTGGAAGTATAAATAGACTCTGCATATAGATTCCGTTAGTAAATGCATTAAATCCGTAAGCATTAACTCCTTCGATTAATAAATCTCCTACACTTAAGTTAAACGGTAAAATAGCTTCTCCAGTTCCGTTTACTATTGTGACATTTATCTTGTCTTCTAAGACATATTGATTTGTGGTAATATTATAAGATACGATAGCTAGTGTAATATTATTTTCATCCATGGGTGGCATACCGTATATATTAGTTACATTTATAATTACGGGAACGCCTATCTTCGTATAGACTGGAGTAAAAGTAATAGGATAATCGAATTCTATATAGTAACCCGAAAAGGCCTCATAATAGCCTGTACCACTTACTCCGTTATCACTCTTTCCTATTACGTATATAAATAATATCCCATTGGCGTTACTAGGTAAGACTCCAGAACCACTCCAGACTTTCGTAAGAGGGTTATAAGTTAGGCTAAATTCCGTTACGTTGCCTAAATAGTTCTCAATAATTGCTGTAAAGTTACCATTTTGTACTGGAGTTCCATTATAAGTTATGTTAGCAATCACTAAAATTCTCTGCCTTGGATATAACTGTATCGTAGGTATACTAGGTATAGAAGTATTATATACGTTTACCACAATTGATAACTCTTGCTTATTAACATTCATAGGTAATAGCTTAGCGAAATAGCCTGCATTTATAGTTCCATATCCAGTTACTAAATTATATCCGTATTGTGTAACCCAAGGTATATTATAACCAAAAGTTATTGGTTCTATAGCCTTTCCGTAATAGTGATTTGCCATATAAGTTATAATGGGGTTTAATAAGCCTAGTTTAGTATGAGTGTAACTTTCTATAATTGCAATTAATCCTGCAACTAAAGGTGAAGCCTCACTTGTCCCACCAGTTATTAATGTTGTATTACCTGGGCAAATAATGTAAATCCCCGGATATATATTAGCGTTAGCAGATACTTCTGGAATTAACTTACCATTAGGGTAGGTATTAGGCGTGGGTAAACTCCATTGATACCAAGGTTTAGGCTCTATAATACTGACACCTCCAGTAGAACCTCCATAATTTACGCTATTAGGCACGAAACCGTAGTTCGACCAGGCGGTCTGATAATAAGAACCATTAGGGAATTGTATATAAGTGGTAGTACCACCTATTGAAGTAACGAAAGGAGACGTGGAGGGATATCCCACAGTTCCTATAGGCCCGTTACTATAACCAGAACCTCCAGCATCTCCAGAGCTAGCTAAAAACGTTATTCCCTCTGCTGATCCTAAGGCATAATATTCGTCTGAGAGTATTACACATGAATAGAATAAGGCCCCATTAAAAAATGTTGAGAAGGTAGATTCTGGTATACTAAAACTTTGCGATAAAACATTAACGACATCTTGACTTACAATATAAGCTATTATTGATGATAACGGTAAGTTAGGATTTGCAATATATAATATAATGTTTGCGTTTGGAGCCATTGTATGTGCTATCTCCACATCTAAACTTATTTCACCAGCCCAACCTGTTAAAATTCCTAAATTAGGATTATAGGGACCAATCGGTATTATTGTAAAATTGGGCGGATTAGGTAATCCCGTGACTCTATCGAAATATGCTAGTTGTTGTAATATATAGGGATCTCCATAAAAGTCTAGAATTCCTATAGTAGTATTCTTACCTTGTGAGGGAATTACAGTAGTATTATATACTCTTTGAAGGGCAGTAGGCCAATAAGCTTCTACAGGGAAAGTTTGGTTTATGTTTTGTGGTAGTTTTTCTAATGTTTTTTCCGTAATCAGTGTACTTGGGTGTGAGAAGAAAATAACAGATAGATTGCTTGAATATATAAAAGCGTTAATTTTAGGATATCCATAGTTTGTATAATAGGTTATAGAACCATTAGAGTATACAGCGAAATTTGTACCTAAATATTTCTCAACTTGGCTTACTGTACCTTCAACTACTATTACGGAATCTAAGGCAGTAAAGAGTACTTTAAATCCCTTAGCTTTCACGTAGTTTAAAATGCTGTTATATTCATTTACCGGTAAGAAAAGTTGTTTGATTTTCTGAGGTGTTAAGAATTTATGATATAATGGTGAATTGGGGTTTGATACCGCACTGGCATAATAATATAATAAGCCCAAGTTTCTTAAGGGCAAGTAAATGTTTACTATTACCTCTTGTTGGGGATTTAGACTTCCGATCTCTCTAAACCCCTTTAATACTGTTGGATTTTGATAAGAATATGCAGCTGTTATGGTAAAAAATGGAATAATGGAAATTAACACTATTGCTATAAAAAGCAATCCCTTATACATAAAATATACTACTAATATTACTTTTTAAGCTTTTCATTAAGTGTATCAGTCAATATACTAGTGTACTTTGTTTAAATCTCTTTGTAATAATATGTCTAAATGGAAATTCAACAATTGGGCTATATCAAATTAGCGAGACTCAAGGAGTATTATTAATTTGAGTATTACTTGACAGTTAGTAAGAAATAACATTAATTAAGAATATAGAAAAATATTTTATGAGATTTTTCTAGCTGGTTTCGGAGTCATAATGAATACTGTTAATAACGTTAAAACGCCTATTAATCCACAAATTGTAGTATATATTTCTGATAATTGTAAACTAATTGTGTATAATATCGCGAAAACTACACTACCTAAAGCTCCACCTAATGCCTTACCAGTATATAGGATTCCACTATTAACAGTTGAAAACCTAGTGCCAAATATCTCTCCGGCAATGTTAAAGTATAAAGTTATCATTGATCCACCAGCAAAACCTATGAGGATGGTTGAGATTGCTATCTGTTCCAATAGAAGCATAGTAGCACCTACAGTTATTATTACGTTTAAAAGTAGCGTTGTTCTTACTATTCCGAGTCTATCTGCAACGTAACCGAAGAATGGTCTTAAACCACCACTTAGTAATGGTAATATAGATATTAAGGCTACTAGTTCTTGCTGCGGTAAATTTTTACCTAGCACGGGCAATTCTGAGGACATTACAGTTAAGGGAACTACTGCACCTACAAATGATATGTAAATTAGCCAGAATTTTAACGTTAAAATTACTTGCTTAGGTGTTTGCCCCGTTAATTTAGGTGGATACTCAGATAACCAAAGGAGTATTGGGAGTAATATTATTTCGATTAAGCCTATACTCAGTGTGACTACTCTATAATTATTGACCATTGAAATAAAGGGATTTGCGATTGCGGAGCCTAACCCGAATCCCATTGAGACTACCCCAGTAGCGAATCCCATTCTATCCCTAAACCATTTCATTGCTAGATTTGCAGCTATCCCATAGAGTATCCCCTCTCCTATACTACCTATACTCCACGTTATGTAGAAAACGTAAATATTAGGGGATAGGTAAGTTCCTAAAAATCCGATTGCAGATAAAATAGAGGAAATTATTCCTATTGTTCTTGGACCAAATTTATCCGCAAAATGACCCCCTATGGGTTGAAAGGCTGAAGAAAATATACTAAATAGTGTAAAGCCTAAGGCTATCTGGACTAAGGATACGTCAAAACCCGATTTAAGTAGAGGTTCTAACGCGTTCCACGAGTATTGATATAGTGAGTTAAAGCACATTACTATGAAGCCTATTATGATGAACTTATTCCTATTCATAGGGTAGATTTTAGTAGTTAGTTAAAAAACTTAATACTCATTGTCTCTTTATAACATATCTACTTAAAATAACAAAAATGAAACCGAAAACTATAATACCTAAACTCCAAAGCAGGGATACTATGTTGCCTGCGAATGAGTAATATAAAGCTTGTGAAACATAAGTGGTTGGCTCAAGGAATGTTATATATCTATAAGGCAGAGGTATGAAGGTTATTGGAAAATACACTGGTGCGAAGAAAGATAGGACAAACCCTATTATTACCGAATATTGATTAACTGCATACATATTTTTTATTCCCAGGCCTAATGCCATCCCCATCATTGAGCCCATGAATATTGAAGATATTAAGGCTACTATTAGATAGGGTATCGATTTTATTTCAACATGAAGTAAATACTCTCCTAAGATTAGAATTATTGGAACCATTATTAGGGTCGCAAGTCCATTACTTAATGCGATACTTATAGCGTATAGCTCTCTAGGAATCCCAGTTGCTATCATTAACGAGAATCTACCAGCGTTTCTCTCAAAAGCTAGCGATTGGGCTACTGATGTTAAAACTCCAACTGAAATATAAAACGTTATAGTTCCAGCAACTATGTAAGGAGTTAATGAGTGGATTGAAATATAGCCGAATACCAGCATGAAACCTATTGGGAAAAGTATTGAGAAGAAAAGGAAAGCTGGCAAATATGCCTTAATCATTTTTATTTGCATTATTATTAGGTTAACGAATTCAGTCAGCATTTCTAATCACCTGAAGGTAGATCTCTTCTAAACTTGGCATTCTGACCTCAAATTTCCCGTTTAAGTTCATTATTAATTTTTTCAATTCTTCCTCGCCTTTTACTTTGTATACCTTACCGTTAGTATAGTCTATGACCTCATACCAGTCTGCGAATTTCTCTTTTATTTCTGCAGGCGTCCCTTTAACTATTATTCTTCTGTTTAAAAAATATATCCTATCCGCCAACCGCTCAGCTTCATCTAAATAATGTGTGGTTAATAGCATACTTCTACCCTCTCTTTTCATGTCTATTAATATTTCCCATACTTCCCTTCTTGCCTCCGGATCTAAACCCGTAGTAGGCTCATCTAAGATCAGCAGTTTCGGGTCATTTATTAAGGCCATTGCAATTAGCGTTCTTCTTTTAAGCCCCCCAGATAAATCTCTCGCTAAAGTATTTCTCTTACTCGATAAATCTAATCTATTTAATAGTTCTTCTCCCCTATTTTTTATAACCTCTTTAGATACTCCTTTTAATCTTCCCATATAGTAAATGTTATCCCATACTGTAAGATCTCCGTATGGTTCACATTCTTGAGGAATAACCCCTATTAATTTCTTTATTTGTCTATCTGTAGGCTTCTTTCCTAAAACCTTTATCTCTCCCTTATTTGGGGATAACTCTCCATAAATCTGTTTTACTAATGTTGTCTTTCCAGCACCGTTAGGACCTAGAAGGGCTACTATTTCTCCTTCATTGACTTTCATGGAAATATCCTCATTTGCAACTAATTTTCCGTACATCTTCCAAACGTTTTTGACTTCAATCACATTCATATGTATTCCTATTAATTCATGACTTTTTTAAATTTTTTGTAAAGTAGCGTTTACAAAATGTTAATAGAGTAGATCAGCTCAATGTGCTAAATAAAAATTCTTTGCCTGGATATTCATATAAGGTTATTATTTGTTAAAATATTAATATGTTTTGACAAATAAATTGTTATTATAAAAGCTTATAATGCATATGCTCTCATTATATTTTATGAAGGTAAGGATAGATTTACCTCAAGACGAAATACCCACAGAATGGTATAATATTTTACCAGATTTGCCAGAAGAATTACCTCCCCCTATGGATCCTGCTGGAAAAGCTTTTGAGTTGCTTAAAAAAGTCTTACCTAGTAAGGTCCTTGAATTAGAATTTAGTAAAGAAAGATATATAAAAATTCCAGAAGAGATTCTAGATAGATATTTACAAGTCGGAAGACCTACTCCTATAATTAGGGCTAAAAAATTAGAGGAATATCTAGGAAATTCTGTGAAAATTTTCTTAAAAATGGAAAGTTATACTTATACTGGATCTCATAAGATTAACAGCGCCTTAGCTCACGTTTATTATGCAACTTTAGATAACGCTAAGTTCGTCACTACTGAAACTGGTGCAGGTCAATGGGGTTCTGCTGTAGCATTAGCTTCAGCACTATTTAAGATAAAGGCTCATATATTCATGGTTAGAACTAGTTATTTTGCAAAACCGTATAGAAAATACATGATGCAAATATATGGTGCTGAAGTGCATCCATCTCCTTCAGATTTAACGGATTTTGGAAGGGAATTACTATCAAGAGACCCTAATCATCCAGGCTCTTTAGGGATAGCGATTAGTGATGCTGTAAAATACGCTGAAGAACACGGTGGAAAATACGTGGTAGGGGTCGGACTTTCATAGGGTTTCATGATATTTCATATCAGCCCTCGTCCTCATTCCCCTTGTCCGGCTCCCCACGCCTAGGTTAGGGAGTATGGACTCCCAGCCACGACATGGGGAGCCTCATCGAACCCATCCTCCCCCTCACATTGCTCCTCGGGTTCATTGTAGGGCTCTCTTCTACATGTTAATATTAACGGAAAAGTTTATAAACTTTGCGGTTACTTATAATCATATGGAACAGATTGTTTTCCGAGGAGTCATATCTTCAGCAGGTAGGGATAAGTACGGGGATCAAAGGTATACAATAAACGTGCCGAAAAGCGTTAGGGATAAGGTTAGTAAAATTGCTGGAAAGGAGGTGATTATAATTGTCATCCTACCAGATGATGAGGAATAGGATTATCGGTTCTAAGGAAGCAATTGATAACTTTCAATTCGTTACAATAAACGGAAAAGTGGTTTTTGATGACATCGGTAAGGTTGTTAGAATTGCTAGGGCTTACTCACAAGTAGTGGGGTAAGTGGGTTTATGGGAAAGCTTATTTTGGAAAGGAGTACTTACCGCTACTTCACGAGTTGGGAGAGTTGGCGAGTAATAAGGTTGAGGGTTATGGTGCTGTAATTAGTTTCAAGCATTACCCTATGATTTACCTTCAAATCCCACTCTGGCTTTATTTAAAGTACTTCTCTTCACCGAAACTTAATGGCTATGGTTTGTTTGCTGGTTTTGATTTAAATAGTGATAGGTTGAACGTTGTTGTAGTTAATAAGGAGGGTGAAATTATTACTTTCAAAACTTGGTGGTATAGCGAGGTAGTTTCCCACGGTTTTCCTAAAGGGAAAGCTAAAGCTTTGCGTTTTAATGCTCTTTCACAGGCTCTCAATTTCCTATCAAGGGTTGGTGTTGATTATGTTATCTTTGAGGACTTGTTCCTAGTTAAAGGAGGAGGAGGTTCACTAGGAGTAGGAGTGGTAATAGGAAGATAACGCGTTTTGCTAAGAAGCAATTATTAATCCACGGTGTTATTAAGGCATTAAGGTTGGGTTTTAACGTCATTTTAGTTAATCCTAAGGGTACTACTAATTCAGAAGAGCATGAAAAGGTGATGAGGGAGAAGGGTTTTGATAGGCATACAGCCTCAGCTTACTTAATAGCCTTAAAAGGATTAAAAGTGATTAAAAATAACGAGTAGTTACGTAAAAATGTTACAGACAAATGGGGAATAACTCCATTTAGCAAAGATAATAGAATTGGGGATCGTGATGGATAGTTATGCTTGGATAGAGTTCTGATAAGGGAAAGAAAGTTTTCGAAATTCTTTCCCTCAGCCGATGAAATATTAACACTTGATTTAGTATTAGCTGAAATAGGTAGAAAATACATTAGAGAAGAAGTTGATGAAAAAACTGTTATAGAAAGATTGAAATTCATAGAGGAAAATAGCGTAATTCTTTGCATTAGCTCAGAGTTAAGTGTTAAAGGAGCAATGGCCTACATTGAATTACTAAGTAAGGCTAAAAGTGAGAGAAAGAACAAACCTAGTCTAACAGATTGTATACTTTTGACAATAAATAGATATGCTGCGAAAATAGTTACTGGAGATGAAATATTTAAAGGAATGAATGAAGTAATATTTATATGAGTATTAAGGTTTAAGTTATAAGTTACAATATTCTGGAATTATACTTATAAGTTATTAATGCTTAAGTTTTAATTTATAAACAATTAATCATTTATACTTTCTTTATGCTAAAGTTTAAATATACATATATTTTTAACGATGTAGGCGATAGTGTCGTTATTAAGCTATAAATTTTATATTTTTCAATACGCTAATCATTGTACTTAGTGCAGACATAATCATGTAGGTCAAAATATTATGCGCATATATGCCTTTTTTAATATATTCTTAATCGCAAAGTTGTAATGTTATTCTTAAATTCTCGGATAAAATCTTATTTAGTTTTTTAATGTCCTCTTGACCTATATTTCTCAATTCTATTTTATGATTTCCTTCATCGGATCTATTTAGAGTAAATATTATTGAAAATGGAGAGAAGGCCCTACTAATATAATTGTAACAAATATTAAAATCCCCTTTAGTTACTATTATATTATTTCCCTTTTTATCCTTTATTTCTATATAATTACTATATACTCTAAAATAAATGGGAGAGAAGGAAAGCATGTAAAGATAAAATCCAATAACAATTATATAAAATATTAATTGAATAGATAACCAAATCTCAATTAAACTTAGCGGAAAATTATGACTAAGAATTAAACCCCACGAAGGAAGAAAAAACATGGTAACTAATACCATAACCAATAAAAATCTTAACGTTATCTTATTTTTCCTATTCCACTCCCACAATACATCATCCATATCGATAAATTTGCTAATAAATATATAGCTTTTTCATAATAGATGCAACGGGGGCTAAAATTAGTAAATCTAGTGTTAGTAATAGGGAGCTATTGGGCTGAACGTGCTTGAAGTGTTAGCTTTCTTTGAACTCAACAACCCCACTTTTGTAACATTACTGAAGAAATTTATGATGGTAAAACGCTAAGGGTATAAAATTTCCTAAAAGAAATATAAAACTGAGATACAAGAATTAAGAAGTGTGATATAATGGAAAAAAATTGTAGCGCGTGTCTAGGTGACTTAAATTTTGATACATGCGGAAAAATTGAAGTTAATAATTATGCTTATAATTATTATTTAGGATATTATGAAGGTATTTTATTAGCATTATATAGTATAATGAAAAACGATAACAAATGGAATACATTTAAGTAGATCTTAGTAAAAATAATAAAAAGTAGAAGGTAATCTAAAATATGCCTGAAATTAACTGGAGAAATATAATATTTACTATACTAAGTATTAAATTATTAGATTTTACACTTACTTTACTCGCATATTTGGAATTATGGATAATGTCAAAGGCATCTGGATCTAGCTTAATCACTGGAATTCTAACTACACTTATGTCCTTGCCCTACTTCTTTAGTTATTTCACCGGAACGTTTATAGACACGGCTAAAAATAAAAAAGGAATTTTATTGACATTAGTATCCTTATTTTTTATTATTTCATTTTTATCTCAATTAGGAGTATTAATTAATAACCTTTTCGCCATTATTTTAACGTTTTATTTATCTATGATAATAGGGGGCTTTGTTATAGATATTTCAGAAACTATCCTATCTATCTGGATTAAAGAGAACATATATGAAAAAGATTATAAAAAAATCTCTTCTATCAATAGAGTTATCACTAGGTCATTAAGGTTGCTAGCTATAGCATTAGCAGGAATATTTCTCGCTATAGATATTAAATATTCGCTATTTCCATCACTAATTATCTTAGGAGCTACAATATTTATGTTATTACCTATAAAAATAGCTAATACTAATCGTAATACAATAAGACAAGGTTTTATAGAAGGATTTAATTATATTAGAAAAAATAAAGTGTTAACTCAGTTCACAATTCTTACAATAGGAAACTTGTTTTTCAATATGCAAGGAATATTACTATTGTATTATGTTGAAAAGTTCCTACATCAAGGTCCGATTTATTTCAGCATGTTAGGTGCTTCTGCTGAAATTGGTATAGTATTAGGTTCCTTTTATGCGGTAAGGATTAAAAAAGGTAAATTAGGATTATACAATTTGCTTTTCGGATTATTAATTTCTGCATCTTTTATATCTTATGTCCTAATTCATAATATATTTTTATCAATAATACCTACATTCGCCATATTTTTCTTCTCTGGTATCAATTCAGTTTTAACTTCCACTGCATTATTAAAAATTATAGATAAAGAATTCATGGGAAGAGCACGCGGATTTTTAGGAACAATATCTACTGGCTTAGCTACATTTTCGGGAGCATTAGGTGGTATATTAATTGAAGTAATAGGCGTAGGAGGTACTTACTTAATAGTCGGCATAATAAATTTAATATTTACCCTTCTTACTCTCGCTTTCAAGGAATATTATAATCTGGAAATATAAATTATTCTTTCAATTTTAAATACGTTAAATGTTATACTTAATTAAAAAAGAGTCTGCGCTATCATATTGAAATTACTACCATCAGAAGACTAGAAATTTATCTAAATACTAATATATCTTATATCTTAGCTATTCTAAACTTCAGTAATACTGACGATATTAACTTTACTTCTTACCATTACTTTTAGCAACTAATCCTTGTTATTCGTGGCCCTAATTATTAATTTAGCTTACACTAAATTCACCCTTTTAATCTCATCACAGTTATAATAGAAAAAATTGGTTGAAATAAATCAAAATTCTTCATAAATATCTATAAATCTCTTATACCACTCCTCGTAAATCTTAGGAGTAACTATGTGAAGTTCTAAAGGATCGCTAAAGCCTAATCTTTCGTGTATTTTTACAGCAATTTCAGCCCTTTTCCAGATATCGTTTGCAAGTTCGGTAATTATTAGGATGTCAATATCACTATCTACTCTATAATTACCTCTAGCAATAGAACCAAAGAGGATTACCCTACAATTTTTATCAATCTCCTCTACGCATATCCTCTTTATCTCCTTAACGTAATCCCTTGCATGGGCTAAAATCTCTTTTCTTCTATTCCACCAGTCTGAGTTCATTTAAGATCGCCTTAACAACATTATATGCTTTTTCGACTACGATTTTATCTACAGAATAAGGAAAGTATCTAGAGGTTATATAAGATTCTCTAATTACTTCTAACGTAATCGCCTCCTCATTCCTGATCTTCCTTAAATTCTCGTTTTTAGCAAATTCTATAACTTCATCCAATAATCTTATAACGTCATAAGTCTTCTCAAAACTACCCTTAAATTGAAATAGAACATATTTAAGAGCTAACCGTAATGCTTGCTCAAGATGAAATATAGCTAAATTGTACTTTCCGTTCTTAATATCAATCTCTGCCTCAGAAAAAAATCTAAAGCATTTCTCTTTAAATGTTCTGCCATAATAATGTGTCTAATTGGGAGATAAAAAGTGAAGTTTCATCAATCATGCCTTAGTATAATATTATTTTATGACAAGTTATTACTCATAATTTATGATAACACATATGATTAAAGGATTACGAAAATATAAGGAAAAATGAAATAGGTAAAACCAGAGAAAGTCCCATAAGGCTTAAGATTATTGAAGCTTCATTTTATCTTTCCAAAAGCTTTTGAATAGAAGATATTTAATTATTTTAATATTTAACGTAAGTATGTAAGTTTTATATCGTTTAATAGCAGTAATGTTTTCTATAAATTTAGCTTATAAAAAGTCCTATTAATTACTTTGTGTTTCACTTCAAATTTTTATCAAGGACAACATTAAACTCACTTTTAATCTATATTTGATTTTAAATTTAAGAAAGTTTAGTAAAGTTAATATTTAATAAAAATTAAGAATTACATAAAGCGGAGTTTCTGCTGAATTTTAAATTAATCCTAATTCTTTTGCCAAATCTTCTAACCTCTTTGCTTCCCTTTTCATTTCCTTTATAAAAAGTGATGAAGGCTTTTCCCATTCTTCTGGAGTAAAGGCAAAGAATTCTATACGTGCTCTTAAGTGCTTTCCCAACTTCTCAAGCCTATCAATGTATCTTAAGCCTTTAAAATCTGGAGATATTATCACTAAATCTATGTCACTGACCTCTAAGTAATCTCCTCTAGCTCTAGAGCCTACAACATATACATCCTTAACACTAATTTCCTTTTTTACATCATTTATGAACTCTATTGCTTTTCTCACCAATTCAATCTGGCTCTTTAACGCAGATTTCGCTTTACCCATTCTATCACCTTCTCTGCCTTCTTAACTAATTCCTCTGCATCCTCTTCAGTATAAAGTGAATATGGTATGGTATTAGCTGCATCAGGATATCTAGAGATTGTATAATGTAAAGTAAGTTTATTTACTTCATTTCTAATCTCATCTACAGGTAATCCAATCTCCTCCTTTATTATGTCTAACAACTCGTTTAAATCGTGAGTTCGTTCAATCTTTCCCTTATCTATTAATAATGCCTTTAAAGCCTTCTCAGCAGCTTGTTCAGCCCAAAATGCTGAAGCATAGTAATGACCAGTTGCGATAGTATCCTTAGCTGTTGCCAAATCTTCTAAAGCTTGTTTGAACCACTTTCCTGCTTCTTCTTTCATCAGTAGAATAGTATTTAAACTTTTTAATATGATTATCCTAACTAAAAGTAGTATTAGAGGGAATAGATGAGCATTTCTAATGACAAGATTAACATGCGGAAGATAAGCTAGTAAAGGAAGGACTTAATATTCCTAGAAGTCTCTATGGGATTTCTAACCTTATTATAAACTTCAACACCTCATCCTTAGGCAAATTCAGAGTCCTAGCAAATAACCTTCTCTTTCCTTCTCCCTATGATATACAAATAATCTGAACTTTACCTGCTCATCCTTCCAATTATAGTACAGCAGTTATGGGAATCTTAGGGAGGTAATACCAAGAAGTCGGTATTAGCGAGAAGTTTTTAATTTTAGACGTCTTCCTGCTGAAAAGATGTCAAACCGAAAGGGACAGGTAGAGTACGCTAAGGAGAGGCTGGTCAAGGCAGTGAACCAAGTCCTGGGCATAGTGAGGAGGAAGGGGAGGAGCAGGAAGGTCGGGTTAGCACTCGCCTTGATGGTCCTGCTAGGCGGGAGGTCCAGCGTGAAGAATGCTGCTGAGACGTTCGGGTTGGACTACGCGAACCTGCTG
>Ga0081529_130239_pt1 | contig 16853 bp, 21 predicted proteins | sample EchGeymetagenome_FD_71012 | JGI IMG/M metagenome (GOLD analysis project Ga0081529, IMG submission 71012) | Ferrous microbial mat and aquatic microbial communities from Echinus Geyser, Yellowstone National Park, USA - transect B T=78-80 C v2... ...
ATGATCCCTCTAGGGTTAGGAGGTTGGGTTTGTATGTTGTTAGGGTTGATTATCCAAGTGTTAAGGTTAATGTTCTAGCTTGTATTCCCTTGTTTGATGGTAAGCCTTGTTTTATGCTCACAATGTTGATTCTAGGGTTTTCGCTAATTTTCTTTACTTGCTTAGGGTTAGGAATTCTGGTAATGTCGTGTTAATAATGCTAGGTTTCACAAGTCTTCTTATGTTCTGGCTACTGCTTCTAGGTTTAACATTACTTTGCTTTTCTTGCCTCCCTATTCTCCGGATTTAAACCCAATTGAGTTGGTTTGGAAGGATTTGAAGCGTTGGGTTAATACTTATTATTACTCGTGTTATGCTCTAGAATTTATTGAGGATGAGTTCTATTATTTGGTTTCTAAGGGTAATTATACTAGGTATTGGATTAATAAGTTTCGTGACGTGCTTGGGGATCTTGAGGAAGGTATAAGTATGGGAAAATTTTTCTCATATTTGATTTATTATCTGTTAACAAATTTTATCTCACAATAATACAAGCTTTTCTCAATGTTTTTCTATATTTTGTATTGAGGGAAGTTAAAAGCCTGTTGCAGCTATTATGAAAAAGACTATAGTAGTAAATCTTATATACTTTAAAAGTATATAGTAGTATTTGAGGGGTGTAGTAAAGATAGCAGAGAAACCTATTCCATGGGAAAATGTAAAAGAAAGATTATTGAGTAATTTAGATCTCTCTAAAGAGAAATGGTTTCATTATAAAATGTTATTATTGATAGGTGGTGCAGTATTTGTAGATGCTTATAATGTAGTTATCTTAACACCAGCATTATCTCAAATTAGATTAATATTTCATCTAACTACTATTTTAGTAACTGCGATAGGAGTTGCAGTTATTATTGGAACAGGAATTGGTGCTCTAGTGTCTGGATATTTTATAGATAAGATAGGAAGAAGGACTATATTTATTATGGATCTGGTATTTTTTGTAATAATAGCAGGTCTTTCAGCAATTTCAATTAACGGTTATATGTTATTTATATTAAGGTTACTAGTAGGAATAGGAGTAGGATTAGACTATCCGATTGCTAGTTCCTATTTAGCCGAGTTCGTGCCAGTTAAGTCCAGAGGAAAATTTATGGCATATGATATTCTATTTTTCCCAATTGGGGCACTAGCTGCAATTCTAATAGGTTATTGGTTATTAGGAATTGGAGGGCTAGATGCTTGGCGTTATATGGTGGCTTCGGCAATTATTCCAGCACTAATTATAGCAATTGCAAGATTAGGTAGCCCAGAATCTCCTAGATGGCTTCTTGAACAAAAAAGAGTAGATGAGGCTATATCGGTTATCGAGAAAATTATTGAGAGACCGCTAACAGATGAAGAGAAGAGATTAGTAAAGGCAGCTAAAGTAGAAGCATATAAAAATACATATTATAAAGAATTGCTTACAAAATTCCCTAAAAATGCAGCTTTTGTTGCAATTTGGTATACTGGTTATCAAATAGCCTTCGTAGCGACTGGAGTTTTAAGTTCTCTTTTTGCTTCTTCATTAAAAATACCTATAGAAACTGCTTCAGCGTTATTCTGGATTGAAAATATTATATCAATTCTAATAATTGCATATACTATAGATAAACTTGGAAGAAAACCAATGTCGGCTCTAGGTTGGATAGGAAGTATAGTAACTTTTCTTGCATTAATATTCATGTCATCTACCTCTAGTAAACTTACATTATTGATAATATATTCGCTTTTGGCATTATTTCTTAATTTTCAAGGAGGTCTACATTTAGGTCTTTCTGCTGAATTAGCACCAACTAGAATAAGGGGAACAATAGAGGGATGGAAACAAGGTGTTTCAAGAATAATTGCAGCATCATTCTCAACTTTTATATTTCCTTTAATGACATTTGAGGGTTCATTATATATAATGATGATAGCAGCCATAATAGGATTAGTAGTAACTATTTTAATGTTACCTGAAACTAAAGGTAAATCTCTAGAAGAATTATGGAAATAATATCGAAATTTCTATAGTAAAAATTTTTTTAATTAAGATTATATATTATTATATTTATTGTCAAATATTAGATGTAAATACTATAAAAATAATAAAGGTGATAAATAGTGAAAATTAAGGTAAAGGATCTTGAGAACTTAATAGTAGAAATATTAGATAAAAGATATATAGAAGATTCTAATATAATTGCTAGACATTTTATAGAAGCTGAACTTAGAGGACGCTCATCTCATGGGATACAAAGGCTAATTCCATTAATTAAAGGTATAGAACTTGGAACAATAAAGAGGAGGCTTGATTATACAGTTATAAAGTCGACTAATTCCTCAATATTAATAGACGCCAAGGGAAGTATAGGAATAGTTCTCTGGGATAGGCTGACTTCTTTAGATTTTAATGAGCCAATAAGCATAATAGCCGTAAGAAATTCTTCTCATATAGGTTTCTTAGGATATTATACTAGGAAACTTGCATTAAAAGGTTATGCTGCTATAATGTTTGGAAATGCAGAACCCGCTGTAGTTTTCCCCAAAAAGAGTGAAAAACTTCTTTCTACTACTCCCATAAGTATTTCAATACCTTCTAATCCTCCAGTAGTTTTAGACATGGCGCTCTCTGCCATTGCAAGGGGAAAAATAATCGAAGCAGAAAGAAAGGGAATAAGAATTCCTTATGGTGTTGCCGTTAATGAAAAGGGAGAGATAACTACAGATCCTACAGAAGCCTTAAAGGGAGGTATATTACCCTTAGGTGGAGAAAAGGGATTTTATTTGATGTTAACTATCGAGTTGTTAACCTCTTTTATCACGGGAGGAGCTATTGGACCTGAGGTTGCAGGAATCTTAAATACCGATAAACCACCAAATAAAGGGGAAGTTTTAATAATAATAAACCCAAGTTATCTAGAAAAAAATGAACGAGGAATAAAGCTAATGAGAGAATTAATTGGCTCTCTACCTGGGGATAGGGGGGATAAACTATCTAAGAGAGAGGAACTTGAAATTGATAATGAGCTTTACTTAACTATACTTGAATTACTTAGAAAAGTTCCTTATTTCAAGTAATTAAAATAAAATTATATATATTAATTATTTCAAATTATATATAAAGTTTAATCAAAGTATACAATATAATATACCAAAAAGTATATATAGCAGATATTACAAGAGTAAATATGTGAATACCAATTTCTATGAAAAAATTAAGGAAGTGTCAGAGGTCTTATATTATAAAGCTCTTACCGTAATTCCTATCGATGTGGTCGAAAAAATAAAACGAGCTTATAATTTAGAAGAAAGTTTACTAGGGAAAAGAATATTAGATATAATATTAAGAAATATTGATATTGCTAGGAAAAGAAATTTGTTAGTATGCCAGGATACTGGAATTCCAGTTTATTTAGTAGAAATTGGAGATATGGAATTATCTTTAACTAAATTAAGAAATAGTATCAGAGATGGGGTAAGAAATTCCACATTAAAGAATCATTTAAGGCCAAATATGGTTCATCCTATTACAAGACTAAATACTGGAGATAATACTGGAAAATATTCTCCCATAATTCATATTGAATTAAATGAGAAGTTAGGAAAAGCGATTAAAATTATTGCATTACCTAAAGGTTCTGGTTCAGAAAATATGAGTGCACTAACTATGCTTAGGCCTGCGGATGGGGTAAATGGAATTAAACGTTTCGTTTTAGAAACAGTAGCTAATGCTGGAGGTAAAGGATGTCCTCCATATATAGTAGGAATCGGGATAGGAGGGAACTTTGAACAAGTTGCCTATCTAGCTAAAAAAGCAATATTTAGGCCTCTTGGTTACAGAAATGAAGATGAAATGGCCAGACAACTTGAGGAAGAGTTATTCTTTAGCATAAATAATCTAGGTATAGGACCAATGGGGGTTGGTGGTAAAATCACAGCCCTAGGAGTTCATGTAGAGATTTCTGAAACGCATATAAGCAGTTTACCTGTAGCTGTAAATATTCAATGTTGGAGAGGAGAAAGGGCTGAAGCTATAGTTACTGAAGACCTTCAAGTAAAATATATGGGGGGACAAGATTGAAAGTCTTAACTACTCCGTTAGACAAAAATGTAATTAATACCTTAAAAATAGGCGATGAAGTTTATATTAGTGGATATGTGTACATACTGAGAGACGCTACATTACGCAGAATCTTTGAAGAAAAATCGAACTTGCCAGTAGAATTAAAAGGTCAAGTAGTTCTTTTTGGAGCACCAAGCTTTATTTATGATAAAGGAGAATATAAAATACTTTCAGTTGGAGTTACAACCTCACAAAGGATGGAAAAATATATACCATCTCTTTTATCTCTAGGAGTTAAGGGAATAATAGGAAAAGGAGAACTAAGTGAATTAGTAACCCCAGCATTTAAAGATAAAAATGCGGTATACTTTCTCTTTGTAGGGGGGGCAGCTGCATTAGCAACTTCGTGCATTGAAAGGGTTGAAAAAGTTTGGTGGGAAGACCTTTATGGTGAAGCTCTATTTAAGGTAAAAGTAAACTCGTTAGGTCCTGCTTTTGTAGCTATAGATAACATGGGAAATAATCTTTTACTAGATAATAAGAAAAAAGTGTTAGATAATCTTAAAAAATTATTGCAGGAGATTTAAATGGATGTGGAAAGAATAGGAACAGATTTAATAGTGCTAGGAAGCGGATTAGCTGGATTAAGGGCAGCAATAGAATTTGATAGGTTATCTAATGGTAAATATGAAGTTTCAGTACTCTCTAAAGTTCAAGTGATGAGATCACACTCTGTAGCTCCAGAAGGAGGAGCTGCTGCTGTACTACAAAAAGGGGACTCTTTTGAACAACATGCATATGATACTATAAAGGGCTCTGATTTTCTAGCAGATCAAGATGCTGTAGAGGCATTCGTGAAAGAGGCACCCAATGAAATAATCCAATTAGAGCACTGGGGAATGCCATGGACTAGGGATGAGGATGGAAATTTAATAGCCAGAGCTTTCGGAGCTCATGAAATTCCTAGAACCTATTTTGGATATGATAGAACTGGATTTTTCTTAATGAAAACACTTTATGATAGAACACTAGGCGGAAATAATATAAAATTTTACAATGAATACTTTGCAACCTCAATTATAGTAGAAAATGGAAAGTTTCAAGGACTTCTAGCTATAGATAGAACCACTGGTTCGTTTTATTTATTTAAAGCTAAGGCTCTAATCATAGCTACGGGGGGCATAGGTAGAATATATAAATACTCAACGTACTCTCACACAGTTACTGGTGACGGATTAGCTATAGCCTATAGAGCAGGAATACCACTTAAAGATATGGAATTTATCCAATGGTTACCGACCACATTAGTTCCCTATGGAATACCTGCTACAGAGGCATTAAGAGGTCATGGAGCTATCTTATTAAATAAAAATGGAGAGAGATTTATGAGGAAATATGCACTAAATAAAATGGAGTTAGCCGCGAGGGATATTGTTAATAGGGCAATATTAACGGAAATAATTGAAGGAAGAGGCATTGAAGGACCTAGAGGAATGAAATCTGTGCTTCTTGACGCTAGACCAGTAGGTGAAGAAAAATTAAAAACAATCTATAAGACATTTAGGGAAAACGCTATTAGATTTTTAGATAAGGATCCATTAGATGAACCTATTCCAGTTTTGCCAGCAGCTCATTATTCAATGGGTGGAATCCATGTAACTGGAATAGATATGTCAACCCCCTTAAAAGGAGTGTTTGCAGCTGGAGAAGCTGCAAACGTAAGCCTTCACGGCGCAAATAGATTAGGTTCAAACTCTCTTCCTGCTTGTCTAGTTACAGGGAAGTGGGCTGGGAGAAGTGCATTTGCCTATATAGAATCATCTGGAGTTCAGTCTCTAGGCAGTTTTAATGAAAGTGTTAAGAAAGAAGTAGATAAATCCTTCGCCTTGGTAAAAAGAGAAAACGGGTCTTATACTACTTATGAGATAAGAAATTTATTGCAACATGTTATGGAGGAGGGAGTAGGGGTATTTAGACATGAAGAAGGATTATTATCATCCCTAAAATCCATTAGAAAACTTAAGGAATCACTTAAGGAATTATACATAAGAGATAGAGCTTTTGATTATAATTTAGAATGGATTCATGCACATGAAGTCATGAATATGATTGAGCTCGCTGAAATTGTTACTGTTTCCGCATTGGCAAGAAAAGAGTCTAGAGGGGCTCATTTTCGTACTGACCATCCTAATAGGGATGATAAAAATTATCTTAAGCATACCTTAGTTCAGTATTCATTAGAGGAGCCAATAATATATTATAAACCAGTAACCATAACTAAATGGAAACCTATAGAAAGGGTGTACTAAATGAGAATTTATGAGTGGTTTAAATTTTGGGAATGGAACGTTGAGAGATTTCTTTTCATTCTCCAAAGAATAACAGGTTGGGGGCTTACAATATATATAGTTCTTCATGTCGTTACCGTCCATCAAATAATTTATGGCGAAAGAGCATGGAATGTAGTACTGTCACTAGACTCTATATTATTAGGGAGAATTATCTTAATATTAGTAGTTATTGCACTAATTTTTCATGGTTTAAACGGAATAAGAATTATGCTAGTAGAATTGGGATATCTTATAGATAAACCTAAGGAGCAAGATTATCCTTATAAAATATGGTTACAAAATAAAAAACATAGAGCTTACATATTAATAATGATGATATTGGAAATATTATTGTCAATATATGCAGGGGTGATAATTTTTTGAGAGAGAATGTAATTAGAGAAATTACTTTCATCTCTGGACTGTTAGTACTTATTTTAATAACAATACATTTTTATGTACTATCATCAGGGAATTTTGATGCTAACATCTCCTATGATAAGGTTGTTCTATCACTAAGAAGTTCTCTCTATTCAACTTCTTTAATTCTTCTCCTTATTTTCGCATTAGTTCACTCTTGGTTAGGAGTAAGGAGAGCATTAATCGATAGCGGAAGAAGTAAATTAGCAACAATAATAATTCTCTCAATGGTAAGTGTGTTTTTTTTGGTAATATTAATAATAGGTATATTTACAATAATTACAATTACAATATGGTGAAAGTTATGGGTTATCTGAAAGTCGAAGTAAAGTTGTTTGAAAACGGAAAATTTATTAAAAAATCTTATTTAGTTAAAGAAGAAGATTTAGACTACTATACAACCGTATTAGAGCTTCTTCTTAAGATAAGGGAGGAGCTAGATCCATCATTAGTGCTAAGATATTCATGCAGAATGGCAATGTGTGGTTCATGCGGAATGATAATCAATGGAAAACCTAGATTAGCATGTCTAACTAAAGTTAAGGATCTAAAAAGACCAATAAAAATAGAGCCGTTAAAAAATGTAAACGTAGTAAGAGGTTTAGTGCCAGACTTAACTATATTTTTCTCTAAATATAGAAGTGTTCAACCATTTTTAGTAACTAAAGATAGAAACGAGGAAGAAAATCTTACAGCGCCATTTAAACAAAATGATGACGAGGTAAAAAGATATCTTCAATTTAATTATTGTATTCAATGCGGATTATGCTATTCTGCTTGTCCTATAGTGGCTACTAATCCTAAGTTCTTAGGTCCTGCAGCAATAACTGTAGCTTATAGGTACAGTGCTGACTCAAGAGACTACAATAGAAAGAGAATTGATTTGCTAAACTCTTCAACTGGTATATGGTCTTGTAGAATTGCTGGCTCATGTTCTGTTGTATGCCCTAAAGGTGTAGATCCATCTTTAGCGATACAGTTAACTAAATATAGTGTTATCAGAAAGGGGAAAAATTAAGTATTATATCCATTTTATCTTAACATATAATTAATAAAAATTATCTTTAAATATCATTATTATTAATTATATTATACAGTCTTTTTCATATTAATGCAACGCTACTGTTCAATTGAGCTGCTGATAAGATTTTTTACTAGACTTTCCCTGTTAAGCTACGTTGTAAATTCAATGAAAATCAATATAAAATCTCTTAAAACTTTTGTTATGATTATCTTAAATAATATATATTATTTTATCATATCACAAGAATAGATTAATATTTTTCATAAAATACTATAAGAATATAGAAGAATTTTATCATATTCAACTGCAATTTTAAACGATATATAATTGCATAAAGATATGCTCTAAAATTAAAATGAATTGCACTGATTTTAAATATAAAGTAAGAATGAAAATTTTAACTAAATTCAAAAAATATTAAAAGAGAAAATTTTTATTTGGTAGACGAAACTTCATTAATTTCCTATAATCTCCTTCCTAAAGTCTTTGGGGTAAGGAATAGTATTAAAATTGAAATTGCAAACACTTCAAAGGATATTAGTGTCCAGATAGTAATGCTTCCGTATATTGGTATTAATGAGATGATTATTAGAGCCCCTATAGCACCACCCAAATGACCTAATCCATCAGTAAGAGCAAAGCCAGTAGCTCTCGCTGTGTTAGAAAATAGTTCTGCGGCAATTAATATCCAGATTGCAGGCTCCATACTTCATAAATTAGATATATAATTATTAATCCGATTGTTACATCTAGGAAATTTCTGATTATAGCTCCATATGTAGATATCAAAACACCTAACAAAATGCTAAATGAAGAATAAGTTAGGGGCATTCTTTTATCAATTTTATCAATAAAAAACCTAGATATTATGGCCCCTATTGTTACAGCGATACTTGTGTAGCCTATAATGGTTATTACTAAGTCTAATAATGAACCTTTATAATTACCTTGAGAAACAAGATAATAGAACTCATCCTCAACGTGATCCAAAGCATACTCGGGATTATGGTAAGTATTAAACCAACGCTTCAAATCCTTCCAGCTCAATAGGATTTAAATCCGGGGAAGGCAAGAAAAGCAAAGTAATATTAAGTCTAGAAGCAACAGCAAAAACATAAGAACTCTTATGAAAACTAGCATTATCCAAAACCAAAACAAGAGAACCAGAATTCAAAACCCTAAACAAATAAAGAAAATCAAAGAAAACCCTAGAATATTAGAAGAAACGCTCATAAAAACTGGAAAACCATCAAACAAGGGGATACAGGCTAGAATATTAACACCTGGATAAACTGGTTATTGGATTAATAAGTTTCACGACGAGCTTAAGGTTCTTGAGGAAGGTGATGTTATGGAAAAATTTTTATCAACTCTCAAATATTATCTGTTAACAAGTCTTAACAAGCTTATTCTCTTAATTATTCAACCTTTTCTCAATGTTTTTCTATATTTTATATCGATAAAATTCATAGTGCCGTTGCAGCTATTATGAAAAAGGACTATTTTTCCCTTTAATATTATTCTTTATCATTAACTCAGCAGCCATTTTAGATAATAACATTGGGGAAGTTAACTCAAGTTCTATCATTTTATCCCATTCCTCTAATATAACATTTAGAATAGAATATCTAGAATTAACTGAAGCGTTATTTATAAGACAGTGAATTATCCCTATCTCTTTTTTATACCAATTTATAATTGATAGCACTTGGCTTCTGGATGTTAAGTCAACCTTAATGAACTCTATGTTATTATGAGATGTATGGAATATTTCTCCCTAATGCTATTACTCTACCTCCTAAGTCCGAAAACAATTTAACGGTAACATAATCAATTCCGTGAGTTCCACCAGTAATTAAACAAATCTTACCTTTTAGTGAAATGTTCATATATGAAAGATGAAAGAATGGGTTAAATATTTTTAAATTAGAATGTATACCATAAGGTACATAACAAAAATATATTAAGGTTGGATCATATTAATAGACTATGCCAAAAGGGTTAATCCACTCAAAAATGGACGACGTTTGTGTGACTACTACTGATATTAAAAAAGGTGAAGAAGTATTATGTGTATATTTAGAAGACCCATCTTCTCATGTAATAGTAAAAAGCCTTCAAGACATCCCATTAGGTCATAAGATAGCAATAAAGGACATTAAAAAAGGAGAAAGGGTATTAAAATATGGGAGGCCAATAGGTGTTGCGATTAAGGATATTTTAAAGGGAGAGCACGTACACATACATAATATAAAATCCTTGAGGTGGGGTAAATGGTCACAATAAAAGGTTACATTAGAGAGAACGGTAGTGTGGGGGTCAGAAATCACGTTCTGATGCTACCCTTAGATGACCTATCTAATACGGCCGCAATAGGAGTCTCAAAACTTATAAGAGGGACTGCTGTAATACCACATCCCTATGGTAGACTCCAATTCGGAAGAGACCTAGACTTATTCTTTCACACTCTTGCAGGTACTGGTTCAAATCCCAATGTAGCTTCAGTTATAATTATAGGTATAGAAGAAAATTGGGCTAATAAAGTAGCAGATGAGATAGCTAAAACGGGAAAACCAGTAGAGGTATTCCCGATAGAGGGATATGGGGACTTAAAAACAATCGAAAGAGCCTCTAGAAAGGCTTTAGAATTTGTGCAAGAGGCAAGTGAAAAACAAAGAACGGAAGTGGATATATCATCAATTGTGATGAGCATAAAATGTGGAGAGTCGGACACAACTTCTGGACTAGCATCCAATCCAGCGGTAGGTGTAGTAGTAGATAAAATGGTTGATCAAGGAGCTACTGTAATGTTTGGTGAAACCTCCGAACTAACGGGGGCTGAGGATATAGTTGCGGAGAAAATGGCTAATCATGAATTAAGAGAAAAGTTCTTGAAAATATTTAAGGAATATACGGAAGTGATTGAAAGAGAAGGAGTTGACTTATTAGGCTCACAACCAACACAAGGTAATATAAAAGGTGGTCTATCAACAATTGAAGAAAAAGCTTTAGGTAATATTCAGAAATTAGGACATAGAAAAGTGAACTGCGTTTTAGATTACTTAGACCAGTTACCGAAAGAAAGAAAAGGAGGGACATTATGCTTTGTTAATACGTCATCTGCTGCCGCCGAAGTAGTTACACTCTTTGCAGCTAAAGGATCTGTAATACACTTATTCCCAACTGGGCAGGGTAATGTTGTAGGACATCCAATTATTCCAGTTATCAAAATAACCGCAAATCCTAAAACTGCTAAATTGATGCAAGAACATATAGATATTGATATATCAGATCTATTAGATTTGAAAATAACTCTTGAGGAAGCCGGTGAAAGGATTTATCAATACATGCTAAAAGTAATCAATGGTAGGTTAACTAAGGCTGAAGTACTACAACACGACGAATTCTCGCCAATCAAACTGTATGTAAGTGCGTAAAAATGAAAGTTAAGATTTTCCCATTATCAATACCGTATATAACTGATCCTTCCTCAGAATGGGAAGATCAATGGGGAGTACAATTATATATTAAAGTAGAAGACGGAGAGTATTATGGCTGGGGAGAAACACTAATAGCCGGAAGTTGAATCATAGGAGCTTATTCTTCAATTATAAGCGATTTAATTAAACCTATACTAGAAAATATGAGTTTAAACTCTCCTTATGAGTTAGAAAATCTCTTAGAAAAAATAATGTTTAGTGCGGGAAATTGTGGAGTTGTAACTGGAGCTATTAGCTCTGTGGAGATGGGTTTTTGGGGGTTAATGAGCAGAAGAATTAAGGTTCCGCTTCATGAACTTTTTGGAGGTAAGGTTAGAGATTCGGTAAAAGTTTACGCCAGCTTTCCCAGATTCCCTAGAATAGAGGATGCCATAAAAGCAGTAGAAATTGCTAAGGAAAAGGGTTTCAATTTTATTAAATTACATCAGTCTCCCAACAACATATTAGAAGCTGTGAAGAAAATCAGAGAAAATTACAAGGAGATAAAAATTGCCATTGACCTTAATGCACCATTCGATATTAATAAAGCTAAGGATTTCTTAGAGAATATTTCCAGATATGAAATTGAATGGGTAGAAGAACCCTTATGGCCCCCTAATGATTATTACACGTTAGAAAAGCTAACAAAAATTTCACCAGTGCCAATAGCGGCTGGAGAAAACGAGTACACTTTATATGGCTTTAGAAGATTATTGGAAAGTGGAATTTCCTATTTGCAACCTGACATAGCAAAGATAGGGGGGATCAGCAAGTTTTTGAAGGTTTTAGATTTAGCTTCGTCTTATAACGTTAAGATAGCTCCACATGATAGACCAGATAGATCGCCAATTTCCTTAATTTACACTCTCAATTTAGCTTTAGCAAGAGAGGAGATAGAAATAGTTGAATATCCAATAGCAGAATTCCCTCAAGATCTATTCCCATTACTACCAGTTTTTAGAAAGGGATATGCTACTCCCCCAGGCAACATAGAGGTTAACGAGAGAATAATAGAAGAAAAATATCCATTTGTCAACAAAATTAGAATATTGCATTTTAGTGATTTAGAAGATAAGTTAAAACAATAAATTTATTATCTATTACTTTATAATCTAGATAGTGTTAAAATTATTATAGCTTTCAATTCTTATATTATACTTAAAGTGAAGAATAAGTTAAAATAGATGTGAATTTTAAACATTATTAGTAAGGCTTATATCTCCTAAAGAATTATATATTTGATATACAAGTGATGAATACTCTACGGATTTATTTTATTTTTAATAAATTAATTGTATTTACCTATTCTGAACCTTTAAAGTTAAAGATTAAAATTTCATTAAACCTCTTAAATATTATGGATTTTATATCGAAGCTTATCTCCTGCCAGAAATGCCCTAGACTAGTAAATTATAGAAATTCATTCCCAGAAAATTATTGGAGAAAGCCCGTTCCCCCTAACGGTAAATTCAACGCTAAAATTGTAATAGTTGGTTTAGCACCAGCAGGACACGGAGGAAACAGAACCGGTAGAATGTTCACGGGAGATGAGAGTGCAAATAATTTAACCAAAGCTCTCTACGAAGTTAGATTAGCTAACCAACCTTTCTCTGAATCAAAAGATGACGGACTAGAACTTTATGACGTTTATATAACATCAGCAGTTAAATGTGCACCTCCAGAAAATAAGCCTAACGCGTCTGAAATAAATAACTGTCTATCCTTTCTAGAAGAGGAAATTGAAATGCTTAAAAACGCTAAAGTATACATAGCCTTAGGCAAAATAGCCTGGGATTCCCTCCTTAAGGCATTTAAGAATCTAGGCTATAAAATTCCTAGCACAGTTAAATTCTCCCACGGAAATTTAGTTAAAATCGAGAAACAGGATCTTTCAATAATATGGCTGATAGGATCATATCATCCAAGTCCTAGGAATATGAAAACTGGTAAGTTAACAATGGAAATGCTCATTGAAATTTTGAAAATGGCTAAATCATTAATCAAATAATTGACAAATTATATTATTTTATCTATTAAGGATTTTTAGCTGCGAGCGAAGTTAGTTAGATAATATCTTTTAAAAAGCGAATCGCGAAGCAAATTGATTTACATATAACATTAGATTTATTATGTTAATTTCATATTTAAACTAATGAATCTTTCGGGAATGAATGCTTTAGTTACGGGAAGTGCTAAAAGAATAGGTAAGGAAATTTCATTGGGCTTAGCAAAGGAAGGGGTTAACGTAATTTTACATTATAATACTTCAGAAAAAGAAGCTATTAAAACTAAAGAGGAGATAGAATCACTTGGAGTCAGATGCTGGACAGTTAGAGGAGATTTAAGAAAAGACGCTAGGCAAATACTTTATGATTCTATAAAAATTTCTGGAAGAATTGATTTCTTAATAAATAATTCTTCAGTGTTTCCATTGAAAAAATTCGAAGAAGTTACGATAACCGATCTTGAAGAAACATTTATAGTAAATTCATGGGCACCTTTAATTTTAGCTAAAGAATTCTCAAAAATTGCTGAAAGAGGCAAAATAATAAATATTTTAGATTCTATAATTTCCGGTTATAATTTCGAAAGATACCCCTATTATTTAAGTAAAAAAATGCTTGAAGATATTACTTATTCCTTAGCATTAAAATTAGCCCCTAATTTTACAGTCAACGCAATTGCCCCTGGAATAATAATTCCTCCAGAAGGAAAGGATTACTCTTACCTAGAAAAGCTTAAGGAACTCATACCGCTTAAAAGATGGGGAGATGTTGGTGAAGTCGTTAAAGCCGTAATATTCCTTTTAAAGAGTGACTTCATAACGGGCCAAGTAATTTACGTTGATGGGGGAGAGCATTTAAAGCCGAGGGTGATAATGTGAAAATCATTATTGAAGATTTGAGAGTTAGTACCATTATAGGCGTAAATCCTGACGAAAGAATAAATAAGCAAGAAGTATCAATAGATATATACATATGGTCGGATTTATCAGAAGGGATTAGATCTGATTCCATTGAAAATACAGTAGACTATAAGATAATAAAGAAGGAGATAATATCCTATGTAGAGAATTCGTCCTTTAACCTTTTAGAAACATTAGCGTACAAGATAGGAAAGGTTATTCTTCAAGATAATAGGATAAGGAAAGTTAAAGTAAAAGTAAACAAGCCTGGAGCGTTAACTTATGCAAAGAACGTCGCTGTTGAAGTAACCCTAAAGAGAAGAAATAGCCTAGCAAAGGCATACATTGCAATAGGTTCAAACATAGATCCAGAAACTAATGTAAAAAAGGCTTTACTATTATTAAAGAATAGGATGAGGATAACTAAATTATCTACAGTATATCTTACTAAAGCTATTCCTCCTACACAACCAGATTATTACAACTGCGTAGTGGAGACTATTACTAACTTAGATCCAGTTCATATTAAATTCGAAATACTAAGGAAGATAGAAGAGGAATTAGGAAGAGTAAGGGGAATTGATAAATACTCTCCTAGGACAATAGATTTGGACTTAGTACTTTATGGAAATTTAGTGATAAACAAGAACGATCTAATCTTACCAGATCCAGAAATAGAGAAGAGAGCTTTCATAGCTATTCCTATGTATGAACTAAATAGTGACTTAGTTATACCTGGCTTAAATAAAGCTCTAAAAGAAATAGTTAAAAAATTCACTAAAAATGAAATGATACCATTAGAAGATTATACGTATAAACTTAAGAGAGAATTAGGAATATAGAGTTAAGCTTATTTTTAGCCATTAACCTCAGCTTGTATTAATGGTATTAAAAGTAATTAAAACTAGCTAGTTACACAAAAGTGTTACTAATTGGACTCATATTTTTCATTCCATAATGCTTAAATTCTTTTCATCAAAGCTAATATCATGGATAAGGAGCTTGTTGACGCATTTCTTAAGGTTTATGGAGATGATCTTATATCTTTAGTACTCTTCGGCTCTTATGCTAGGGGAGAGCAAAGAAGGGATAGTGATATTGATTTGTTGGTAGTATTAAAGGAAATAAAGAATAGGTATGAGGTCATGAGAAAATTTCTCTTAGCAGAGGATATATTAGAAAATACGCTATATCCTAAGTTAAGGGAAAAAGGCTTTGAACCTTATATCTCCCCAATAATTTACGACGTCCAAACCGCTACAAGGTTTCGTCCATTATATATATTGATGGTATTTGAGGCTAGGATACTTTATGATAGGGAAGGAGTAATGACTAAGACCTTAGAGAAGATTAGAAGAATTGGGAGCAAAAAGGGAGAAATTTGGTAGAGGTTATGTAGTAACTTTAACTAAGGTTAGGCCTGGAGAGGTAGTAAATTTTGAATAATATTAATTTGGCTGAAGGACTTCTACAAGAGGCTAGAATAAGGATAGCATACGCGGAACTTGATTTAATACCTCTTCTGGAATCTAACTTATGCCAAACTCGCAGTAATCCGCAACTGTATTTATCCAGTTGCCGTACTTTATGGTACCTATAAGTATTGAGGGCTTTTTAGAAACTTCATCATTTCATTAAGATCTTCTTTGTTGTACTTGCCAATCCACAATTTTATTGTGGAATAACCCTTGTTCAGCATTTTCGAAACTTCTTTCTCTGTTTTACCGTCAACTATGTGCAGCTTCACTGCGAGAATCCTTTCCTTAATTCTCACGTTCTTCTCTTCCTCATAAGCTTGAACTAAATCTTGCATAGTTCAATTTGGTAATACTAGTCTATGAAGTTTTTGGAAATACTAGGGCGATGAGTGTTCCAACTTAGTACTCATCCCTATCCGCCGAGCATGACCACATCATCGCCCTACAGAAATTTTACACAAAAACATAAATTTGGATACTTCTTCATTAATTTAATGAGTAACAGGGTTTTGGCGCATGGTGTTAGGGCTGTGTTCCCTGTCAGTTTTGAGTCCGTTGTTAATGTCGTTAGGGGTTACGATTCCGCATCTAATATTTATTTCACGGTTTTGGATAAGAGTCCTAGAACCGCAGTAGCTCTCGGTCAGAAATTTTACTTTAGAACTAGTCATTATCTCTGCTGTATGACCTTGGTTATTGAGCGTGGTTCCGAGACCGAGGTTAGGATTATTGCGCATTCTGGCCTTAAGCTCTCTGCCCTTACTGACTATGGTGCTAGTGCTAATTATGCCTTAGACGTACTCGATCACTTGAGTAAGTCCCTCGGTGTTAATCCTAGGGATGTGGTTGAAGTTGATTACATGGACGTTACCAAGTCACAACTGTTAGAATGATGTGTATTGTCTTTTAATTATTACATAGTAATAAAAGAGATACTTTCCGTAATCCTTACATTTGGTGGAATATACGTAACAGATACTTATATAGGTTTTATTAGTCGGGGAGAGTATTACTCTCCTCGACTGGGGAAACATGGTCGACTTAGAAATTGAAGCAAAGTCTTCGGCTACGGGCGTGACCAACCCCTACCGTCGGACTGAACATTGTGATAAAATTCACGAATATAGGTGTGATAAAGAGGTAGGGGT
>Ga0081529_118142_pt1 | contig 16834 bp, 14 predicted proteins | sample EchGeymetagenome_FD_71012 | JGI IMG/M metagenome (GOLD analysis project Ga0081529, IMG submission 71012) | Ferrous microbial mat and aquatic microbial communities from Echinus Geyser, Yellowstone National Park, USA - transect B T=78-80 C v2... ...
TAAGCAACTACCTACTTGCCTGGGCGTACACGTTGAGTGCAATTGCCACATTAGCTGTGGAGGCTGTTGCAATTGTTGAGTACGCAAGTTATTACGTGCCTCAATTCTGGAACTCCACGCTTAATGTATTAACACCATTGGGCTTGTTTGTTGCAGCCGTGTTAATAGCATTCTTCTTTATTCAGGTGATTGGTGTCAATATCTATGGTTGGTTCAATAGGTTTATAACTGCCTGGAAGATATTGATACCGGGGCTCACAATAATGCTCCTCATAGCACTATACTTCCACCCAGATTATGTTATCGGTAAATTACCAGGTGGTTTTGTACCGTATGGCTACTCAGCGATCTTTGCAGGCATGGTGACTACAGGGATTGTGTGGGCTTATGAGGGGTTTAGGCAGGGGCTTGAGTACGCTGGTGAGGGTAAGAACCCACAGAGGGATGTGCCGCTGGGTGTAACATCAGCCCTTATTGTAACAATAATACTGTACATACTCCTTGAAATCGCATTCATAGGCGCAATTAATTGGAAGGCTGCAGGCGTCTCACCGGGTGATTGGCAAGCCCTCGCCTCGGGTGATTGGTCGGCGCACCCGTTTGTTAGTGAGGCTATGGCTACGGGCATACCAATACTCATGGGATTAGCAGTACTACTACTCATAGATGCCGCCGCATCTCCAGCAGGTACGTTAGCGGTTTATGTTGGCACCAGTGGCAGGAATCTCTATGGCATGTCTAGGGTTGGTTATATACCCAGGTTCTTCTCCCAGATACACAGGAGGTTCCAAACACCCTGGGTCGCGCTTTTGGTGGCTACCGTAATCGGTATAGCATTCATGGCGCCATTCCCGACGTGGTATGCAATAATGTCCTATTCAACAGTCATGACGGTTTACGGATACCTACAGGTTGGTATATCTAACCACGTACTTAGGAAGGTCGCCCCAGACTTGAATAGGCCCCCTTCAAAACGCCTGCCTGGTACATATTCTACCCAGTAAGCTTCATCGTAGCCTCGCTACTAATTTACTGGTCTGGCTGGTCTTACGTGAATGCCATAATAGCAGGTGTTATACTTGGGTTCCCATTATTAATACTGGGTCCGTATAGGTCAGAGGTAGGTTTCACGCGAGGTACGGCAGTGACGTTTGCGGTTATCTATTGGATTGCATCGGCCGCATTAATCACCGGTTGGTACCTGGGGTGGTTCTCAGGCCTAGGTTCAATAATGTCATTCGTGACATACTGGGTACTAGTAACGCTGATCCAGGTACTAAGCCTTCTCTATATATGGTTCAGATCGAAACACCCCGACGCCAAGGCAGCCCTCTGGATACCCATATACAACGTCTTCCTAGGCACAATCTCGTACATAGGATCACTAGGCCCACTATCAACACCGATAATCCCATACCCATGGGACTACATAACATTCGCAATACTAAGCCTAATCACATACTTCATAGCCGTACAACTAGGCTACGAAACAAAAGACCTAAAAGAAATAAAACAAAAAGGACTACCCATAGAGTGATGATAAATAAAATAAATAGCCATTAAAATAAATAAAATATTTAAACGATATTTTTAAACATAAAAAATGCAAAATAATGAATTCGTAAAAAATTTACTATTAAACATGAACATTTATTGAATATAATTAACCATTTATTTATTGAATAATTTCTTATCTTATTGGAGTTTCAGCTTCATATAAATATTGAATAATTTACATATAAATTATTTATTTGACATATATTGTACTATGGAAATATCGAATGTTTTGCTTATCATTTAATTGTAGTGCTGCGTTCAATTTTCAATTATTTATTCTGTTAATTATATATAAGTATGTAGTAAAATAATTCATTGTCCTTGAGGTATTTGAATATTCTACAAGGAGATAATATTTAAATAGGTGCTGAGAATTAAAGACCTTTATGGCGAATCCACCTGAAACAGGACCCCAGGCTGGTGAAAAGGTGGCTGAGCAGAGTGATAGACAGTTAAGGAGGGCCTTAAGCCAGTGGGATATTGCGTTCTTGGTTATAGGTGCCATGATTGGTAGTGGTTGGTTGTTTGGTTCTCTTGGTGCGGCTGCTACGGCGGGTCCGGCGGCTATTCTGTCGTGGGTTATTGCCGGCTTTCTAATGGTATTTATAGCGTTATCCTATGCCGAGATAGGCGGTATGCTTCCCAAGTCGGGTGGCATTGTTAGGTATCCGCAGTATACTCATGGTGGTTTCGCATCGTTCCTAATGGGTTGGGCATACTTCCTAAGTGCTGTTACGGTTGCCCCATCTGAGGCTATAGCTGCTGTGACCTACATGTCTAGTTATGTGCCATCGTTGATGTCTAACGGTATTCTAACACCACTTGGTACTTTAGTTGCTGCCGTCTTCACGGCTTTCTTCTTCCTACTCAATTGGTTTGGTGTTCATGTTATGGGTAAGACGAACACTGGTGTTGGTTGGTGGAAGCTAATAATACCGACGCTCACGTTTATTTTATTAATGGGTCTAGCTATGCATGCCGTTAACTACGCAGGCTTGTCTGGCGGTTTTATTCCATATGGTTGGTCTGCCGTGTTTCTGGCGATACCAACAACGGGTATTGCCTATGCCTACTTTGGTTTTAGGCAGGGTATCGATTATAGCGGTGAGGCTAGAAAGCCCACCGACGTTGTTTGGGCTGTTTCGGTTTTCATGGTTATTTGTAGTACTTATTTCTGTTGGTGATTAAGTCCTCTTAGGGCTGTTAGGTATGCTGATGCTGTGTGCCTGTCTAGTCCATATTTCTTCATGATTTCGTCGTGTTCTGTTGAGTTTGTTGTTCCCCTTGGGTTTACGTACTTAGTCTCTATGCCGTATAGTGGTGCCTTTAGGGCTATCCTCTCAATGATTGTGCTTCTGAAGATTGTGACCTTGTGGTTGTAGTTCTCATGATCCCTGTCGCCATTCCTAATCCACATTAATTTCAACCTACCGAGAACCTCCGGATTCTCCAGGAACAAGGTCTTGACACCATGATGATAGGCATAATCAAGCATCTCGTGAATCCTCATGCCGATTATGCTCCACGCCTTATGCCTGGGGAAGCCTCGTGCAGTCACCTCACTAAACCAGAGCGTCTTGTGGTCAATGAGTTCGCCACTCTCATCAACGATCGCCAGGTTAATCCTATCGGTGTTAACATCAACGCCACCAAAGAGCTTACCATTATTTCGCTTATGCCTAGCCATGTGTTTGTAGTAGATGTCCAACGGTACCGTCATATGAACCTCACCGCGAACCCACAATTGGTTATTTCTAACACCGTAGTCCCTAACCACAACCCTACCCATGTACTCAACACGCCCGGTGAGGATTGTATCGAGCAACTCACTGTAGATCCTCGGTATTGTGGGTCTAACCACGACCCTATCAATCGACCCATCATACCTAATTGTTGTTATGTGAAACTCATGGTTTGGCTTCAAGGTAATGTTCCTATTTGGATGCTCAAGCTCACTCTGCTGGAACATGAGCCAATCACCCAACTCAACACCCCTAAAATCAACACCCAAAGCCCTACACGACTCATAAATACCCATCACCAATGTCACAGCACCATCAGCATACCTACGATTCAGAACAACCCCATAAGCAACCTCCCTAAACACACTCACCCAACCAACCTTATTACCGGGCAAGAATTGCAATCGCTTCGCCAAAGCCAACACCCTATGCGCGGCTATCTTAAACCACCAAGCAGTTGATAGTAACTCCTTAGCCACATCACCATTGGCATTGAACGGCAACTTAATGGTTATGTAATCCACAAAGGGATATCCCCAGTTAAATTTATAAACCCAACTCTAATACTCTCACTGGTTACCCCGGGTTTCCAAGACCCGTAGTGGCAATGAACCCCCGGCGACGGGCGGGGAGCTGCTGCGGTGAGGGGGCCCAGGGAGACCGTCGAGAAGCAGCCGGTGGGAACAAACCACCGACTGCGGAGAGACGGTACGATACTTGGGTATTTACTCGTCATGTTTATTTACGTAATGCTTCAGGTATCGTTCATAGGCGCTGTCAATTGGAGCGCAATTAGTGTAAAGCCAGGCGATTGGGTTGACCTATCAAGCTCAACCCTTAGTAGTGGTCCGTTCTATGAAATCATGGCAACGAGCGGTATAGCAATACTGGCGGGCTTTGCGGTTGTGCTCCTCATAGACGCTATAATCTCGCCCTCGGGTACTGGGTGGATTTATATAGGCACAACTGCAAGGACCATATATGGACTAGCTGCTGATGGTCACCTACCCAATTCATTCCTCAAGTTGAATAGGTATAGGGTACCATCGTGGGCGACTATAACGGCTCTCGTACTCGGTTTACTGTTTCTGCTTCCATTCCCAACGTGGTTTGCAATATCCTCCTTCATAACGACGACTACCGTGTTCACATACATAATAAGTGGTCCAGCGCTCATGACCCTGAGGAAGACGGCACCAAATGCTAACAGGCCCATTAAACTGCCTGCAGCCTCTATCATTGGTGCAATTGCCACAATAGCGGCTTTCCTAATTGTTTATTGGTCAACCTTCTACTACCTGTGGTTTGCCATAGCCCTGATACTGGCTGGGTTACCGCTATTCTTCATGTACACCATGGTTAATAGGTACGGCGCCAGCAAGCCTGCTGCCGTGGCTTCAGGCATTGTTTATTGGGTAGTACTCATACTCACCACCTACTTCTTAATATACTTACCATTTGCGGCACCAACGGGTTGGCCCTCATCATCGCCAGTCACGATGCTTAAGCTGAAGCCCATACACATTATTGATTTCGTAGCCTATGTCATAGTCATGATAGCTCTAACAGTTGGATTAACGCTTTATGTGGCATCCACAGCCAAGGATCATGAGAATGCGATGAAGCATGTAAGGGCTGGTTGGTGGGTTGTGGCGACGATATTCTCGGCACTCGTATTATCGTTCCTAGGCTCCTTCAGTGTTTTTGAGACGCCGATAATACCGTTCTCATGGGATACTGTGATTGCTGCCCTTGTGGCGCTTGGGCTTTATCTGTATGGTTCATATAGTGGGATACTTACTGAGGATCTGGTTGTTGCATTAAGGGAGATGGGCGGTGTTTAATATACCATAAAAATAGTAATTAAAACATTTATTAAAATACGATCGCACATGTCAGAATTCTGACATAAAAGTAAATAAATTAAGCCTTATTAGTCTAGTCCGTGTTGGGCAAATACTCTACGTTTCCACCGACAGATCCTGGGTTTGAGGATCCACCAAGGCTTAGTAACTACGATGTCGTGGTAATTGGTGGAGGTGGCGGTGGTTACCACGGTGCCTTTGAGCCTAGTAAGGGTGGTTATAAGGTTCTGCTTGTTGATGACAAGGGTAATCTTGGCGGTAACTGCCTATACGAGGGTTGTATACCCTCTAAATCCGTATCAATTGCTATCTACCTGATGGAGAAGCTTAGAAACATACTGAATAGTGTTGGTAATACGGATATAAACAAGGTCAAGATCCTCTGGGAAAACGCGATTGATCATAAGGATAACGTGCAGTACATACGATATCTGCAGCATATAAGGGAGATTAGGGAGCATGAGAATGTGGATTTCGTGAAAGGCGTAGCGAGGGTTGTTGATAATCATAGGGTCGTTGTTGAGGCTATCGATGGATCATGGAGGAGGGAGGTGGAGGGTAAGTACCTGCTCGTCGCCACGGGATCAACGGCGATAAGAATACCAGTACCTGGTGCCGAATTAGCCATAGGTAGTGAGGAGCTTTTTGGTTATAAAACGAAATATAGAAAGGTACCGGATAACGTTGTTGTGATTGGCGGCGGCTACATAGGTGTTGAGGTCGCCTCAGCCCTATCCAGCCTGGGTGTTAAGGTTACCATAGTTGAGATGCTACCAAGAATATTGAGTGGTTGGGACCAGGACATTGTTTCGCAGATTGAGGAAAGGCTTAGGAGCAAGGGAGTTGAAATACTCACGAACTCCAAGGTAATCGGTATAAAGGAGGAGGCTGGGCAGAAGGTTGTTGAGTACGAGAGAAAGGATGGTAGTAAAGGGTCTGTGGCTGGTTCTGAGGTTATAATGGCTGTTGGTAGGAAGCCCTACGTGGAGGGATTGGACGCGTTGGGTATCGTGGATAAGGGGCACGTTGAGGTTGATAGCTCAATGAGGACCAAGGTACTCAACGTGTACGCGGCAGGCGACGTCATTGGTAAGTACATGCTCTACCATTCAGCGGTTAAGGAGTCCGTTATTGCCGCCTGGAACATAATGCACGGCAAACCAATATATGAGATCAACTTCAATGCAATACCAATGACCATATTTACCGAACCAGAGGCCGCAATGGTTGGATTGAGCGAGGATGCCGCTAAGGCTAGGGGTATAAACTACGTCACCGTCCAATACCCACTGGCTGATGACTCCTACGCCCAAATAATCGGTGTTAGGGACGGTTGGGTCAAGTTGGTAATTGAGAAGGAAAGCCAGAGAATAATCGGTGGTGTTGTTTATGGTGAGGCTGCCTCAATGATAATCAACGAGATAGCCCTAGCGGTGGCCGTTAATGCCAGGGTGAAGGACTTGGCATTACTGCCCCATGCTCACCCAACGATATTTGAATCAATAGATAGGGCTGCAATTAGGTTCTCGCTGTAGCTCCAACATATTCAACGCTCCTCAAAAGCATTACCCTAATAATGACCACTTTAAGGCGTTTGCGGCCAATGGGTAATGAGCAATAACACTTTTATAATTATAAATGCATTTTTGTGAGGATTTCTGAGGCACCGTGGTCCTCAATTGAGGACATTTATAACTCAATAGTTAATCATCCATTTATGAAGGGTCTTGCTGATGGTAGCCCTGATATAGAGAAGTTTAGGTTCTACATTGTCCAGGATCACATGTATCTGGACGGGTTTATTAGAGCGTTGGCTATGAATATCTGTTTTGAGACCCGGCTTACAGACTGGAGAGTTGGACCTAGTCCCTCCTCACCTTAAGTTATTATCTAAGTCACTATTCTCTATTGCCTAATAATAATGGTAGGGATTATTCGAAGGATTCTCTGCCATGATCACTGTCCCAATGGTGCTTTCGTGATCGTTACAGCGACGATTATCTAAATGGTTAAGCTATGTGGGTATTAATATCGAGAAAGTGGTGAGTGCTTTATTAGTGAATTGGGAATTGCTTATTCATTAATTAGAAATAGCGCGTTCGGTACTTAATTAGGCATGAGTATCCACCGCAATGAGCTCGGGTAGGGTTTGGAAATGCTATAGGTGTGGTAAGGATGTAGTACCTGGAATGAGGTTCACTTTCACGAGGAATGGCGCAATACATTGGGAGTGCTTCAGGCTCAACGTTAGTGAGGCGTTTAAGGGTTCCATACCTGAGGATGTCAATGTGCTAATGGAGCTTATGGATTACCTGAACGAGGGCATTGTAAGGCTTAGGGAGTTGGAAATGAGGGCTTTAAGTGATGGTGTTAGGGAGGGCATTATAAACCGTAGGAAAATACTGGAAGGCGAAGCTGCCAGGGTCATGAAGGATCTGGAGAGCTTATTGGGTAGTTATGGCATTAAGTACTAATGTTCGTGGGCGCATGCGATATTAAATTATAGTAGTGGGAACGTTTAAATTCCAGATAATTACTGATTTATCCGTGAGTGTGGAGTCCTACAGCAGGATTAGGAGTGTTTATGCCAAATTGAATAACATGTTCTTTAAGTACGAGGACGAGGTCGTAGGAACACTAATGGCCACCCTATCCAGGGAGAACTACCTACTCATTGGACCTCCAGGGACTGCGAAGACCACGCTTGTGTATGCCTTATCGAAGCTCCTGAACGCTAGGTGGTTCTATAGGCAGTTGACGAAGTTCACGGACCTTGAGGAGATATTGGGTCCCATAAACATAGCCAAGCTTCTCGATGGTAAGATTGAGAGGATATACGCAAACTCCATAGTAGAGAGTGAGTTTGCGCTATTGGATGAGATATTCAACGCATCCAGCGCAATACTCAACACACTACTATCAATACTCAACGAGAGGGTAGTCTATGACGGTGAGAAGGTGGTCCCCGTCAAGACCTGGACCGTGTTTGGCGCAAGCAATAGGATCCCAGATGAGGAGGAGTTGCAGGCGCTTTATGATAGGTTTCCAATCAGGGTATTCACGGAGTGGGTTAGTCCCGATGATACTGAGCCATTGATTGTTAAGGGTTGGGAGTTGAGGATGGATTTGGAGAGGATTGAGCCGTTGGCCACGATGGATGACGTCCAGGTTGTCAATAAGGTGATCACGCAGTACGTCTATGATCACATAAAGGACATATCTAAGGTCATCAGTCCAATAATCTCGAACTATGTGGAGCACATACCAATTAGTAACAGGACTAGGGTTAAGGTGCCCATGTACGTAACCACATACCTACTGCTTCACGGTATTGATATAGGCAGGACAGAATTAACACCAGCATTGCTCAGGGTCGGGACAATAAAGGTCCTCAAGTACCTAGTTAGCAATAAGGACCAGTTAAGTGAGTACAACTCCTTCGCCACGGTCCACATGCCAGAGGACCTCCTAAGATTAAGCGAATTACTAAGCGAGGCAAAGGCGCTCATAAACAATGAGGTTTATGATGAAGCTAGGCAGAGAATAAACGATGCCAGGGAACTACTTAATCAAATAAGGAGTAAGTGGGATAATGTGATGGTTAGGCTGTACACGGAGGAGATAAACGAGATGGAGGAATTATTGAAGAGACTTGAGGAGGCATTAAACATTGGAAGAAGATAAATGTAGCAACTCACGGGATAATCTAATCACTAATTCGAACAGCTTAGGCGGCGCGTTGTAAAGCCTCATGTCAGTAATCACATCGCTGATCAATTCCGGAATACCCTCAACATTTACATCCGAACCGCTAAGACTTTGAACTTCATATAGAAGAATTCTCAGGTAGAGGTATGAGATAACCAGGAACCTGGTCCTAAAGTCATCACCAGCATCGGGAGGGCATTTAAGTGGCTTTACATCATCACATAGTGGCTCGATAGCGAGTCCAAGATCACGAACATAATTCATCAAAAGTTCTGGGTTCCTAACCATGGACCAAAACACCTCACGAACATTAACCATACAAAATCACGGAAGTGGTTTTTCCCTCATAAGCCTAATTGCATCGTCCACCGTGAAAATGCGTCCACGCCAATTAATACTGCTGGTGAATGCGGTCTTCATGATGGCTAGCCAGGAGAAGTAGACGTTAATTATAGAAGCTAAGGCAAGTAATATTGTGTATTGCTTCGTAATCTCTTCATGATAGAAATCATTCAATTTCCTAATCTCATCAACCCTAATGTAATCCTTAACAACACCTAACAGGTAGGGGGTTACACCAAGGACTAATAGGTATGGATTAATTATTGACAGCGCTATCGCTATAGGTAGTGTGATCACGTATAGGGTATACGATGCGGCATAGAGCATGAAGCCCCTAAACCCATAAACTCTAACGTACCATAACTGCCTAACGGCCCAGGAAAAGGCGTCGCGTAGGCTTATATCCTCAAGCGTCAACACCAGGGACTCTGGAACGAAGGCTATGTCAAGACCCTCTCTATGTACGAAATGGGTAATTACATAATCATCACTCAGGTAGTTGGGCAGGTAATCACGGATAAACCACTTATCAACCAACCACCTCCACACGGCCGAGGAACCACCCCAAGTAAACCTAGCCACAGGATTTTGCATTGCAGTGATACCAATCATGTTAAAACTAGCCCTTAATAAGGATCCTAAGCCAAGGCGCCTAAGTGGTAGGTAGAATCTGTATGTTGTTGATGCACCAACCCCCTTCATCACCAACCAACCCACTAAATTCCTGAGCCATTGCCTATGAACACGCGCATCACTATCAACGAAAACCACAACATCACCAACAACCCTCCCCAAACCATACGCCAAGGCCTCACCCTTACTACGACCACCCCTATTAATCAAAACCTCAGCATCAACACCAGAACCCCTGAGTAACTCGGTTATTACACCGTATGCCGGGTCATCCTCACTATCAAGGACAAATACATACTTCCTAGGGCCAGGATAATCCTGGTCAAGCACGCTGGCCACATTATTCCTTAAATCCTGGTCCAAATCCCTCACGGGCATTATAACGGTCACACTCGGTAGGGAATTCCCCAGAGGAAGCCCATTACTCGACCTACCCCTCCAAAACCTAACCTCGAAAATCAATGATAACATAGAGGACAATATGGCGGCAATGAGGATAAGTATTCCAAAGATGAGTAGTGCATCAATTAGTAAATTCATGGGATTTGATGGGAGAAGCCGTATTTTAAAGTTGACCTACTTACCAAGCAACGCCCTAACAACAGCCGCAAAATCCTCCTCACCCAAACCAAGCCTCTCAGCAATCCTATAGAACTGAAGGGCTAGGGATGCCATCGGTATCGGTATGCCCCTCATTGAAGCCTCCCTCATCACTATATCCAGGTCCTTACGCATATGCTTTAAGGCAAACTGAACAGAAAAATCACCACTAAGTATCTTCGGAACCTTCAACTCAGAGGTTGGTGACCTGGCACTCGATAACCTAGTCAAAACATCAGTAATTACAGAATCACTCAAACCAAACCCCCTACCTAAATTAATGACCTCAGCCAGGGCAACAACGTAAGAACCGAGAAGGGCATTATTTATCAACTTCGCATAAAGCCCATAACCATTAGGACCAACGTGAATTATCGTCTTAGCCGTATGCTGAAGAACATCCCTAGCCCTATTGAAAGCCTCCTCAGAACCACCAACCAAAACAACCAACTCCCTCCTCTCAACAGCCACAGAGGTCCCAATGACTGGCGCATCAACCATCTCACCACCCCTAGACCTAACAAGGTTCGCAAGCTCAATCGACGTACTCGGCGATATTGTGGACATGTCAACAACCAACGAACCACCCCTCAAACCAGCCAACACGCCCCCCTCACCAGTTATGATGGACCTCACGGCATCATCATCACTAAGCATCGTGATAACCACATCAACAGACCTCGCCAAATCGGCAGGGATCTTGAAGACCTCAACACCAAACTCCCTACCAAACCTCAACGCCTTATCAACACTCCTATTATAAACACCAACCAACAAACCATCATCCCTAAGGTTCTTAGCGATCCTCCAACCCATCACACCCAAACCCGCAACACCAACCCTAACACCACCCATAACCTCAACGCCTAAAGCCGACTAGATTAAAAACCAATCCAGTCAACCCAAACCAACCTAGCCCCACCAAGCACTTACGTGCTCAATAACAAAAGGATGGCAAGAAAGTCCTGGTGGGCCCGCCGGGATTCGGACATGGGTCTCTTGTGGTGGTTGTGCTTTGGGTTTGCTTGGGTGGCTTGTTGGTCATCACGCCAGCGTTACCCTTGGTAGTTTTTCCATCATTGCTTTCGGCACGTGCTGCATTATTAAGTGCTTGTTGTGGTTGTTACTTGCCATTATTGCGTGTGTGGTTGGTGTTTCTGTTTTGTGCCTGTGTTCGTGGTGCCTTATAAGCCTATTTGTTGAGGTGATTGTTGGTGTGGGTTGGGGAAACCACGTAATAGCATGGCTAATGACGCATCGAGGAGTTGATTGCCAACTGTGGAGCTACGTTTACAATAAGTGCATGGAAGCGGAACCATGCAGTGAAGCAGCAAAAATACTCATGGATGAACTTAAGAAACATAGGTGCTTCGGCTATGTACCGAATTAGGTGCATCGCCGAGGGTGGGTTCAAAATCAATGGGCCAGAGAATAAGCCGTGAAGTGTTCGAGGAATTCTACGACATGACAAAGTACGAACAAGGAGGACCCGACATAAAGAGGAACCATGCACTGGAAGCCATCATCCAAGCAGTGCCCCACAAACCCACACCCACGGAATTAAAAACAATTTTCCAAATTCAAACCGAGGAATATAGAACAAAATTCTTGGTAGCGGGGCCCGGATTCGAACCGGGGACCTCGGGGTTATGAGCCCCGCAGGCTACCAGGCTACCCTACCCCGCTGTGGCTTCTGTTTCTTCATCATCATTTAAGTCTTTCTCTACATGTTCACCCATATGGATGCTTTATTGCATCATTAATAGTCAGGTTTATTAATTGGAATTGAAATAAGCAGTTGTACTATGTCAACACCACAAACTCGATGGATAATACTCTCGATGGTGTTCCTAGTACTTGCCGCCGTGTTTGGGACCCTGTGGTTCATTACGAACCAGAATTACACCACCCTGCTGGCGTCGTATAATACGTTAAAGGCTCAGTACGATAACCTACAGACCCAATGCAATACGTTGCAGGCGGAACTTAATAACTTACAATCACAATATAGCTCCTGCGAAACACAGCTCAATAACCTCCAAGTACAAAACACACAATTAAAGCAGGAACTTCAGGGCTGCGGCCTTACAACTACGTTGCAGGTGCAGTCTGTTGGTTTGACTGGTGTTAGTTCGGGCAGTGCCAAATTGACGCTGCTCATTAGCAACCCATCGAGTGGTGGTATTGGGATTAATGGGTTCACGCTGGGTAGCCTATCATGCGTCTTCTCCTCACCAGTCCAAGTGCCAGCTAGGACACAGGGCGGGCAATTAACAATAACACTGCCCGTTGCAAGTGGGCAATTCTCAACCAGTGGCGTGAGCGTAAACGGCACTGGTGGTGTATCCGTGCCATCAACCATATCAGTATCATGCAGTGGGAACCAGACCGCCGCCGTCGGCATTCAATACAGTGGCTACTTAACGACCGTGAGCGGCCAAACATACCCATTCACAGTAACAGCAAGCTCATAATCGTTATTGTGAAATCCATGGGAAACGCTTTTAAGCGCCTATGATAATTTGACTTCGGGCCCGTAGTCTAGCCTGGTTAGGATGTCCAGGGCATAACGCCCGCATAGGCCTTACGAGCGGGAGGTCCCGGGTTCAAGTCCCGGCGGGCCCACCATGAACTTTATTTCATGTTTTTATTTTGAATTTAATATTTGAGCATTATTTTATACCGCCATAGTGCATCCGAACCAGCCCAGCCATTAACCTAGTAAGTGATGTATGTGTTTTGCCGCGTACTGCAATTAGTTGGTGAAAATTACGCTCTTTGATAACTTCATAATATTTATTTAGAGGAAAACAGCGGAGAGGTGAAACAATCCATGCTATGGACGACCACGCGATTAAAACAATAAATTAATAACCCCTAATCAAAAATATCTAATGCATGGGTTTCGAACTTGCCAGGGAAATCCTTAGTTATGCCAAGGAGGAATTCGAGAAGGCCGTTAAGCTGAATGACGTCTTCCTGTACAGGAATGCGGCGGACAAGGCGTTTTTGGCTCTAGTCATAGCGATTAACGCGTACATAAGCGCCGTAGAGGGTGTAGAACCCAGTAGCCATAGTGAGAGGAGGAGGATTTTGAGGAAGATCGGTAGGGAGGACCTTAGGGCTCTCTATAGCGATCTAATGAGTACACTGCACGAGGAGGCGTTTTATGAGGGCGTTTACCAACCTGATGAGGTTGAGTATGCGATTAGGAAAGTTGAGGAGGTAATAACGAGACTAGGGGAGGAGGTGGCTCGCTCTTCATCATAAATGGTGGGTTTTCGCTTTGGAGGATCTCGGTTGTCGCAACCTAAAGCCTTATTAGTGTTTGGTTTGTTTGTGGTTTGATGGTTGAGTCCGTTGTTGCTTCTGTTGTTGATAAGGCCTTGGAGACTGTCTTGAGGAAGGTTGGTGAGGGCAAGAAGCTGTCCACGGAGGACTTAGTCGTGCTAATGCTCGGTTTGTTTCGGGAGTTGAGGAGTGAGGTGGTTGACGTGAGGAAGGAAGTGGCTGACGTAAGAAGTGAAATAACCGAGGTTAGGAAGGAAATAGCCGACCTACGAAACGACATGAACAAGAGGTTCGATGATGCAAACAAGAGGATTGATGAGACTAATAAGAGGATTGATGCACTCTATGATCTAATGGGTAGGAATTATGAGGCGTTGAACAATAGGATTAATGCAATAAACGATGCACTAAGCAGGAAAATAGAGGAGACTAGTAAGAGGATTGATGAGGTTAACAATAGGATTAATGCATTAAACGAAACGTTAAGCAGGAGGATTGAGGAGACGAATAAGAGGATTGACGAAACAAACAAGAGGATCGACAACCTATACGACCTACTAGGAAAAATATACGAAACACTAATCAAACAAGCAACCACACAAAGGCAATAGGGCAGGAAAACAATAATATGGGCAGGAAGAAAACCACACAACAAATTAAACAATGCCTTAAGCAGCTCTTGTCCATTGCCGTCGCACAATCCTTCCCCTAGTCATAATCTAGTGTTCGTGATTTGCCGTAATATTTACTGCAGAATAGAAAGGTTTAAATAGGGAGTAATCCGTCGATCATTAATGGGTAAGTTTGATCGTTTTAATGAGTTGCATGGCCTGATTAATCAAGCGATGGAGCTTGTTGTGCGTGCAAGATCTGGTGAAATTAATAATAATGAGGCCTTGGACGGTATTTGGGAATTACTTGTTAGTCTTGATTATGAGTTACAGTTGATTGAACGTGAACATAGAGAATCCCTAATACACAAATTATTACTGCGCAGAATTGTACTCGTAAAGAATTAGGCAGTTAATATTTTTACGATAAAAATGGGCAACACTAAGACAAGGTAAAGATAAAGACTTAAAAGAACGTGAATTAACAAGCTATTGGCCCCGTAGCTCAGCATGGACAGAGCGGCGGCCTGCGGAATAGACTTCATGTAGAAAGCCGTAGGTCGTGGGTTCAAATCCCACCGGGGCCGCCAGCACGACGATCATCGCCATCCTTCAAGCCTTATTCTAGTAATTGTTTTTCTCCCCGTGGGTGTGGGTTTGTGGGGCTGCTTGGGTGAGGGCTTCTAGGGCGTGATTCCTCTTGATGTCTGGCTTCCCGCGTTTGTACTTTGTTGGTTCGTAGAGTCTCTCGAACTCCTCGGGGCTTATCCTCCCGTCGTAATATGCCAGGATCAACTCTGCCCTTAAGCGTCGGATTGGGTGGTGCATGTACCTGGTGACTCGCCTAAGCAGCCTAACGGCGTCCTCGCCACTGAACATTAATACATTCTCTGCTTTGTGTGATCTAATGCCTTCAACTATGCCGAACCTCTCGGCAATAGTATCCCTCAACACATCGAGGATGAACTTCTTCGGGCAAGCTTTACATACTGCAACCTCCACATAAACATAGCCACTCTTATTATTTTTATTATAGATATATTGCACTGTCCCATCACCATCGATTATGCCGGCCACGAACATGGCGAGCTCCTCGTCACTGAAGCCATCAAGTATCCTCTCGAGCTCATTGATGCTTAACTTGATCGGCCAAGGCCACTCATCAACGCCTAGGGCTATGTAGTATATTAAATTGATTAATTTAGATACGTACCTCGTCGTTGGTCTTTTCCTCCCCCACTCAATGATTAGGCTCGGTGCCTTGACCGTGCCTAACAATGCTGGAAAGAATACGGCATCGACGCTGCTTGTGGTATTTAGTGCTAATTCAACACCCCTTCCGTGTCTTCTAACTGCCAGCTGGCCTCCTCCCTTTTTGGGAGGTTTCCTCGTCGCCACCTTCATTTTGTATCCGGTGGGGTTCATGGGTTTGGCCCGGGCCAGCACTGCGGGGCTTTGTTCGCTGGCCGTGAAAGTCTTTAGCATTGCATGTAGGTACTGTACGGTGGTGTATGGTATTATCGGGTTTGAGCTTCCTTCGTGCTCTCTCCAGTTCATCTTTTTCCTCAAGCCCCACCATACGCCTTTAGTCCATGCATCTGGCGTTACTTTCCACATCATATTGAGTATGGATGCATAATCCCTATCCACAAGGTGACCAAGTGGGCATTTTAGGATGTGCCAATCATCAGTCATCTCCAACCTCACGAAATGAATAGGGCATACCCTACTGTTCCTATAGGATGATACGTGGAATAGTTTGGAGCCGCGCTCCAAAGCCTTATCCTCAACAGTCCTCTCAATGCCCTTAATGGTGTTTGTTTGATCCTATGCCTAAGCTCACCCTTGCCCACGCCATTAATCATCTCCTCCTGTGGGTTGTTCCCTAACTCTTCAGTTACGATGATTGCCGGCGTTTTTGTCAATTCATTAGCCACGTGTCTGACACGACCAAGCTTCCTACCCCTTTCTCGTAATTTCCTCACGCGCTTCCTGTATTCCCTGGTGTTCGTCACATTCACGTAATTACCGTTTGGTAAGGCAAACTCAGGCTTCAACCTCTCAATAATCGCACTCCTAATCCTCCCATACCGTCTCGCCAATTTGCCGAAGTCCGTCCTAATCATGTAGAGCTCAGGCGTTAAGTGCTGCCTATTCCAATCGGCCACCATACCAACTGTGGATGTTAAGTCAATTTTACCAACAGCTACCGTGTTCTCATTAATGTCGAAGGAGACCACGGATTGAGGAATCCCCTCCTTCGGCTTAATCTCGAACACGAACACTGCATACCACTTGTTAGCCCTACGCTTAACAATTAGCGTTTTCCTCAACCCAGCCTCCTTATTTAGCACCAACCACCAGTAACGCCAAAAACGCTTATGCAGTCTAAGCCAGACCTCAGTTTGACCATTGGGTAAGGATAGCTTAATCCTAACTGGGGCTATTGATTTAATGAATTGCTCATAATTCCAAGCCGTTTTGT
>Ga0081529_119494_pt1 | contig 16682 bp, 20 predicted proteins | sample EchGeymetagenome_FD_71012 | JGI IMG/M metagenome (GOLD analysis project Ga0081529, IMG submission 71012) | Ferrous microbial mat and aquatic microbial communities from Echinus Geyser, Yellowstone National Park, USA - transect B T=78-80 C v2... ...
GTGAGCAGTGCCCGTCATCAGTTGGGGGGATCATCAATAAAAACTACTTCGGTGATACTATGTAAACACAACTTGTCAAAACGATATTTAGATGATTAAAAATAACCAGTAGTTACGTAGAAGCGTTACAGTCTCCCTCGACCTCGAGATCCCTCTTCAACTTTTTTATGAACCTCTGCTATTAGCGAATATTTTTTAATTCTAGGACGACAGATAAAGTATGTCTCTAATATCTGACGTCGTCGGTTTGGTATTCCTTTTAGTGATAATACTGATTTTCGTGGCACTCTCCTTCAGGATAGTCAGAGAGTGGGAGAGAGCAGTAGTGCTCAGATTAGGTAGGATACTGGCGCTGAAGGGCCCTGGTATAATCTTCCTCATACCTTTTGTAGATAAACCACTAGTGGTAGACCTGAGAGTTAGGACCGTAGACATACCCCCTCAGACTACCATAACGAGGGACAATGTCACCGTTTCCATAGACGCCGTAGTTTACTACAAAGTGATTGATCCTCTGAAGGCCGTGTCAATGGTCTCCAATTACAATCAAGCCGTTCTGAACATATCCCAGACCTCCCTAAGGGACATAATAGGTCAAATGGAGCTGGACGAGGTCCTCAGCAAGAGGGAGGAAATAAACAAAAGACTACAGGAGATCCTGGACTCCTACACGGAGGCCTGGGGAGTCAAGGTCACTGCAGTGACAGTGAGGGACATAAGGTTGTCACCAGACCTCCTGACAGCCATAGCGAAACAAGCTGAGGCGGAGAGACTGAGGAGGGCAAAGGTCATACTGAGCGAGGGCGAGAGACAAGCCTCTACAATTCTCGCCGATGCCTCTAAGTCTTATCAGGCCAATCCAGTTGCCCTCCAACTTAGATTTCTGGAGACCCTCTCTGATATCTCACAAAAGGGAGGTCTGATAGTGGTTGTACCTGCGGAGAGGGAGATATATCCCACCCTGTCCACGGCCTTAGCCTTGATGAACAGTGCTAAGAAGGTTGAAGGAGGAGGTCAACCCAAGACCTAGGAACCCCATTCAATATCGTTTGTCCCTACGCTTTGATTTCAATCATTTTGTCTTCATTCATGATGGAGTGTAGGGGCTTAGCCCTCAAGCCACCTACCCGATTTCAAGGTAGGCGGGTCACGGGACTCCTTAGAGCCCAACGGCAAGGGATTCACATCCCGGATCACTCCCACCCTTTTGGGCAGAGCCCACATTAAGTGAGAGGCCATCCTTTGTCAACAAAAAATTATAAACAATACAAAAAGATTTCTATTAATGTGAAAAAGGATTCGGTCCATAAAAATGGAAACGCCAAAACTGCTGATCAAGGATAAGAGCTCAATTAACCCCCCGGTTAATCGGCCTTTCACTTTGACTCCTCTACTCCCAGAGCGTCCAGTATCCTCTCGAGAACCTTCTCAAGACGCTTCTCCTCCTCCCTTAACACAGATATCTCTCTCCTCATTGAGTTAGTTTTCTCTAACATTGCTAAATGCTCCTTAGCATCTTTGCCCAGGTACTTACTCTTCAGCTTACCTTCCTCCCAATACCTGAGGTAGTAGTACGTCCTCCCGTTAACCAGTTTACTCTCTACGTGACCTGATGGGAGGCCCTTAAGCTCCTTTTCCAACGTCTCTCTCCTCTTCCTTACCTCTTCCAATCTCTCCTCAACCTTCCTTACCATCATCCAAACTGGCGTCCTCGTAGCCATATCCCATCTCCTCGTTCAGATTCTCGTCCAACACCTTGATCACCTTATCCCTGTCCTGCACCTCCACATACTTCTTTATCCCGCCCGCCCTCCCCCTATTCATTATCTTGATCTTTATGATCCCGAACATGTCCAGTTCAGAAACTATGTCGGAGAACCTCCTGTAGGACAGGGGCTTCTGCCTGAGCTTGTCGCAGAGCTTGGTGTAGATCTTGTGGGCTGTCACCACGTCGTCGGACACGACTATGGCCCTGAGGGCCAACTTATAATGGAAGGGAAGCGACTTGATGGCTTCCAATAGCCTTTCCTGCTCATATTCCACTATGGCCTTATCCACATGTTCCTTCCTGATGAACCCTATCCCTGAAGCGAGCTGTGCAGCCCTGAAGAGGAGATTGACCGCCTTCCTGGCATCCCCGTGCTCCCTCGCCGATATTGCCGCGATGTAGGAGAGTATCTCATCGTCGTAGGTTCCCCCTATTAGCCCGTACTCAGCGTACTTGGCCAATATCTCCTTGAGCTGGATCGCGTCGTAGGGTTTGAAGATAACCGAAGGACCCAGAGACGAAAGGACCCTCGGCTCCATGTAGTCCCTGACGTTAATGTCGTTGCTGATCATGATCACGGATATGTCTGCGTCGGCCCTGAGGAGTTGATATAGCACTATGTCACCCCCTCTCCTCTTTACGAGGGTGTCTACCTCATCCAGGTAGATTATGGCCTTCTTTCCCCTCATGACTCCCTTGATCTTCTCCACGTATTCCCCCAAGTTCACGCCGTGTCTAGGGACGATACTGTTGGTGAGCTTCTCAGCTATGACCGAGAGGACCGCCTGCGGAGTTCCCCCAACCTCCCTGGAGTTCAGGTAAACTTGCCTAACCTTGCTGTACTCCTCGTCCTCCTTCTTGACCTCCTCTATTTCGTTGTAGATGTACTTTACCACGAAAGTCTTCCCCGTACCGGTTAGCCCCAGGAAGAGGTTGGAGAACTTGACCTCGTTTTTTACGAAATACCTCACCGCTATTGCAGTCTCCCTTATGACGTCCTCACGAAAGGGGATCTCGGTGAACACGGAAAGGGGATCTATGAACACTTTGGGGTTCTTTATAACCTCACCCTTCCCTCCCTTCAGAGCCTCTCTGATCACGCCGTTTCATACGTTTACCTAGTTAAATGTAGTTTCCTCTATTTCTCAGTAATATCCCCTTTAAGTCTCAATGCGTTATTACCAAATCAATCTATTACAGTATAACTGCAGTGTTTCCACTGCCATTTATACTCCAATATCCAGAGAGAGACCGTGAATTTCCGTCGTTTCCTCTGATGACGTGAAGTGAGGTTCTGGACGGACGTGACATTGATATACAAACTAGTAAAGTGAGAGCATATGATTAGGGGAGTGAGAAACGCTGCTTGAACACAGGGACAGGATCACAGGACGTTAATACCATCGAAACCGGTCATACTTATTCTTTATTTATGAACATTTGTTCATTTAAAATTTCAGGTCACTCATATTAGGGTTCGTAATACGCTAGAAACACTGCATATATACTGTATCTAGGAAACCCTAATAAGTTACTACGTCTAATGCTTTACATGGTAAAACTTTCTGAGGAGAATATAAGGGAGTGGTTGAAGTTACTCCAGGGCTGGAAATACGAGAACAACTCTTTGGTAAAGGAGTTCAAGTTCAGGGATTTCTCGGCGTCGGTCAAGTTCGTAGACCTCGTCAGGCCCGTGGCGGACTCCATGGATCATCACCCCGACATCTGCATCTCCTATAACAAAGTTGTGGTTACTCTCACCACCCATGACGAGGGAGGAGTCACTGAACTAGACGTGAAGCTAGCTGAGAAGATTGAGGAGCTCCAACGTTACGTCTAAAAATTAACCGGGGAGTTAAACAAAGTCACGTACAAACTGAAGGGGTAAAGTACTTTGGTTCATCTGAACTTGACGTAGTAGGGTATAAGCGATCAGTCACGTAGAGAAACGATATCCCGAGGACTAGGTAGCTAACTCAGTCAATTAACCGGGGAGTTAAACATTCGCTTTTCAGATCTCCCGGTGGAGCTACTTGAGCTCATAGGCAAGGAACCTAACGGGGCTGGGCCTCATTGAAATTTCATGAATTCCCGTTTAACCCTCGGCCCTGGGCCACCTGGATCCGGGAAGACCCATTCCTCCTCTGCCCCTTTATCGGGACAACCCCCGTCCATTAGGTGAACCTGATGAGGAAACCCGAACATCTTGAGGTTATCGCCACACCGTTTAGGAAAACCCATCCACATCCGGTCTGGTAGACTTTGTTTAATTTCAAGGACATAAACTTCACAGTTTATCGAAACTGTTAGCAACGCCTTGCTCGTGAAAGGAGGCAGAACTCCACAGGCTCTACGGACAGTTTCAGAAATGAAGACCAGGATGTAAGTCTCCTTGAGCGTCCTTCATAAGATTTACAAAGAGTCTGAGGGCTGGGAGGCCCCAGGTTGCGAAGGGATAGGCTAAGACCTACGGGTAATTTTACTCTTGCCTCATCCCTGATCCTGAGAAGACACCCTTGATCTGGGGAAGATATGCGTATGTCCAATGCCTGAGTGTCGACAGGACAGTGACCCCGACTTAACTCTTGACAGCCCTAGCCTTTCAACGCTGTGCTCAGAACTTAAAGGACTCCTCACGGTTCCGGCTGGGGAGTAATCATCACAGGCCAGTGCTTAGGCACTCCCCCTTCCATCTCCTATTGAGGCCCCTTATTATTATTTCCTTATATTGAGGGGACGGGGGGCCCGAGTTTTCCTTAAAGTCGGAGAGGTAGGCTACAGCGAAGTACGTTTTTCCCTCCTGGTCCTGGACTTTGACCACTCTCCTTAGGTACTTTATTATGTGCTCCTCTGCCTTGTCCAAGGAGTTGAGGGAGTCCTCGGTCAGCATGTAAATATAACCGCAGACCTTTCCCTCAGGATCCTCCTTCAGGTTGGCACAAAGCCCGTACTTGCAGGGTATGTTAAAAATCAGCCTATATCCAGGGAGGATCGCATTGACTTCCCTCAGGACCTCTCTTACTCCCCTCTCCTCTAACACCTCATAATTAGTGTTCTCAGCATAGGCAAAATTGTTCGTTATCACCGGCATCCTTATCCATCGAGAATAATCTCCTCCGACTATGGGCTCCTTATCGCCAACATCTTGGTTATACCTGTAGAGAAAGACGTTGTCCAAGTAAAAACTCCGCTTCTCGTCGAAGTAAACCCTAGTTTGTTCCCTGACATAAAGATCGTCAGGCTCACCCTTGAAGTCCTCTATTTGATCCAGGATGGAGATCGTCCTCTCGTCGACCTCGTATACTTCTCCCCACACTCGGCCCTCTCCCTTAACTACACCTGGATATCCTCCCAGGTTGAACATGTCGTACCCCTCTGCAAAGGCGAGCCCGACGAATCTGGCCCTCCTAAGGTAGTGGTGCAGCTCAAAGCCGTACCTTAAGCTCCCATAAACGAAGATGTACATGTTTTCAACCCTCGACAAATTGGAGCCAGAGCTCGAGTTCTTGAGGAGTAACGTCCTTAACAACCCGTCCGTTCTCCTTCACCTGAGCCCCCAGTACTTCGTATTCAGACTGTCCTCTCTTAAGCCTGATCTCCAGAGTTCTCAGTGTCTCAGAAGGAAGACCAGATGCCTCCTCAGCGGTAGGCGGATAGTAAATTAGGACCACACTGTCCTCATTCTCCACTAGACTGTATCTGCCTGATCCAGTCAGTCTCTCCACTGCCTCATACGAGAGCTTCATTAGCTTTCTTTTTAACAAAGAGCTTTAAATCTCTCATCTCCTCGACTACCACTTCTTCTCCGCTCTTTATATCCTCCAGACCCACCGCAACCCAATACTCCCCTTCAACTACTACGTAGCCAGTCTTGCCTTTGGGTATGTCATCCACTGCTCTCCCAACTTTTCCGCGATAGGTGAACAGATTCCTCTTCCTGGTCTTTGCGATCACGTATATCATCCTGTACGTTAGGAATCCTATTAGGGCCGCTGAGGGAACGTCAACTATGGGATCGTATATATAGCCGGTGGCAATTAAGACTATAAGTACCACGATTATGATTATTACTGGAATGACGTAAGCATGTGCCACGAAAAAGTTTATTGTGCGGGACAATAAAAACATGTTCATGAGACTGGCGGGCATAGCCTTTTTACTCTTAATAGTCTTACCCTTGACCTCCACGGCACAGACTCTACCTCTCTCTCAGCCTGCCCTCTCTTTCCCCACAGGGGTGACCTTCTTCCCCCTCACCGGCACAATTTCAACCACCTTCGTCGAGGGACAGACCAACCTAACTTACCTCCACATTGGTGAGTCCTACAACTCCGGCCAACCCTTCACTTACGGGAACGCATCGCTTCAGCTCAACGCCATGCTGAACGGATCTTTCTGGGCCCAGGACGTCATGTTGTTTCACCAAACCTCCAACGATACCTTCACTGTCACTTTGGTTATCAACTTCTGGAACTTGAGTGGGCCTTTCACGGCACTACACTCCAATACCACTACGTTTAGGAACTTGGGCGTGTACTGTTATCAAGGCCCCACCTTCAACGTTACCTTACCGGTCTCGCTGGCGCTCTTCATGAACTCTTCTGGCGGATTAAGCTTCGGTTACTCCCTGAACGGGGATAGGAAAGTATTCCTAACCCTGCCCTTTTCAGGTCAGTTCAGGTTAGGGGGCCTTTCAATTGCTGGCCTTCCCAACGATTTGGAGCTGGTTTGGGGAGGACCTGGGGGAGGTAGTGTCGTGGACATGAGTGCAGTGGGTTTCGCTGAGCTCTACTTCCTCAATGCCACCAAGTTGAACATTGTCCCATCGGCCCTCTCAGTGGGTCTGGACACTGCAGAGTCGGCCTACGGCGTGGTCGTCACTCCAGACCTACAAGACATTAAGCTTCCCTTTGCATTGATTAACCGGGGAGTTAACTCACCTTCTGTGCTCTGGCCCGTCCCTCCAACGATATCCACTGTGCAGAGGAACACGACCGTAAAGGTTACCCTGAAATACGGCAATTATACCTTCTCGAATCAAGAGGTGGAGATCCTGGTTCCGCATGGACTGGGACTCAAGGAGGAGTACGTAGGTTTAACTAATTCCAGCGGCGAGGTAACGTTCTTTAACGTCACCCAACCCTTATATGTGGTCTATTTCCCCGGCAACTATTCGCTCTCCGAGTCTTATGCTGTCTCATCTCCACAATTGAACAAGCTGATCTCCTCTGTGTCCTCGGAGTTCAGGTCGTTAGTCGACTTTCTGAAAAGCTACAACTTCAGTAAGGCATTAAGTTCCGACTTCCAACACGTCAAGTATAAGCAACCTAAAACCGAGACGAACTACCTCCTCCTGGAGGTCATAGCAGGGTTCTCCATTGGACTGATAGCCTCAGCAGTGTTCATAAGGAGAAGTTCATGAGAGCGTCACGTGAACGTGTCGAAGACGTGATGCTATGGGGTTTGCGCTACATAGGATTTCATTCTTACCATTTGCTGGAGTTTAATTCTTAACTAAACTCGCGTAATCCGTCCCAAACTCTTCCAAATCCCTCTTCAACTCTTCATCTATCCTGTTCAGAGATTATCGTGAAGTCCGTGTTGTTTACTTTCGTGTGCTCTGTGGGACCGTTCAATTTTCTTAGACGTTTAGTCCAGTGAATATTCTTAAATTCAAAATCCAGTGTCTAATTAAAAGTAAGTTTCACGTCTTTTCCGTTAAAATTGAAGTATCCCACAAATCAACTTCAACGTAAACAATTAAGGTTTATGCCACGTTTAAAAAGCCTCAGGGGCCTGATAAAGGCGGGCCTCATCCGGGCTGAGGATAACTCAAGGGTAGACCGTGGTTAATAAACCACAGCAGTTATGGAACGGGAGGAGCAGGAAGGTTAACTGGCACTGATCCTCATGGTCCTGGTAGGTGGGAGGGCCAGCGTGAGGAACGCGGCCGAGACTTTCGGGTTGGACTACTCAAACCTGCTGGGGGCGTTGGGAGAACTCGACGACGCGTGGGGGCTGGAGGTCCTGTCAGGCTCGTGAAGGGTCAGATCGTCATCATAGACGACACCGTGGACCACGACGCTCCAGGGGAAGGACGTGAGCCCCTGAGAACCACTGGACCTACTGCCACACCCACGAGAGGTTCGAGAGGGCCAAGCTCCTCACGGTCGCCATAGTGGACCTCTCCACGGGCAGGACGTTCATGGTGAGAGCTTTCCCCTACGCCGTGAGGAAGATGTTGGATTTGTGAGGGTCGCCGAGTTTAAGACTAAGATCGAGGTGGCCGGATGTTGGACGTGCTCAAGGGGCGCTTCCGGTAGCCAGGGTCGTCTTCGACTCCAGTACTGTCCGAGAAGCTCGTGACGGACAACGTGGTGTCTGAGCTCAGGTCCAACCGAGCTCAGGGTCGAGTCAGCCCAGGGGACCCTCGAGGAGGTGGAGGGACGCCTCCCAGTGGGATATCCCCCGGAGTCTACTTCGCCGACCTGACCCTGGGAGACCGAGCGATTACGGTGAAGTTGCTAGTCCGGGAACGTAAACGTGACTCCATGACACACGCCAGGTACCTCTACACGACCGACCTCTCGCTCAGCGAGGAGGAGATCGAGGAGGCCTGTCGTGTGGGAGATCGAGGAGCTCCACAGGGACGTCAAGGCCCTGGGACTCCTCATTCTGGAGGAGGCTTCAGGGCCACCTCACGATCTTCACCATCAACAACGTCGTCAGGGAGCTGGTAGTGGAGCTGAACCTGAGGAGCGTGGGGGCGTTCCTCAGGTTCTCGAACGTCATTTAGGCTGACCACCCAGGCTGATGAAAATCTTTAAGTTACGTTAAAGTCCATAACTGATGTCGTTTAGATGAATGTAGACCTTTCACTCGACTTCCGTTATCATTCCTACCCAACCTTCTTGGTCATACATGATGTACTGCACTCTCATGGTGAGTCTCTTTGTACCCGATTTAGTCTTTACTTTCAACTGGTAGTCAAAGTAGTAGATGTTGCCGTCGGTCTCTACCTCAGCCTTCTTGGGAAACTCGATGTCGTAGTCGTATTTCTCTGAGATCTCCTGAATCTTTGTCGTAAGTCTCGTAATAATATCCTTAACCGAGTCTCCGTAGATCGGTTCAAAGGTTATTGCCCTCAGTTCTTCCTTGAACGCAGATATACTTTCACTTATCTTTATTCTTCTCGCCTTTCCTTTGGTCTTAGCATCCACGGATAACACTTCCACATACTGGATTATAAAGTATGGGAGTCCAATGGAAAGCCGTTGACAACAGTCTCAGACAAACCGTGAAGTTTATACTCTTTATATGTAAGTTTAATTGTGATGCTGAAACCTAAGGAAGTGTGCCAAAACTGGGAATATCCTACCGCATGTTGCAGAGCTAGTTAAGAAAGGTTACATTAAACCTGTACTAGAGACCGGGAAGTGGGGGTTCGGGGAGGACGTGGAAAAGTTGATGGGAATTGTGAGGAAGAGAAAGTTGTATTATACGGTGGAGTGTCATCGCGAAAGGACGACTTGGCAAAGCAAGTTAAGTACCTCGAGGAGAACGTTAAGGACCACGAGCAGGTCATCACGGACGTGGGACCTTCATTGAACGTGAAGAGGAGGGGGTTACTCAACTGAGGATGATATTGAACAACGAAGTGTCGAAAGCCGTAGCCTACCCGGACAGGCTGGTGAGGTTCGGCTTCGAGATGGTAGAGGAGGTATGCAGAGCGCACAGTTGTGAAATAGTAGTGTTGAACAAGGAGGACAGGACAACAGGACAAGAGTTGATAGACTTAATTTCCATCTTGGTCTCGTTCGGGAAACTGTACGGTATGGGGAGTCGTGAGTACGAGAAGGTGAGGAAGTGTGCCGAGGAAATTAAGGCGTAGGAGCTTTACACCAAAGGAAGAGTACGTTTACCTTACACACTCCATAAAGAACGACAAGGAGGAGTAGAGCAGGGTACTGCTGGAGAACTACAAAGTCCTTTTGCAGGATGCATTAGACCGGTTGTGGGATGGAGTGCAAGTTAAAAGAAAGGAGGGTTAAGAGGGTAAGAAAGTCATCACGAAGGTCAAGATAACCCTCCCCGAGAAGAAGGGAGTGTACAAGGTGTTGAGGGACGAGCTGGAGGAGGTCAACGTTCTTGCCTCACACTACGTTGACAAGGCCATAAACGACGCTCAATGTTGAGGAGTTGGAGGAGGGCTGAAAAAGGACGAGTGTCGTTGAGGAAACCTAGGGCTGAGGGTAGATATCATATGAAAACCTATGGAACTTGAACCCCTCAGGAGATGTAATATTCTTCAACGATTCTTCGGACCTTCCATCCCTCGCTCTCTAGCCATTCGAGTCCCTTCTCTAGATCACCTCTCACGATTCTAACGTTATCTGGAAAGTTCACTACGCTAAGTCTTGCTTCCATGTCAGATATGTCCTCATGTATAGACACTGAGATATTTTCCAGCTTAGTTCCAAAACCAAATAGCGATCTCGCCCTACCTGAATACCTCTGCGGGGATAGAACTTGGGTCATACCATACTCGTCCTTGACGACTAAGAAGGGAATTATAACCTCAAGTTTCTCGTCGGCGAATATTGTTCTCCTCCCAAGAGAGGCCAACTGATCGAGCTCGGCCTCTTTACTTTGCTTTAGCGAGAGGAGTTCCGTCCTTATCCTCTCAACCCCGTCCCTTAAGGCCTGTATCCTTTCGTCCACTTTTTCCAGTTCTCTCTTTTCAGCCTCTTCGAGCCTTCTGATCCTTTCCATGTAACTCCTCACTTCGGCTCTATAACTTTCTAACAGGGAATTTATCTGGGTGTCGATCTCCCTAATTACCCTGTTCTTACTCTCCACGAAGGCCCTAATTTGTTTCTCTGACACCAGACCTGCCTCCGCGTCTAGTTGTGTCTTGCTCAGTATCCCGTAAATCTCAGCTAGCTTAGGGGCGTATTCCATGAGTTTCTTCTTGACTTCCTCATAGGCTTGCGGTTTTTTAGCCTTGAGGAGATCCTCCAACTTCTGCCTTTCTCCGTCTATTTCATACCTATACTTGGCCTCTATCCTCTGCCTCTCCTCCGCCAATTTCCCTATGAACATCTCAGAGATAGTAACCAAACGTCTAACGTACTCGTCGATCCTCGCTATTTCAGCGGATACTGTCTGTTGGATCTTTTTCCATTCCTCCATTTCAAGTGAGGCCCTCTCCTCTGTGAACCGTCTATCCAGGGGGATTAAGTTGAGGGATAGAGAGACGTTTTTAATTAAGGGCGTTAAATCCTTCTCCACTAGTCCCTTGAGCCTAAAGTTCTCTTTTCCCCTGAGTTCTCCCCAACTTATTGAGGTCATGGAGCCCAGGAATTCCTCTGGGGATCCGAGTTGCGATAGTTTGTCCAGAAACAGAGAATAGTTTTGTAGTATACCTCTATTTATTGAGGTTTCGATGGTACCACTCTCGTCAAATATCAAGTACGCCCCGGTCTCCTCTACTCTGAGGAGGAGTAGAGGCCACCCAACTAGACTCATTGAGGTTACCCTAACCTTCTTGGATAAGGCCTTGGCCACAACTACGGCTAATTGTCTCTCAGGGGAAAGGGCTGAGTTGTTGGAATCCACAGCCAACGCTGAGTATATCGTTTTCATGAGTGTTGATAATGTATACCTGGAAGGTAATTAATTAATCTCCAGTAAACAGGGAGCAGATAACGTGAATGGAGGGCCACAGTTTCACTTGAGGTAATTGGAGACCTCCCTCACAGCCTCTATTATCCTCAGGAGTTCCCTACCGAACTGGTCGGTCTCCCCCTTAAGCGCCCTCTCTCCCTCCTCCACTAACTTCGCTATTCCTCCCCTTATTCCGTAATCCAATATGGCCCGGTCTATATATCCGGTCCTTTGGCCCACTATGTAGAAGATTTCTACTCTCTTGGAGTTAATAAACTCCTCCAATTTCTCTGAGAGCATTAGGGCCCTCAGGGAGTCCTTCCTTGAGATCGTCCTAGCCCATGGCCGCTCCTTCCTGAGGTTTTCCATCACGTCGCTCTCATAGGCCATATCGGTGAGGTACGTGAGTGGATCTGCGCTGTCTTCTTCTCTTCTCTTCTTAACTAAGTCGTTTATGAACGAAAAGAAGTCTTGAGTGATCCTGACCTCGCCCATCTCTGGAAATGGATAAAGGGATTTAACTTCAGCTTCCCTCTTGATCAGGCTAAAGGTTTCCCTCACGTGATCCCTGATCTTCTGTTCCTGGAGAGGTTTGTTTTCCAGTACAGATGAGGTTCCGAGGATCGACACTACGTCTAAGGTAATCAGTACCTGGACGGCCTCGTTGTACCCCTTGTCTCCAAGCTTTGGAAAATGTTTAGAAGCTTTGAGATAATAACTAGGCCAGTCGTGTAGTTTATACATAGTGGGCGGCTTAGCGTAGTACAGCCTCATGAAGTAGCCCCCGTTTAACCTCCTATATGCATATATCGCCTTCTCCCTATCCACTCCCATCCTTTCAGCCAGTGCTATGTAGTCCACTGGAGTACACCTTGTGATCTGTCCAGAATTAGAGTTTGGTTTAAAAAAAGAGTGGTGTTTTCACGATCTACCTTTTGTCTATATACCCTTTCTCCACCAGGAGTTCCGCCGTGAGTATGCCCCCTCCAGCTGCCCCTCTCACGGTGTTGTGTATGAGAGAGACGAACCTCACTGTCCTCCTGTTGACCTGTTTGAGCCTTCCGACAACTACGCTCATACCCGGAGGGTTACCAGCCCACCTGTCGAAGAACACCTGTGGTCTGGCGTCTTGATCTGTAATCAGTATGGGCCTCTCAGGCGCAGAAGGTAACTTAAGTTCTTGGGGTTCACCAATGAACCCCTCCATGGCCTCCTTCACCTTGTGGACATCCGTGTCCTCCTTAAAGGTCACGTACGCCACTTCGTAGTGACCGTGTATTGTGGCTATTCTGTGGGTAGTAGCGTCGAGAGTCACCTCCTCCAGGGGGGGATCCTGAATCCGCCTCCTCACTTCGCTCAGGATCCTGGTGACTTCCTTCACAGTCTTGGCGTCGTATCCGTCCCCTAACGGTAGGGCGTTGTCGACTATATCTAGGGAGGCTATACCTGGGTAGCCTGCACCAGAGAGCGACTGCATGGTAGTCAACATCACGCCGTTCATCTTGAAGTTCATGAATATCGGAGCAAGGGGAATTGAGGCGCCCTGGGCAGTACACAAGGGGGTGGTCACAATGAAACCTTTCCAGTCCCTCCTCCTCCTCTGTTCGTCTATGAGGGAGGCGGTGTGCGGGTTCACTTCTGGTATCATCATGGGTACGTCCATATCGAACCTGTGGTCTGGGGAGTTGCTTATGACGTAGAATCCCAGCTTAGCGAACTGCTCCTCCACAGGTCCCGCAGCACCCTGGGGAAGGGGAGAGAACACTATATCCACATCGTCCATGAGCTTTGGATCCGTGGGCTTCACCTCTTGGTCAGCTATACCTTTAGGTACTGATCCTATGGTCTGCCACCTCACTATTTCTCCGTAAGGCTTTCCCACGGATCCCTTTCCCGCTAGGTAGGCTGGCCTTATGTAAGGGTGGTCGGCCAGCATTCGGACGTACTCTATTCCTACCAGGCCAGTGGCCCCCAGTATGGCCGCCTTTAGGGTTCTCCTCATAAGTATCCAGAGTCTTTAGCACTTGTAGAATATAAACTTACTTTTACCGTTTAAGTTCTACAGTTTAGACTCCTAAAGAAATAAAAGATGATTCTATAAACCCACTTATTGTAAGTATTATCGCAACTACACCTACAACTATCAGGTAGGTGTTGAGTTCCCTCCTCCATGAACCGTCCAGAATAGCCTTAGTCATGAAGAAACTCTCGGTCATCATGGCCGTATAGGATATGAACTCCAACCAAAAGAAGGGTAGAAAGGCCTCAATTCCAGGCAAGACTACACCTGGCACTCCCCTGTAGGAACCTATGGCCGAGAAGGCGTAACCGGTATCTGCCAATATGAAGAGCCCCACAGGGATCCCGATGAAGGGGAATGACATGAATAGGGACAGGAAGAAGTTGTGCCCAGCGATGGAGGTGCCCATGCCCACTATTCCTTGGTTACTTGAGACTGTGGAGTTCAAAGAGTTCAGTATCTGCTGCCCCATTTGGGGATTGGTCGGTATAGCTGACACAGCAAAGAGGACTGTTACATTGACCACCAGCAGAATGAAATATAACTTGACTCTCTCCTGAGATACCATAACTTCTCTATGGTCAACTGGGGAAAAAAGGATTATCGAATCAAAGTAGCACGGCTCCCTTAGCGGAGGAGGTCACAAGTTTGGAGTACTGCGCCAGGAGGCCTGTCTTGTACCTAGGTTCTGGAGGACTCCAGTCCTTGGCTCTCCTCTTAAGTTCACTTTCGCTCACCTCAACTTCCAATCTACCGGTTCCGCCGTCAATGATTACGACGTCTCCGTCCTGTAGCAATGCTATGGGGCCGCCTGTTGCTGCCTCTGGTGCTACATGTCCTACCATTAACCCTCTCGTAGCTCCAGAGAACCTCCCGTCTGTAACTAACGCCACTTCCTCGCCCAAACCCTTACCGACGATGGCACTGGTCACTGCCAGCATCTCCCTCATGCCGGGTCCTCCTCTAGGCCCCTCATACCTTATTACCACCACATCCTTGCTCTTCACCTTGTCCTCGAGGACGGCCCTAAAGGCCTCCTCCTCTGAATTGAAGACCACGGCCGGTCCCCTATGATACTTTATCTTACTGGCAGAGACTTTGACCACTGCTCCCTCAGGTGCGAGGTTTCCCTTAAGGACTCTTATCCCACCAGTTGGCATGAACGGAGAAGTGACGTCTCTGACCACATGGTCGTGCCTCACGCTGGGGAGCTTATATTCAGACAGGGCTTGGGCTAGGGTCTTCCCGGTTACCGTCAGTGCCTCTCCGTGAAGCAAGTTGGCGTCAAGGAGTTTCTTCAGGATTAGGGGGGCACCGCCAACCTGGTGTAGGTCAGCCATCACGAATTCCCCTTCAGGCTTCATGTTGACTATCTCAGGTACTTTCCTCCCGATCCTATCAAAGTCGTCAAGTGATAGGTTCACTCCAGCCTCGTGGGCTATGGCCAGTAGGTGAAGCACTCCGTTGGTGGATCCTCCGCTCGCCATGAGGACCGCGATGGCGTTCTCGAAGGCCTCAAACGTGAGTATGTCCCTAGGTTTGAGCCCCGTCTCCATGGCCCTCATTAATGTCAACCCAGTCTCCTTGGCGTATCTAACCCTCTCACTGTCCACTGCAGGCGGGGAGGCGCTCCCAAGTAGGGACAGCCCCAAGGCTTCAGAGAGAATTGCCATGGTGTTTGCTGTGTACAGTCCTCCACACGCTCCCGGCCCGGGAATTGCCTTATCCTCCATGAGTCTTAGATCTTCCGCAGTCAACTTACCTGCCGTGTAGGCCCCCACGGCCTCATACACGTCCCCTATGGCTATGGGCTTTCCCTTGAAGTTCCCGGGGAGTGTGGTACCTCCGTACATGTAAACTGAGGGGATGTTTAGTCTGGCCATAGCCATCATGAGCCCTGGCTGAGTCTTGTCGCATCCTCCTAACGCTACGAAACCGTCGTATCCGTGGGCGTTCACGGAAAGTTCAACGGTGTTAGCTATCACCTCCCTGCTCACAAGGGAGTACTTCATCCCTTCGCTTCCCATGGCTATACCGTCTATCACGACTGGGGCTACGAAGGTCCTCGGAGTACCTCCCAGCTCCCTCACACCTTCCTTTACGACCTGGGATAGACCTAGGAGATGTATATTACAAGGTCCTGCCTCGCTCCACGCCACGGCTATTCCCACTAGTGGCTTGGACAAATCCTCATCGTTGAGGCCCATGGCCTTAAGGAAGGCCCTATTGGGTGCCTTCTCGTAACCTCCGTAAACCTTCTGGAATCTAGATCTTTCCACCATCGAGGTTCTTAGTGACCTTTAGTATTTAAACTTCAAGCATCATCCCGTAACGTCGACGCTGTAGGGTGACCTGTTAATTGGAGATTACGGAGAGAGGGTCAAGGGTGACACCTGAGGATCATCAACTCGAAATTATTTAGTCTCACCCTTTTTAACTCCTCTAAGGAATACCCTAGCGTGTTAAAGGATGATTAGATTGGTCTTTGCTGAAGGATGATGAATGCACGTCAGGATGATTCATGCTTTAATTATTAATGATTGTTTTCGTTCTATTTCTATATTTTTCGAGGTAATTTTAATTATCAGGGTTACAGTTAATTAACTCCTCGTCGTAGAGATCCTGATGCCTGTAGGTGGGTCACATGAGCTATAGGGAATTTCCGAGGATGATGATAATCAGGGGACTATTGCAAGTTATAATCATTTACATCCTTTGCAAACATGGTGACATGTACGGATACCAACTGAAAAGGAAGGTGGACGAACTACACAGGAGGAACGTCCCTCAGGGCCTCATATACACGACCCTGAAAAGGATGGTGAAGAACGGACTACTTAACTCCTACCTTAGGGAGGGCAGGACATACTATACCCCTACCGACGGTGGAAGGCAATTCCTGAGGAATCATCTCAACGTGTTGTCCAACGTTCTAGCAATAATCCACGAGATTTTGGACTACTGCGAGAGGACGAGTTTAAGTTGAGGACTGATGGGGCCTCATTGAAATTTGAACTCCTGTCCAACCCTCAGTCCTTGAGCTTCACCTGAGTCTGGGAAAACCCATGCAACCGTTTGTCCCTACACTATCATTTCATTCATTTTATCTTCATTCATGATCGAGTGTAGGGACTTAGCCCTCAACCACCTACTTAAGGTAGGTGGGTCATGGGACTCCTTTGAGCCCAACGGCACGGGGCTCACATCCCAGATCACTCCCACCCTTTT
>Ga0081529_118110_pt1 | contig 16544 bp, 17 predicted proteins | sample EchGeymetagenome_FD_71012 | JGI IMG/M metagenome (GOLD analysis project Ga0081529, IMG submission 71012) | Ferrous microbial mat and aquatic microbial communities from Echinus Geyser, Yellowstone National Park, USA - transect B T=78-80 C v2... ...
AAAAGTATTTTGAAGAAGTTAAAAAAGAATTAAAAAAGCAAGATGAGCGTATTGAATTAAAAGAAGTTTATGTTAATATTTGGGATTTGCTTGATTGTGTAGAAGAATTTAGAAAAATATTCGAAGAAGAAAAGGAAAAAGGCAACCAAATTTATTTCAATGTTTCAACAGGGAGCAAAATTACAGCTATGGCGGGCATGCTAGTTTGCATGATAATTGGCGGACAACCATATTATGCTAAAAGAGATTATAGCACGTCTAGGCATGAGAAATCAAATGAAGAAGAAGAGGTAATAGATATAGTAAGACTACCTGTTCTTGAAATAAGGAAACCAAAGAATGAACATTTAATTGTTCTTTCTATCATAGAAAAGGCTGGTGGGAAAATGCGTAAACGTGAACTAATTCAAGAACTTGTCAAGCTTAAAATAATAAGACCAAAAGAAAACAGCAAATTAACGATAGCAGCTAAACATAGCCAACTACGCGCTATACTTAATCCCTTAGAAAAAGAATGGGGTTATGTCAAGGTAGAATATTCTGGAAGAAGAAGCGAAGTAATTTTAACTGAGCAAGGGAAAGCTGCTCTAAGAATATTTGGAGTTCCGCATAAGGAGGGTAAAAATAATGTATTTGAACGAAGTGATCTTTAACCCTTTATTTCTTTTTGGAACAATTCAAGAAAAATCAGCTTCCAAAAAACTTAAAGTTCTATTTTAGATGATTGAATAATCCTATGGGAAACACAAAGTCTAAGACAGATGACTGGATTTAGCAATACCTCTTAAATTTCTCTTGGCCAGCAATAGATTAGACCTATACGTCCTACATTTCATAGGTTAAAATAAAGATGAAAAGCAAAAAATAATTTCACCCCCTTATACTTAATCCGTATAATTTTTGGTTCATCTTTGGCTTTGATAAAGCTCTTTAACTAAATCGTTAATCTCCTTATCTAGCTGATCACTACTACCTTGATAAACGGCTTTTTTTACTGATTCTATTAATTTCTCAACAATATTCTTATTAGCTGAGGTAGGTATAACTATATTGAGTCTTTGAAGTAATTTTTCATCCACTATGGGATATCCTCCACGCTTCTTTGAAAGCTTTTCGGCAAGTAAACGGTTAAAATTTTCTGAGTTAAGAAAAGCTAATATATATAACAATGCTTCCTCTTCTGAAACTTTTCTATTTAATGCTCTACTCAGCGAATTTAGTAGAATGGCTGAATCTTTTTGCTTTAAAACGATTGCTACTACTGAATCACGTGGAAGAAAACCCTCGGTATCTAGAGCAAATTTAGCTATTTTAGTCAATCTAGGTCCTACTATTTTGGGTTTTCTGATGAGTATTGGTTTTCTAGGTCTATGATATTCATACCACATCTTTTTATACTGTTGAAGAGTTTTATCCTCGAAAATTCTTCCTCTCAGTAATTGATAATGTTTAGCTAGATATGTTGCCGCGTTCGGATACTTAATTAATCCAAGTGCTATTCTGTGATTGATGATACGGTTAATCTTTTCATCTTCAGATAATCCTTGTTGGATAATCTCACGCTCTTCATCGTCAATTGGATGTTCAAAATCAAGAGAGTCTTTTACACTAATTACCTTAGTGATATCTTCTCCTTTAACTTCAAAGGCACACGACCACCCATCTCTATTTGTGATATAGGGGAATAAGAGGTATCTCCCTTTCCATTCTACATGCCATCGTGTAATATCTTCTCCTCCTATGCATTTAAATGTGATTTCACTTTCTACCCTATATTCTTTAATACCCTTTTCACTCAGGACGAAGACATCCTCAGCACCTTTTCCACCCCAAGTTACGCCTTGAAGGATTTCTACGAAATCCGTAACTCGCGCGCCCACCTTATGAATATCTGTAAGTCCGAGTAGTGAGAACATTGAATACCAGCTCGCAGTAACTTTAAATTCTTTTAATTCTAATTCCACTTCTTTATCTTTCATGCTCTGAACTTGCTGAATGTTTTTTTTTACAGCTTCAACAAGAGCTTTTCTTTTTAAACTCAGCTCACGATACTTCAAGTTCAAGCTTATTATCACCCAAGCCTCTTCACTTTTACCCTTATCACCTTTAAATCATTTGACGGCTTAATTTTCTTCATAATTGTTATAACAGGATAATTTGTAAAACCTGGAAATATGACGTCTCCCACGTCGCTTAAATCAATAAGGTGCGAAATGGTGACATTGCTCTTTATGTAGTCACGAATACCTTTTCCGAAATCTGAATCTAAGTATGTTATCTGGCTGATCATGCCTAAAATACCTTGCTCTTCGAGCCATTTTAACCCTCTCTCAATGAATAGCACATATATATCGAATTTACCAGTGGCTGATATGTATTTCTTTTTATACTCTTCTCTCTTCATTGAATCGCCAAGAGGACCTAACTTTCCTCTAAGCACTCCACCCCATGGAGGATTTCCCACCACATAATAGAATTTCATATCATTGATCTCATTATACTCCTCGCTTCTCCTTAAAGCCTCCTTTAGCCGAGCATTTGCTATCTCTTCTTGAAATTTTCTCAATGAGGATTCGGGTGCAAGTGCGAGCGCATCATGAGTCACAATTCTCAGCTTCAATATGTAACTTGGATAATAACGTTTTACCTCTCCGTAGAGGTCAATTAGCTGGAATAAAAGATTTAAAGTTGTCAAGAATGTTGCAAAGGGATGAATATCTATGCCATGCACAGCTTCAGTTATTATGTCAAGTACTCTCCTTTTAAGCTCCCATTCTGGTAATTTCTTATCGTGAACTTCTTTGTGACAAGACATTTCGCGCTCTAGATGTCGTTTCAAACGTAATACCGCTTCAACAAGAAAAGTTCCGCTACCACAAGCTGGGTCGAGTATTTTTCTCTTACAGATTTCTCTCTGATTTTCATCATAACCTACAAGATCTAAAATTAGGCTCACTATTTCATCTGGTGTAGGGACAAAGCCTAATTTTCGCCTTTCCTCTTCTGACAGATATAGAAGATAAACCTCTTTCCAAACATCCCTATCTATTTGGGTAAAATCATAGTCATTTAATCTCTCAATAATACGACGCATAACAAGGTCGAGCTTCTCTTCTACCTTGTTTAACAGATCTTGTTGCTCTGAATCTAAAAGCCCTCGGTATATGTCAGGAATATACCACCAGTCAAACTCAGAAAGAGAATATATCCACGGGACCATTTTCTCCATATTTTCACGGATGACATGATATAATTTAAGATAGCTCTGGTATGGTGGTGTTATTTGCTCAAACACCTTTTTGTCAACTCCTATTTTATAAAGTAAAAACCTTCCAACAATTACGTGAGCTGTTTGTTGGAGGAAGATGTTTATGGTAGTCTCGTAAATTTTCCAGAGATGTTCGGTAAGCGTCTCTTCTAAGCTCTTACCTCTTTTTCTATCAGCTTCGACTTGATCAACAAAATTCTTTATTAGGTTCTTATCGAAGGGCAGTTTCTTAGTTAATTCATCATAAATCTTTTTGGTGCCGACGGTTTTCTCAAAAAAGCTTTTTATGTAATTAAAAACTTCACTATAGGTGGGAAGTTGACTCCTATAAGTCCACTCATCAAATAACTTTAATGCATACTCTCTAGGCCTACCTCTAATCTTATCTGTTTTAAACATATCGAAGAGTATGCCCAGCGGATCCTGAAACTCCTTGATGAAGTTATTAAGATCTCCTACGAAGAAACTTATAATATGAGGTTGATCTTTGCTAATTTTGAGTTTCCCTAAACTTATATTATATCACCTCATATAGGAAATTTTTAGCGTGTAAAGGTTTAAAAAACTTCTCCCACAGCTCTGCAGATTTTTCAATATCCACACTCATTTGGTTTATAAGTTGCCCATTATTTATTTCAAATCTCCCCCATATGATACCATCAGTGATTATTGCATAGGCTAGAGTTCCGTAATAGTATGTGCGGGTTTTAAATTCATTAATGTCTGCAAAACCTCTTCCCGGCCTCTTCGTCTCAAGGTATAATCTAGGTCTAATATGGTCGTCAATGAAGAGAACATCAAATTGCTCCCCTGACACGATATATTTAATAGGCCATTTAAGAATTTCATGGAAAACCTCATAAATTAGCCATGCTCTAAGAGCTCTCTCGCCCCACTCATAAGGAAAATGCAGATAACGACTATATTCATTATACCTCCTAACAATTTCTCTTACCTTATTAAGCACTTTTTGACCCATCTCTGTCTCTCTAGGATTTACATCGTAAGATTTAATAGCACTTTTTATTCTACCTTTAATAAATTCTAGAGGAGTTTTGCCAATAAAGTAGCTCTGAATGGAACCTCTAATCCATCTCAAAGCCCAATCTTTAGCTAGAGATATGGTGAAGTTCTTCACAGTCCATCACCTATAAGATAATCCATATCCTACTATAATTTATTTCATTAAGATTAATAAACTTTTTATAAAAGTATTAAGATTTAAAAAAGAGTTTAGCTGTTTAATCATTCTAAAGTATAGTTACACATAAAATTTGATAGCTGAGACAATAATTAATGTATTTTACATAATTTTTATTGTGTATAAAACTGTGGATATAGATTCTTCATATACTTTTTTAATTCAGTAGCGAGTTTTTCTGATCTTACGTCTAAAATTTCTCGTAATTCTCAAGTTTCCAGAGCTGTTCATCTTCTGGTATTAGTTGCTTCAGAAGTTCATTTCTATTTATCTTATATTTATTAATATAAATATATGGTTCATCCCTAAGTCTTTTATTTGTTCCAGGATTTACAAAAGCTATGTTAGCTAATGCTTCTTGTTTATCTTCACTATAACCAACACTTTTCAAGAGACTTTTCGGGAAGAAGTGGTGTACTTCGATTGTGAAATTTCTATTTATTTCATTATGTCTGAAAAATCCTAATCTTACCCCATTAAACCAATCCGTTGCTTGGTTCTTATAAACTATAAGATATAAAACTAATTTTAGAAATCTTCCTAAGCCTTGATAATGAACGGCGTCCTTCACAACATCTTTATTTATTTCTATCGGGTCAAATTCTTTATGCAATTCTGCGATCGCATCTTCAAAATTACTTGTTTTATGAATACTAGTAATATCTTCTTGTAAGGTAGTCTCGGAAGCTCCGCTATACCTACCTTGCGCTAAAGCTAAAAGGAAGAAATGAAATGCTTTGTTGAAGTCAAACTGATTTTGGAACCTATAATACAGATATATCAGAGGTATTATAGTGTTTTTAGCATAAATTAGCTCTGAATTCAAAATGCCTACATTTCTTAAATGCATAATTAACCTGCCCATACAGTGTTTGAAACTAGAAAAGGTATTATCAAGCACTTCATTTTTGTTTTTTAAGAAATTCTCACTAACATCTCTTAGTCTAGCTTTGTTTTCTCCGATAGCAGTCATAGCGCGAATTATTAATGTGGGGTCAAAATAAAACCCCTCCCTTTCAAGTTCATCTAAATATTGTAGGAACTTTTCCCTAATCCAACCTTCATTATATGCAGCTATGTAAGCCAATGTAACATCCGCCATCTTTGTTCGTGTTCCTGCGCTATTAATTCTCTCGAATATTGTTGCAATATCCTCCAATGAACCACTTACCTTAATTAGGGGAATCTCAATGTTCTGTACATCCCAAATTTTCTTTATATTAGCGTAAATTCTTGTAAATAGATTTTTATCTATCTTATTAGATAAAGTAGAAGCTATTCTTTCTGCTCTTCTTCATTTTCTATAGAGAAAATTTCCTGTGGGTCGATCCATTCTGAATCCTTTTTCAGACCAGGGTATTCAAGTACTACATCTAAAGTCAGGACGTTTATCCTTATTTTATATTTGTTAAGCAATGCCTTCCATTCATCTGGATCCATCCAATATGGTTTTCTTGACAAAATTAAACATAATGATGCGATTCTCTGTTGACCATCAACTATCCATTTTTTTTGTTTCTCAAATATACATCTTCCAGATGTATACTCACTTAAATCCCATATTAGTAAAGAACCTATAGGATAACCCTTAATAAGAGAGTCTAAAAGATCTTTTACCTGTTCCTTTGTCCAACGAATTCTTTTTGAAATCCGGGAATGTCTAGTTCACCTATTGTTGTTTTCTCAACCAATCTACGAATACTTTCTGGATTTACAACCGGTTTATAAATTGGCATGAATACTCTATAAATATTAATATTTTAAATTTTAGGTACACGATTGAAAACTTTGGTTGTTTTTCTTATTTTTAGAAGGTAGTTGTAAAAGAAAATATGAAAGCGTATTTAAAAATTACAAAAATATAATAATTCAACGCTAACAGTTCAATAATAAATTCAACTTTTTCTAGCACATTATTTGAAAATTTATATAAAGCTTATGTATGATTTGATATGTGCAGTGTATTAAGAGAACTTATTGTTTTTGTTTTTTGAATGGAAGGTTTATTGAGATCTAACACTTTCAATTCGAAGAGTTTATGTGACGTTTATAATGGTTGGTTAGAGAAAAGGTTAGGTGGTCAAGATAATCCTAATGCAGACTTTCTTTTAGCATATATAGAATGTAGGGGCTAACTAGATGAAGATTACTTTATTTTAGCGAAAGTATTGAACATATGTTAAAACTCATGCTTTCTCAGTCGTTTCCCAAACTTTATCAAAGAAGGTAATAGCATCTCTTACCATAATTTTATCAAACGAAGTATTCCATCTTGTTTTTGATTATTTAAACCTTCTGAATCAAGATCAGCAGAAGATACAATAGCGGCTATATCATCGAAAATAATGATTCTAGCATGAAGTATATTATCGTATCTTATCTCTGCACCTAAATGATTAATATTGATAGAGCATCTTCGTGAGCTTTCTTGCCTTTTCGAAGAAGTTTAACTTTGACCTTATTTAAATAAGCAAACAATTTATTAGATAAAGTAAAATTCCAATATGTTGTAAAATTAATATGTGTTTACAATTGTTTTTATATTAATCATGAATGAAAAAATTCTATTACGAATCGGAAGCTTAAGATATCTAATATACACTGTATATGAGGGAACAATCCTTCTAGTCAGTAATTTTCGTAATAAATTTGCAGAAGGCAAATAAGGTGGTTGAGATGGTTACGGAAACTAAGATTTATAAAGCCACCTTAAAAGAGGTCTATGATGCTGCACTAGGGGCTCTAAAGAAGTGTGGTTTTAAAATTAAGGAGTGTAAAGAAGATTCGATTAAGGCAATATCGGATATTTCTCTTTTTTCATGGGGCGAGAGCATTGAAATCTCTATAAGACCAGAACATGAAGGTATAAAAGTAAAAGTCTCTTCGGTACCCATAGCACAATTTTTCGATTGGGGAAAAAGTAGAGAAAATATATCCAAAATCTTTTCAAATCTAGAGGCAGAGCTGTCTAAAAGAAAAGGCAGGTGAAGTCTGTGGGCGTATACGTAATATGCCATAGTTGCAATAACAAAGTCTACTTAGAAGTGAAAGAAAAAAGTGAGTTACCTTACTTTTTTACGCTTCGTTGTCCTTTTTGCCTAAAAGAGAATATTTACAATTTAAATGAAGTTAAGGAAGAGAAGTGGGAATATACCTGTATAGTATGTAATAATCAATTCTTTATCCGCAATCCACCGCCTAGGAGAGTTAGATGTCCTTACTGTTCCTCACTAATTTATATAGACCAAACAGATAGACTTATCATTCTTGAGAAAGGGCAGCCACCTCTTTGGACTCCTGCATCACGATCCATAGTAGGAGCATTAGGAGGAGCATTTCTGGGAGGACTAATTGCGGGTCCTATAGGCGCATTCTTAGGATTACTTGCAGGAGGAGCGTTAGGTGCTTCAGCAGAACATCTTGAAGCTAAAGAGGAGTAAATTTGATGGCAGAAGATAAAATATTCCAACAATTAGTTGAATTTGCTAAGTCAAAATATAAAGATGGTCTTAATATTCTATTTGTCAATCATCGGCTCTTACCCCAGTTTAAGGTTATTCCTGGTGAAACTGCGCTTGGTTTAATCGAGGTGCGTGGAGAAGTCGAAGAGGCTGAAAAATCCATAAGTTTGGCTAAAAGCAAATTCTCAGCGAATGTCTTTTCTAAGTTTTTTCAGAATTTATCGATTATTCGAGACCTAATTTATTCTTTGCTAAAACAATTAGAAAACTTAACAGTCGAATTTAAACCGGAAATTCAACCGGAGTTGATCAATCGCTTCATAACCGAACCTATTTCACCAATAGAACCCGTCTCCTTTCCTGATAAAACTTTACTTGAAGGAATTATTGCAGTTTTGCTTGAATATTTAATAAGTTTATGGCGTAAACAATGCAAAGACATCAAAAATGTTGAACAATTAATTGAACATTTAAGTCGATATGGATTAATCGAGCCTTGGCTTCAGGTCAATGTATGTACGAAGTGTCATGGTTTTGGAATAATATTCGGCTCCTATCCTATAGGTAGCACGACTTGTTTCAAATGTAATGTGCAAAGTACATATGCACGTGTATATCTATTCAATAAGGATTTTAATCAGCATAAAATGCGTGATAAAGATTTACCTTTATTCATAAGTTATTACTTACAGAATATATTACCCTCCTCTTCTATAAGTGTGAAATCTTTTAAGTGGTTTGGAAGCGATACCGAAATAGATGTATCCGTTGAAGATTATACGGGCATCGAATGCAAAACATATCTTAGGGAGGCACCAGCTGGCGAAGAATACATTAAGAGTAAAAGTGGTGAATTGTTCGACCAACTCAAAAAATATCACAAGGTTGGAATAAAGCGTATTATAGTTGTCACGAGCTTGCCACCTGAAGACTCTAGACATCTCGAAAAAGATCTTATGAAAAAATTGGAAAATGAAAATATTAAATTTGAAAGTCTTAACGTGGTACCTGGTATAATTGACGAACTAATCCGAACTCTTGATAAAGAAGCCGAAGAAATTTTAAAAAGGTGGAGTAAATATAAACAAGGATGAAAGAATTGAAGGTTGTAATGAATGGGTTTATACCATAGAAGACCTTCTTAAAAATTAATAAGCGAGCTTTAAATTAAAAAAAAAATTAAACAAAGATGTAAAAATTCTCATATTCAATAAATTTATTTAAATAATTCATTTTTTAAAATGTATACGAATATGTCTGAAAACTACTCAATTTATTTTATAAACGTTTTTGACGCTAAAAGTAGCTGGCTTGAGGAGCTACTTAATAATGTTTCAGTTAAAAAACTTTTAGAAAAAATCTCGAGAAGCTTTACAGTGAAGATTCCAGAAATTCTCAAATTTGAGAGCTTATTAGAATATTCTTCAAGACAATTATCCTTTAAGAATCTATTATGGGAATTTTTCAAGCCTGAAAATATTATGTGTCTTTACGAGCTCCCTAAACTGCTTATAAATTTTGAGCTCTTAGTACTTTCTATAAAAGCGGAATTATTAAGTAGAAAAATCATTATATGTCACTATAAACTCGTAGATAACCTTAGGCAATTGCTTAGGAAAAAAGAGATCAAGAGTGTTAAGAAAACCCTCTTAGAAGCAAAGATGAGAGATGGAATAAGCGAAAGTGAATATAACGCTCTCGTAAATTTTGTTGAACTTAGGAACAAGGTTCTCCATCATGGCTATCTTTCTTGCTACGATGAGTAAAATGTAGAGAAGTTGGAACAGGAATTAGAAAAAGTCCAAAAGTTCATTAGGCGGGTCATCGGTGAAGTAAAGGCAAGTGATTTAGAAGAGTTCGTAGAATGTTTACAAGAACCATTACGTTTAAGCTAATATTGTAAACTTTAAGGTATGAGTTTTTAGGTTATGCCAATTCTCAAGTTATTGAGCCCTATAGCCAAATCGCTAATAAACTAATAATTTTGATAAATTAGGAAGTTGATAAAAAAGGGTAATAGGTTTTTAATTAAATTTATTTGAGTAAAAATTACAAATTATATTATGAAATTTTTAGGAAAGAAGGAAAATTCCTTAAAGCACTTAAAGAAATCGGAATAGAAGTTTATTATCTTAGAGTTATAGGAGAAAAATTTGCTAAATGATTTAAAGGAGAGACTCACTATGCTAATTGAAAGTGCCTTTTTAAATTATCAGATTATTTTCAAACTATAGATGCTTTTTTTGACGGCCACGCCAACAAGTGCCCATCGATACCTTTTCCTCTCAATATATGAATATAGCTTAGGCGAAGCAAGAGCAAGGGAGATACCAAATCCAACCCCAACTGGGAAGACGAGATCACTTAAGATTCCAATAGGTATGGACATCCAAAAAGTTATGTTATCAAATTTCTCCATAAAGCTCAATCTTTTGATTTCATTCGCTACATTTCGGGCTTTTTCCTCAACCTTCTCTAAAGTTCTCCTACCTTCTTTAATGTCTTCTAAGGAACAGTGGAAAAAGTTTCTAAAGTATTGTATATTACTGTTTTCAGATAGCTGAAGAAAATCCTCATATGATCTTGGTTGAATCTAATGCATATTTTTGAAGACCACACCAACTAAGGCAGACCATTCATCACCTTTATTTGAAGTGAGATGCTCCACATCACTTTTATGTAAAACCGTTGGATTGGTGGGTAAGAAGGTGGATAGTAAATGTGCATTAGCGGCTTCGCAATCTGTCAGTTTTCGAGCAATATATGTATAAGCCGATATTATAGAACTGTATCTATGTAATAATGCCTCAATATTACTTAATTCTTTAATTATTCTATTCTTAGCGGCGTCGTCTAAAGGTAATAACTCTTTAATAGATAATTCGTCATATCTTCTTTGCAATGTGTCGAAGGATTTGGGTATATCTTCTCTAAGCGCCTTGACCAATAAATTTCTGTCTATATCTATGTTATCTAGTTGCAGTATGTAGTCATGAAGCAAGTCCGCTATCATTTCTGGAGGTATAGAATCGAGGTATTTCTTGACCTCATCGCTACTTATGTAGCTAGGTATAAAGTCTTGAAACGCAATAATACTTTGTTTAGTTTCACTTCGAGGAAGGATACGCTTCCTATTGAACGAATAGAGGGTAAAGTTATCAACATGCTCGATATCAATGCTTTCATATAGCAAGAGACTAGGTAGTAATTTTTGCTGAATTTCTAGCCGAGGACCCATATTTAAGACCTTTTGTGAATAAGGATGTTGTAAAGCGTTTGGATAAGGTTCTGCATATCCTTCAATATAGGCTCTATAGATAAGGCCATAAGTAAAATTCTCGTCCAAAAATAGGCGCTTCCGAGTCACAATGACCCACCTAGTTCTACGAGTTCCTATTATTAGCTTTACCTTTTGAATTTAAGTCTTTTTCCCATGAAGTTTCTGAGATTTGAAATTCATCAGTCAGCTCTAGAATTGGATCTGGAGATTCCTTAATCCATTCCTCCTTCAATTTCTTTAGTAGATTTTTGGTCTCTCCATAAACTTCACAAACTAGATTGTACAATTGAGAATAAATGATTTTTCTTTCCAAACCTAGCTCTGGATTTACGTAAGTATAAGCATTTTTATTGAACTTTATTTAATTTATAATTAGCTGCAGAATAACCAGCATTGGCATAACCTCTAATAAACCATTTTAAAGAGTTTGGATAATCCCATTGGAATATCTTTTCATGTTTCTTTGCCCAATATATTTTATCTGAAGTCCTTTCAATAAAATCAATCCAGAATTTTTCATTAATATTTGATATCATTAAAATAAAAATAAAAAACATATATAAATTTTTAATTTTTTATATTAGCTATTACTTTGAGTATTTCCTTATCGAGATTGCACCTGATACTTTGCCATTTTCTATTTATTGAGAAGAGCTTTTTCGAAAAAATCAATAAACGTAACAGCGTGATGCGTAAGAAAAGGTTGTGGATAATAAATAGCTCCTCCTCCCCAGTCAGTAACCCTAAAATAGAATTTGGAACCTCCAAGTTGAGGAAATCTAAAGCTCATGTATTTAATCTTTTTTGACATTAAAATTTTCTTTTGTTCATCTGGATCTTTTTCAATGCCTTCACCGCTCACATGATATACTCGCCATATATTATTTCCTATTATTATATTTCTCAAATGAATGAGATTTACTGTTGCACCTTTTTCTATAGCATATTTTTGCATTGCAATGAAGTCTTCTTTTTCTAACTTTTTTTCACTGAATCCACCTAATCTTCCAAAAATTGAAAGAGAAAGCATACTAGCTATTACTTTCCTGAATGGACTAGGACACATTAAAGCAAGAACATAACCATTTTTATGTTGCCAAATATCAAATTTGCCTCCTGTTTTAACTGCAGATTGAGCAATAACAACCCATTGCTTGTATTTTAAACTCATAACAAAATGTCTGTGGGTTTCAGTTTCCGAGATAAGCCTTAATTTTCCTTCAATAATCCTGTCTAAGTTTATAATTTTCCAACTTCCAGGAATATTCTTCAATTCGTCAATGGCCACTTCTTTAACTTTCACAGAACATTCCTCGCTCCTCTTTTGAGCTAAGATTATAAATCCTATAGGTTCTGGCATTACCAATACACCTTTAGGCAACCTTCTTCTTGAACATTTTCAAAAGCTTCAAAAATAGGGTGTGTTGAAAGAAAAGTAGATTTAGATAAGAGAACTATCAATTTTCCTTGAGCTCTGGATATAGCTACATATCCATGTCCCTCGAGCATTGGCATATCTAAGAAGCCAATTTCTCCTTTAGGATTGCTTCTAACAAAACTTACAATAACAATTGGATATTCATTCCCTTGAGCACTATATACGGTTTTTACATTCCCCTCCAAAGGAGTCCCCCTAAGCTTTTCTTTAATTAGGTTAACTTGTGCTGTATAAGGAGAAAGAATGGTTGGACGAAGGTTTTCATTACCTTTGGTATAAGATTTATAAGCTGCCTTGGCCAGCTCTACAGTTAACTCTGCCTCACCTTCATTAAATACAGAACCTGTTGGTGACCTTTTTTCAAATCCTAGTTTATCAGTATTATAAATAACAAGAGGGTAAGATGGATTAAGAATTTCTTTAATCTTTTCATCTTTTGGTGGATTCCATTTCCAACCCAATTCGGTCATTCCTCTGCTTTCTACATTCTCGGCAGGAACCAAATCCTTTTGAATATAAGGCGAAATTCTTTTTCGCATATTATTAACTGCACTACATATGGATTTATGCATTCTATATTGTTTTTTGAGAGAATGTATATTTATGCCTCTTAGTAATTCTATATGTCTTACCACGTTTTGTCTAAGTTCTTCTTGTGTCGTTACAACAGGTAATTGAAGAGGGTCACCGAATAGACCTACACCATCAGGATTAATCTCTTTGCTAATATTTAATATCATGAAGAAAGTAGGGGCATCTATCTGACTGAATTCATCAATAATAATTTTTCTTCTTGCTCTTGAGATTCGTTTCATTCTACCCAACATATAGGGAGTACAGATAATGAAAGGCACTTCTCTTAATTTTAATATATCCTGAAAACTGAGATCTTCTAAAGTCCATTCGCATCCTATCACCCCTCTATCCCAATCCTTCATAGCTGGTTTAGGAACCAACCTAACTACATAGTAAGGAGGGAAACCCCATAATTCTTCTAACATTTTTTTTGCTACGTCTGCAGATACGTTAGTTGGGCAAATATAAAGAACTTTATTACTTTTAGGATCCTGTAGGAAATAATATGCTGCTGCTCCAGTAGCTGTACGAGTTTTACCTGTACCAGGAGGACCGTCTATTATAGGAAGAATAACATTTTCACCTTGAATAGGTTCTTCTAACACTAAGTCAATAGCTTCCTGTTGTTCTTCATTTAGGTTTAGATAGGCAGATTTTACTCTTTCTCTAATTCTCTCACTCATGGCTGTTCTTTTGCGGTGTAGTTTGAAGTCTTCTATGAGGCGTATAAAGAGCTTCTATAATTCCTATTATTACATGGCGTCTTGCTCTATCTTCTCTATCTAAACCCCAAAGTTCTAAAGCATGCATTTCTCTTTGTATTTTCCTTCTTAAAAACCATGGATTTTCCTTAAATAGTGTTACAGGGAAGAGGATTATGTTTACCTTTTTTGATAAAGGAAGATCTTTTTTAACTGTGACTTCAACTTTATTTGTTTCCATTACGTTTCTTACAGTACCTTTTCTTAGAAGACCAAATTTTAATGAGCCGAATATGATGTCCACATCTGTTTCACCTTCTCTTTCTTCTCTTTTTTCTAATATGACTTTCGGATCCTCTTTGTTTTGGAAGGCCAGGTGAAGCTTCAAATTATCCCCCTCTTTTTGAATTTCATCAATTTCCCCTTGTAAAATTTTCCAACCCGAAAGTTTGGATGGATCTAATCTCATCATTTGCCACATAAAGAGGTGATGAGTCCACATTTGTTCATTCCATAAAGCACGATATAAATCTCTTATATTCGAGCGAAGAATTTCTCTACCACGCGGAAACTGTCGTCGAGCAGTATAACAACTTCTATCAACAAGGGTACAAAAGGGTGATCTATTCTCGTAAGTACAACTTTTATTTCGCCATGCTTCTGCAATAGCCCTCCCAGAGTATCTAGAAAGATTATAAATCCAATAATAGGCATTTGAAGCTTGAATCTCAAATCTTGAATCGTTTTTATCAATAATAAAGTCATTATACGGTGTTTCAACTACAAGTTCATATTCTTCAAAATTTTCGTCTCTTACTATTTCAGGCAGATCCTCATGAGGAATAGACTGGAGAATCCTCCATAAAAGCCAAACCTGGAAGTCTTTAAGTGGAGGTGGTTGAGTATCATTTTCATTGCCAAGAATCGTTCGTTCTATTATTTTCTTGTTAGTAATATCTAATTCATCAATTCTTCCTGTAAGAGGATAGTTATATCCAGCAATTTCAATCTTATCATTTGCAACATAAACTTCAAAAAATATTTTTGTATCCTCGGTTAATCTGGATAACTCTCTTCTTTTTCTTCTTAACCAATATTCAATATAAGGTCTGCAAGCATCTTTAACTTCATCGCTCCAATCAAATTTATCGTAAAAATACCATTCTTGGCCAGGCAAACATTCGCCATCAACAAGAGAGATCTTAAGGTATGCTATAAATTCGTGAAACAAAGTACCAACTCCTAATTTTTCAGCACCATATCTTGCATCATTAATTCCATAGAAAAGATCATGAACAGCCGCATAAGGACAAAGTGCAGCATTAATTACGTTGGTTACAGTAGGGAAAGGGGAAAATGGGGGAGGCCCGCTTTTAAATTCACTTTCCGTTAGAATACCTTCTCTTGGAGTTAGCCATCTAACGCGTGGTTGAAAATTAGACGTCATGTTCACCATGGAAGGTAGATATATTCTATTTCTAGCTCCGAGACAATTTCTTCTATTTTATTATCTATGTTCTCGAGATATTTATCTCCAATTAAATTTAAAACGTCAATTCTTGCAGCTTTATTCACCATAGGATTTTCAATTTCTTTAAGATATTCGTCAGCAGCCCAAAGGAAACCAAGTGCTTCCAAATTTTCTTTTCCTAACTTTCCAATAACATCTTCCCATCTTAAAATTTTACGTACCTCATCAATTTTACTCTCAGTTTCAGATGTTAATGACCGTAGGTTTAAGATTTCATAAGCAGCTTTTGTCTGTGCAGAATTTTTTCCCCAAATTAGTTCACAAGCTTGTAAGGCTAAAAAGTTTATTGCTTTATGGGCAAACTTGTACCATTCAAATAATTCGATTTTACTTCCAAATTTCTTTTTAATTTTAAAAAAATAACGTGGAGATATTGCATCTAAACCAGTTTCTAACATTCGTTTAATTCCCTTAACAATTTCTTTATATTTCTCGGGGCCTCTCCATTTTTTTTCTAATTCTTGAACTATTCTTTCAGCTTTACATATTTCTACAAATGTTTTAGCGTCATCATGTAATAATATGTCTGGTGGTAGTCCTGTGAGATTTTTAATTCTTATCTCTCCGGTTTTTTCGTTTTTTTCACACATTCCTGTATTAAGAAGCATCCTTTCTTCATTTGGATTCACTTTTTCCCATCCTCTCTCTTCAATTGGCAAATTTTTCTCAGCATCTGCAATTCTCTTTTTAATTAAATTAAAAAAGATTTCTTGAATGGCAGGCGGAATACTTTTAACCTGAATTATAGGTTCCTCTATTTCCCATACATATTTGCATGTGAGACATCTAAATCTTCTCACAATTATATTGGCAACACGTCGTTTCCCAAACCTCCATATACGTGTCGAATAACATTGAGGACAATAAGGCAATTGAGACTTGATATCCTTTTCCATGCTTTAAATATAATTGTTCTGGTATTTAAATTTTTATTTGTTGTCAACCAACAAAGAAATAAGCGAGGCATTAAATAAGAATGGAATCATAGGCAAATCTTTAATTCGTTACATTAGAGGAGGTGAAGCAAAAGAAGGGCCTACCTTATTAAGAGCAATTAAATTTTTATATAGATTTATAGTATTTGCTGA
>Ga0081529_121199_pt1 | contig 16512 bp, 18 predicted proteins | sample EchGeymetagenome_FD_71012 | JGI IMG/M metagenome (GOLD analysis project Ga0081529, IMG submission 71012) | Ferrous microbial mat and aquatic microbial communities from Echinus Geyser, Yellowstone National Park, USA - transect B T=78-80 C v2... ...
TCGCATTTTATATTTAATAAATATTCATTTAATTCTTCTTCAGATAAATTTTTATTTAATAGTTTATATAATTCATTTAAAGATACATCTAAAACAACCATTACACTTCAATTCCCAATTTCTTTAAAATTTCTTGTTCTTTATTTTTATTTTTTATATCTTTCTTAGAAATTCCCCTATACCTTGCACATGCGGGGCAGATATATATTTTTATCGGACTTGATAAGATTAATGTAGGACTCTGTTCTCCAGAAACATCAGGCTTAAGTTTTGGTGAGATTGCCAGTTTAATCGCCTTATCCAATCTCACCATTCTTCCACAATAATAACAAGGTACATATTCATACTTCCTATTCTTCATTGTTTTATATTATTTGATATTATCATATTTGCCATAAACGTATATTATTAGGATAAACTTTTTAATCTTAAATATTTAAAAGGATAAAGCTTTATTAATTTATAATGACATATCGGTCAGATGGGATTTCCAGTTGATATAGATTTTTTAAGGAACAATGTAGAATTATATAAAGAAACATTTAGAAAAAGGGGTCTAGATGAAAATATTGTAGATAGAGCAATTGAGTTAGATAATAAAAGAAGGGAATTACAGAGGGAATTGGATAAGTTAAGATATAAGAAAAATTTATTATCAAAATTTTACGGATCCGTTATTCAATATCTAAATGGAAAAATAGATAGAAATACATTAATAAAATCTGCAATAGAGATTGGATATGATATACATGAGGGAAATGTTTCAGAAGAATTGTTAAATAAATTAAAGGAGGATATAAAAGATTTAGATGAAGAAATAAAGAAAAAAGAAGAAGAATTTAATAATGTTGAGAGTAATTTAATAGATCTATTATGGAATTTTCCAAATTTATTATCAAATGAAGTTCCTGTTGGAGATGAAAGTAAAAACACACCAATAAAATTCTGGGGAATTCCTAGAGTATATGATATAAATTTATTTAAAGAACAGACTGAAAAGTTTGGATGGAAAATTGTTGAATTAAATGAAATATTAAATAATAAAGAATATGAAAAATATATAAAAAATAAAGAACTACTTGAAGAATTAAATAAAATGTTAAACGATGAAGAAGATTTTAATGAAATAAATTTCAATGATGTATTGGATTTTGATAAATTAAATAATGATAAAATAGTAGTATATAAAAAGGTAAATCATGAACTAAAGCATCAATATGATATATTAAAAGAATTTAATTTAGCAGATACAGATGTTGCCGGAGAAGTTTCTGGTTCTAGATTTTATTTTGAATTTAATATATTATCTTTATTAGATTTATCATTGAGTATAGAAGGTATAAAATATATGGTAAATAAAGGTTATAGATTTACAATACCACCATATATGTTAAAAAAAGATATATTAGAAGGAATAATAACATTGGATGATTTTGCAGATATGATGTATAAAATTGATGGAGAAGATCTATATTTGATAGGAACTGCTGAACATCCAATAACTGCATTATATTATAATAAAATTATTGAGGAAGATAATTTATCAATTAAAATTGTTGGATGGAGTCCATGTTTTAGAAAAGAAGCTGGCGCACATGGTAAAGATACTAAGGGATTATTTAGATTGCATCAATTCCATAAAATTGAACAATATATATTTTGTAAACCGGAAGATTCTGAAAAATATCATAGAGAATTAATAAAAAATGCAGAAGAATTTCTAGAAAAATTAAATATACCATATAGAACAGTTATAATTGCATCAATGGATATGGGTAAAAGAAATTATAAACAATATGATATTGAAGGATGGTTCCCAGGACAAAATAAATATAGAGAATTAGTATCAGGATCAAATGTAACAGATTGGCAGGCAAGGAGATCAAATATTAGATATAGAAAAAAAGATAATAGTTTAGATTATGTACATACATTAAATTGTACATTATCTGCAATACAAAGAACATTAACATGCATATTGGAAAATAACTATGATTATAAAAATAATAGAATATTAATACCGGGAATATTAAAGCAATATGTTGGAAAAGATTTTATAACAAAATAGCCGCGGAGGGGATTCGAACCCCTGATAAAGAGGGTCTGCAGCCCTCCCCCTTAGGCCGCTCGGGCACCGCGGCATATTAGATTTTTAATATTCTCTTATTATAAAATTTCTTATTATTTATATCATAATCATATAAAATTGGTATTGCAGGTTCAATTTCTAAATTTAATATTTGTTCTTCATTTAAGTTTTCAATATATGAAACAATTGATCTTAAACTATTTCCATGTGCAACAACCAAAACATTTTTATTTAATTCTAAATCTCCCTTTATTGTCCTTTCAAAAAATGGTAAAGTTCTTTTTTGTGTATCTTCTAAGCTTTCTCCATTTGGAGGTCTAACTTTTAAACTTCTCCTCCATAATCTTACCTGTTCTTTTCCATATATTTCTGCAACTTTATCTTTATTTAATCCTTGTAAATCTCCATAATGTCTTTCATTTAAGCTAATATCTTTTATTACTGGTATATTATATCCTAATGTTTTTATAATAATTTCTAATGTTTCAATTGACCTTGATAATAAACTTGTATATGCAATATCAAATTTTATATTTAAACTTTTTAATATTTCTCCAGCCTTTTTTGCTTGTTCTCTTCCATTATCTGTTAATGGTACATCTACCCATCCAGTAAATCTATTTTCTTTATTCCATAAAGATTCACCATGCCTTATTAAACATAGTATGGGCATATTAGTTATTATCCCTTAAATACTTATATACTTGTTTTCCCAACAATGTTAATTTATAATATGTATGATGCATTCTAACCTGAAATTGTTTCTTTAACCTTGCTCTTGATCTCTTAACAGTTTTACTATGTACTTCTTCAATCAATCCCATTTCTTTTAATTCTTCTAATATCTTATTTACTTTATTAATATCGATTTTTGTGTATTTAGATATATTTTTTGCATAATCTAAATTCCCAATCTTTAAGTGATTTAGAACCTTAAAATAATCAAGATCATCATTTATCATCTTTGCCAATAATCTTATCTCTTCCGACATATATTTAATAATTCTAAAAAATGTATATGTTTTATGAATCCGAAAGATGATCTTGAAAAGAAACATTTTTATACATATTGTATAAATGAGAAAGATTTCATAAAAAAAGGGAAAAAAACAGAATTATTTATATTTTATGAACATATAGAAAAGACATTAAATGAATTTCCAAAAATAAATGATGAAGTTTTTGAAATAATTAGATTATTTTTAAATAATATATATTTATTGATATCTAAATCGGAGGAAAATGAGAAATATTTAAAATATGTAATATATATTGAAGAAAAGGCAGAAGAATTAGAAAAAATTGGTAGAGAAAAAATAAAGAATTTTATAGATTTTTCAGATATAGATAATGAAGAAATCAAGAAATTAAATAATTTAAGAATAAATATAAGAATATTGGAAGATCTGTTTTGGTTAGTAGTTAAAAATAAGGAAATACCAAACAATGGTTTATATTTAGTTATACCGCATTTCCTAAATGTATCATCAAAATATGTATTTTATTATATTGTGGTTAAATATTATGATAAATTAAAACCAATTAAAAGATTAGATAATATTGAAGTAAAATATAATGATGAAAAATATAGAGAATATTTAAATAAATATAAAAATAAAAGCTTGGATGAATATATATAAAAATTTTTGAAAAAAATTTGATTATGAAATTTAGTGTAATTACTTTGGGATGTACATTAAATAAAGCTGAGGGGGATATAATGAAAAATATACTAATTAAAAAGGGATATAAATATACAGAAAATCCTGATGAAAGCGAAATATTAATAATAAATACATGTACTGTTAAAGGACCGACAGAATCAAAGTCAATAAAATTGTTAAATAAATATAAAGATAAAAAATTAATTTTAGCAGGTTGTTTAGTACAACATCAACCAGAACTATTTAAAGGATATCCATTAATTGGTTTAGATCATATAGATGAAGTAGATAAAGTTTTGGAAGATTATTTAAATGGAAAAATAGATGTATTAATTGATAGAAAAAACATAAATAAATTGCTATTACCTTCTGTAGATCAATATCCAATAAAAACAATAATATTACAGGAAGGATGTTTATGGAATTGTTTATATTGTGCTACAAAATTGGCAAGGGGTAATGCAAAATCACATCCTCCAGAATATATTTATAAAGAAGTAAGAGATGCAAAATTAAATGGATTAAAAATTATATATTTTACAGGAACAGATCTGGCAACATATGGTTATGATTTAAATATTGATTTAGCAGATTTATTATTTGGATTAAAAGATATTAAGGGAGAATATTATGTAAGGATCGGAATGGCAAATCCAGGGATTTTAAATAAATTTATTGATAAATTATTGGAATCTTATGATAATGAAAATATATTTAAATTCTTTCATATACCGGTTCAATCAGGATCAAACAATGTATTGAAAACAATGGGTAGGGGATATAGTATTGAAGATTTTTATGAATTGGTTGAAAAAATAAGGAAAAGATATTATGAAGGAACAATTGTGACAGATATAATTGTTGGATATCCTACAGAAACTGAAGAAGATTTTAGAAAAACATTAGAATTAGTTGAAAATATAAAATTTGATATAATAAATATATCAAAATATTGGCCAAGACAAAAAACATTATCATATAAATTATATAAACAACTACCAGGTCGTATTGTAAAAGAAAGATCTAGAAAATTAAAAATTATATTTGATAGATATGCATATGAAAGAAATAAAGAATGGATAAATTGGGAAGGATATGCAATTGTAGAATCAAAAGGAAAATATGAAAACACATGGATTGCTAGAAATTATGCATATAAACAGATTATAGTAAAATCTGATAGAAATATTTTGGGAAAAACTATAAAAGTAAAAATTAATAATGTTACACCAATTGATTTAAGGGGTGAATTGTTAGAAATAAAGGAAGAAAATTTATTAGAAAAAACATTATATTGATAATTTACTACCAATTTGGTAAAATACTATTTTAAATATGCTATAGTTTATTAAAAAATAATGGTAGATCTAAATATTTTAATAGGTGGTCAGGCTGGTCAGGGAATTGAGTTTACTGCAGATATAATATCGAGAGTATTCATTAAGTTGGGATATAATGTATATAATTATAGATGGTATATGAGTTTAATTAGGGGAGGACATAATTATAATATTGTAAGTATATCTGAAGAGAAAATATATTCTCCATATTTTGAAGATTTTGATTATATAATTGCATTTGATCAAAATACAGTAAATTTACATAGCAAAAAATTAAAGGAAAGTGGATTAATAATCGGACCAAAAAATGTTGTATATAATAAAAAAATTGATGTAGATTTAGATTATTACTATAAAAAATATAATGTTAATAAAAAATATGGAAATACAATTATATTATTAGCATTTTTTAAATATTTAAATATAGATAAAGAAATAGTTAAGGATGTATTTGAAAAAAGAATAAATGATCCTGAAGAATTAAAATTAATTGATATTGTTTATAATGATTTAAATATTAATAATAAAGAAAATATAGAAAAAAGAATATATAAGAAACAATTTTATTTATCTGGTTCTGAAGGAGTTGCATTGGGAGCAATTGCTGCTGGTTTAGATATATATATTGCATATCCAATGACTCCAGCTTCTCCAGTTTTACATATTTTAGCATCCTTAAGGGATAAATATAATATTGTAACATATCAACCAGATAGCGAAATTGGTGTAATTAATATTGGTTTGGGTGCATCTTATGCAGGTGCAAAAGTAATGGTTGGATCCTCGGGAGGCGGTATAGATTTAATGGCAGAGGCAATTAGTTTGGCAGGTATGTCAGAGATTCCTTTATTAATTTATTGGGGTCAGAGATATGGCCCATCAACAGGTATGGCAACACATACAGATCAATCAGATCTATTAGAAGCATTAAATATTGGTCATGGGGAATTTCCTAGAATTGTTATTGCACCTGGAGATCCTGCAGAAGCTTTTGAAAGGACAATTGAAGCATTTCATATTGCATATAAATTTAATAATCCAGTAATATTATTGTCAGATCTATTTTTAGGGGAATCTAAAATGAATTTTGATTATATATATGTACCAAATATAGAAATATCAAGATATATAGATTTAGAACCTCCAAAGAATTATCAAAATTATAAAATAAATGATCAAGGATATCAATTAAGGGCAATACCTGGTTTCGATGCAATTGTAAAAGCTTCATCATATGAACATGACGAATTTGGTATAGAAACAGAAAATCATGAAATTGGACAAAAAATGAGTGAAAAAAGAATGAAAAAATTAGAATCAATTGAAAAGGAAGTAAAAGAATTTGAACCATATCAAATATATGGAGAAGGAAATAAGTTAATTGTTTCTTGGGGTTCAAATAAGATGCCAATATTAGAATCATTAAAATATTTGAAAGGTTGGAAATATTTGCATATATCTTATCTATCTCCATTTCCAAAAGAAATCAAATATTTGTTAGAAGAATCAAAAGAAATAGTATCAATTGAGCATAATTTAACTGGGCAATTATCAAAATTAATAAGACAAGAATTAGGAATTGAAATTGAAAATAGATTATTAAAACATTCTGGGGAACCATTTTCAGTTAAGGAAATATTGAATTATGTAAAAAATCTATAAATATAAAATATTTTTTTATATTTAACATTTATTATAATGTTTTTGATTTATGAGTATTTATATAATTTATTTTCAGATAATTTTTAAAGATAAAAATCTATTTTTTCTTTTTATTTAAAACTTTTTTATCTTTTTCCCATTCTTCAATATCTCCATCAATAATATAAAATATTGGATTTGGTTCTATTGTTTTTTCATCTTTTATTTCTTCATATTTTTTTACATCTCTTATTTTAAGTTTTTGAAGTAAATGCTGAAATTCGAAATTTATTTGACCAATTGTTACTGGCATCTTTAACTTTAAATCATATTTGATTATTTTGTCTTTATTAAAATTATATTCTCTTCTTTTTCCTTCTAAATAAACATAATATAAATATGTTCCTATATATAATATTGGATCTTTTGTTCTCTTAAATCTTATTAATTGTGGATGATTTATATATCCTTTTGTTTTTCCTAGCAATACTTTTTGAGCTAATAAACTTTCTCTCCATAAACCTAAAAGACCAAGTTTGTCTAAGTATTTTGGATGTAAAGACCAAAGTCTCATTTTATTTTAAATTATATTATTATTTATTAAGAATTACTTTAATTTAACTTTAATTAAATAAGGGTTTTATAAGAAATCAGATAAATACTCTTGGTTGTTTTGATTCTATATTGAAATATTATATTGGGTTGGATTATTAATATGATAGTTTTAAATATTAAAGTTAAAATAAATATAAATCTCAAAATAATTATAATAAATATTCGAAGATAATAACCTATAAATATCATAAAATCATCAAAAATCATTCCTTTTATTTATATTTATAATACTTATTTAAATATAAATTTTGTAGATTTTATAAACTTTTATTACAAAGTTATATGATGGAATCAAAAGAAATAATTGGTTGGATTGGAATGTTATTAGCAACTTTTTGGACCGGGATACATATATTAGGAGCAGGAGCAATATCAGTAAATGTATCTTTAATAGCAGGAGCATTTATGGGAATGTTTGCAGCGTTATCTATAATATCTGGGCTAGTATTCTTATTAAATTGGAAGAAATATTATTTGCCAAATATGATATTTTGGATAATAATGCTATTATTATTATTTGTAGGATATGTTGGATATATTAGAGGAGGTAATATAAATGCTTTATTTACAAATGTATTTGCTGAGATAACATTGATAATAGATATATTAGAAATAATATTGGCGTTTGCTATCTGGAAAATTGATAGGGAATAATTTTTTAATACCTTTTATTCCATAGTTTATATTTATTTTTTCATATTAATATTTTATCCATTTTATTTGATTTATAAAAATTAATTTACAACTATATTGTTATGATAGATACTATTTCTGTACAATCGCAATCTGAAAAAATAGATATAGACTTTAAAAGTATACCATTAAATCCCTTAGGAAAGAATGATATAAAAAAATTAGAAACATTTCTAATTATAGGTACTCTATATAGACCAGAAATATTAGAATTAATAAAAGATCCCAATGAAAGATCTACATGGATTGATAGTTTGGCAATTGCAGCAGCAGCTTATGCAAGATATAAAGCAGGAATGCCAATAAGTTTAATTGCAGATGAATTGGGAAGATCTGAAGAAACCATAAGAAATCATATTAGTGGAAAAACTAAAGCAGGTTCTCTTATAATAGAAACGTATGAAAAGATAAAATCAGGACAATTAAATCTAATTTTATCATTTAATAATTTTAATAAAGAATTGGATGATCTAAAAAATCAAATAAAAAATCTTAAAGAAGAAATTGAAAAATTAAAAATGGAAAGGGATGAACTAAAAAATATCATAAATAATAAAGAGGAAACAATAAAAAGTTTACAAATAGAAATTGGTAGAACAAAATCTGATTTAGACAAAATTAGTAGAGAAAAGGAGGAAATAATTAATAAATATAAGTTACTACAAAATAAATTATTAGAAATTAAAAGAATATTAGAAAATATTTGATAATTTATTTTATTGAATATTCAATCATTAATAACTTTATTTTCTCATAAAATTTTGTAGAATTTTTAAATGCTATTATTATATAAATATATTTATTATCGTCAAATAACTGTTAGGATAGAAAAATTTATAAAATATTTTAATATCATTGTCATATGGGGTTCACTAGAAGAGAGTTTCTAAAGTCTTTAATGTATTCTGGAGCAGCGTTTGCTGGTGCATGGGCAGGTTATCTAAGTCTATCCGAAGTTAATAAAACAAGATATGTAGGAAATAAAACAGTAAATACAACAAAAACAGAAACTACTACAGTAAATTCAACTACAACAGTTACAGAAACAACAACACAAACAAATTCAACTACAACACAAACACCACAAAATTTAGAAGAGATCTTATTTGGAAATAATGATATACAATTTATACCTTTAGAAGTAAAAGATGTAGAAACAGATAGCAATAACGCATATCTAACAGTATATAATTATCTTAAAAATACGCAATTAAAAATTGGACTTCCTATTCAATATGTATCAAATGGAAATATTAATATTGGAAATCTCCTATCGGGCGTAAATAATTATAATCAAAATAATGGACTTAATTATAAAGTTTATTTCTTATTGGGAAGAGCAAATGTAGATCAAGCTGTTCAACAGAATGGTATATGGAATTTACCAGCTCCACAAATATATTATAATATATTAATCTCGGATAGAGGATGGAAAGATGTATATAATGCATTACAGAATCTCTGGAATGGAAATGCTACGGCAGTAATGCCAACTTCGCAGCAAGGTCCGTATTCAAATAGTCTTTGGGGATGGGATAATGGTAGTGTAATAATATTATATCAAAACGGACAACAAGTAAATAGTGTAACAGATTATATTAACTTGGCTGATTCTATTCTTGGAACACCAAATAATCCAAATCCATCAAGTCAGGGAATTTTGCATGTAGATACTATTGCAAGTATACAAGAATCAGGTGTCTATCAGAATCAATATCCAGTATATGGAGTAAATAATTATTATATTACAGGTATAGTGTTAACAACGAAACAAGGTTATCCACTTTTTTCAAACTTGTAATTTTTTACATTAAACAATGGTAGATAAAAGTAGAAGGAAATTTTTAGAAGGTGTGGCTGCATTGATTGGAGCTGCTGTTTTAGGAACATTAGCTCTTAAATATGAAACAAATAATAGTTCGTATCAAAATTACTCAAATAATTTGAATAATCCGCAATATATATTTTGGAATGTTCCATGGGGATCTGACAATGGAACTTATAAATTATTGAATCAATACTTTCAAAGTAACTCTCCCGTAACAGAAGGTGTTATAGTAACTTTTGATAATAATTATAAACATTCTTTAGATCAAATATTATATTTATATGAAAATAATAAAAATAAAAAACCAATTTATATAAATTTGTTTGTTACAACTGATAGAGATAATATAACAGACTTATCACAATATGATCAAAATATTAAAGAATTTTTAAAATACTTATCAAATATTACTAATGGTGGAGAAAATATTATTATTGGATTTAGTGAAATTGATAAAGCTCCAATAGAACAGTTAGCATACTATTATTCTTTAATGAAACAGGATTTATCAAAATCGGAATTATTTTATTATGTAGATATGGGGAATTCTACAAGAATAGTAGAATTATATAACTATTTGCTAAATAATTATGGAATAAAATTGGATATGGCTGGTTTAGAAGTATATGGAAATTATACTTATAATAATGGAAATATTTCAATGAGTGAATATATGAAAAGTATTATTATTCAATATAAACAATTTGCAGATAATAATAATATTAAATTTTTCATAGGTGAATTGAGATTTAGAAATGGAGATTTAGAAGGTTATATAGATTCTGGAGGTCTCGGATATTGGAATGGTCCTTCTGAAGAAGGATATCAAGCTACAATAAAATATTATGAAGATATAATTAATCAGTTACATAAAATAGGTATAAATATAATTGGAATGTATGATTGGAATGGATCTAATGGTGATCCTTTCGGACTATGGAATAATCCATATATTAATAACTTAATAAACTATATGATTAATAATTCTAACTAAAAATTATTAAAATCTTATATAACCAATAATACTAAAGCAATAAACATTAATATGCTGGCAACAACTTTTTGGATTGTCAATTCTTCATTTAATATTATAAGACCCAATAAAACAACAAATAGAAAGCTAGATCTATCTATTATACTAACATTACTAGCTTCTCCAATTTTTAATGCATAAAAGAAAGCTATCCAAGAAAGAGCACCAAATAGAGCACTCAATATTACAAATATATAATCTTTGTTAGATAAATTAAATAAGTTATTTATGTTTCTAATTTCTAATATAAATATAATAAATATAATAATTGTCATAATAATTGATCTTAAAGTTGTTACTGTAATAGAATTTAGTCCCTGTAACCCAATTTTAGCAAATATAGTAGAAAAAGCTGCAAATATTGCTCCTATTAAAGCATATATAAACCAGGTTGGTATTGAAACCATATTTTATTTAGATCTTTAGAAATTTAAAAATAAGTTCTAAATTAAAATAGTTAATAAATGTTGAATATACACTTCTAACAATTTTCTATTAATAATAATTTTGCATTGTAGTTTTGTCAACTTATTGATAAAAAATTAAGTAGTGAAGGTTAGATAGAACTTTTTATATAGGTCCTTAATATTAGAAGTATAACTTCTAATGATTTATAAATATATTAGAAGTATTAATTCTAATATGAATGATGAATTATTATATTACTTTAACCCATTGTATATTAATCAAAAAGATATAGTAATGGAAAGATAGGAAAATATGAAAATAAGATGGATACCTGAATGGTTAAAAGATATCTCTTTAGAACCATTTTCACTAAATTTTATTATAGGACCCAGATAAGTTGGTAAAACAACTGGAATAAAATTATTAATAAATAAATTATTGGAAAATAAAGATCTTTGGTCTATATTTTATTATGATTGTTCAAATTTAATAAATTTTGAAGAGCTAAGAAGAGTAATTGATTATTATTTAAAAATAAAAGAAAAAAGAAATATAAAAACATCATATATCTTTTTAGATGAAATTACATATGTAAATGATTGGTGGAGAACAATTAAATTATATATTGATATAGGAAAATTTAAAGATGATGTTATAACTATTACAGGTTCTTCTTCTATAAAATTAAAGGGAGAAGTAGAATTATTCCCAGGTAGAAGAGGAAATGGAAAAGATGTATATGTTTATCCGTTAAGTTTTAGAGAATATTTAAATATAAAAGGAATAAAAATAAATATATTTGAAAATATTTTAGAAGGTATAAATAATTTATCTGGATTAGAACCAAAAATATTTAAAGAATTTGAAAATTATCTAGAAACTGGTGGATATCCTTTATCAATAAATAGTTATAAAGATGCAGGTTTTCAAATTATAAATTCTATAGAAAATGAAATTTTAAGATCAGAAAGAAATATTGAATTATCTAAAGCAATTATATCTACTATTTTATCTAAAGCCCCCTCTCCTTTATCATTTTCATCAATAGGAAATGAAGTTGGTGTTTCTTATAAGACTGTTGAGGATTATATAGAAATCTTTAGAAGATTATTTATATTAGATTATGCTCTATTTAAAGAAAAACAAATAATTTGGAGAAAAGAAAGAAAATTTTTCATATTAGATCCATATTTAGCAAAAACTTTAAGTTTGTAGACTAATACAGAATATTTGGATAGCGTATTATATGAATGGATTGTACAATCACATCTAAAAAGAAAATTTGGAGAGATATATTATTATAGAAATAGTTATGAAATATATATTATTGCTAGTAATTTAAAAATAGAAATTAAATCTAAAAGAGCTCATAAAAATTATCCAAAAGATGTAATAACTTTATATGAAAATAATTTACCATTATTTTTAGCTGTTATATAAATTTGATAAAAAGGAGTTTTAAATGATAAGAATTATAAATCCTTTTTGGTTGCTATATATTAATGGCAACAAATAAATTTAGTTCGGTAAATGCTATAAGAAGATCTTATAAAAAATGTAGAGAGTATCTTAAAAGAGCTGGCATAGAAATTGAAGGAGGCATAAGATTTAGAGTATTAGAATCTTTAGATTTATTAGATGAATTATATGACATGATAAAAACATCTGATATAAATGAATTAAAGCAAGAGCTTAATACAATTGATAAAAGTTTATTTAAGAAAATATCTAATTATGATGATATATATATAATAAAAAAAGAAAATCTTAGAGAATTTTATATAGGTGAGATATATTTATTAAGTCAAATATATAATACAGACGATATAGAAGAATTAAATAATAAGATACTTAAATATGTTGTATTTCCTATTAAAAAAATCGAACGTGCTGATGGATTAACTGTATCACAAACAGAAGAAATTTACATTATAGAAGATCGATTAAAAAAACATATAGACGAAGCATTAAAATTATATAGATTAGATTCTATAGATATAAATGGACCATCTATTATTAGAGTAAAATCACCACTATTTGCGGTCGTAGATACTCCTTTATATACAAAAGGAGAAAATATAGAAAAAGATATAGCGGAATTTTATGTTAGTAATGTTATACTTCATGAAATGGGACATTATATTGTTAATAAAAATAGGTGGGATGATGATGAATTCTCAGCCTCTGCTTTGCAATATATAATTTACATTGATATGCACGATTTATTAAAATATCCAGAAACACATAAAATTATAAAAGAAAATATAATAGAATGTAAAAAATATGTGAGGACGTTTGCATTCCTGGGTTATTTTATGGTTATTGGAGATCTTCCACAAAATCTGCCAAATGCTATTAATGAACTTAGAGGAAGAGCTCCTTATGAGTTGGGAGGATGTTATGCGAATATTATTATAGATAGAAATAAAAATTTAAATATAAAAGATGTTGTAGAAGAAGTTAAAAAATTAACTCCATTACTTGCTATAAGAGAAATTATACTTTATGAGCCTAAAAGATAATGAAGTATATTTTTGAATGTACTAAATTTTGAAATAATAAAAATTTATGAACTTCAGATACTATTATATAGTAATGTCAGAAGACGAATTGGCTGATATTATAAAAAGTAGTTTTGAAGAGGTTATAGAATATTTCAATAAGAATGGTATAAAAGTTGAAGGACTAAAATTAACAATATTAGAGTCTCCAGAATTATTAATACAGAAATATGGAAAAGATAAAATAAATGAAAATACTGGCGGAACGTATGATTCAGGAACAAAGGAAATTTATATTATAAAAAATCATATAAAAAATTTTGCAGATAAAGTTTCGAAAAGTATGAATGAAAGTTCTATTGGTAATCTATTTACAATATCACGTAATGAAGTATTATGGCCAGTATATAAAAATGATAATGATATAGAAAAAGCTATAGCAAAAGCTGATGCAGAATCAATATTAATTCATGAAATTGGACATCATATAGTTGGTAGCGGTGATTGGAAAACTTCTTTTGTTGAATTTTTGGTATATTTCTATAAAAATGAATTATATAAATATCCTGAAGTGTATAAAATTATGGAAAGAAATACAAAAAAATGTGAAAAATTTATAAAAGAAAAAAATCCACCATCCTATTTACCATATTCTTTAGGATACTGTTTTGCAAATGATATTATATATGCTTATGAATATATATTAAATAAAAACAAAGAATCTCCTAAATTAAATATTAAAGATATGATAGAAAAATTTAAACATTTCTCTGAAGAGGATGGTATAAAAATAACTAAAATGGTTAATGCATTACTAAAAGATTATGTAAATATTAAAAGTATGCTCAATATAAAAGCCAATATGTTAAGTTGCTTATTAGAAAAGTTACCCAATATAATGGACAATGTAAATTTATGAAAAAATCAATAGAGGGATGATAAAAATATAAAAATTAGAGAAATTTATTATCTATATGATTTATAACCAATTAAAATAAATAAATATAATACAAAACGTATCAGCTAAAATTTTTGTTTTTATAATAAATATTTTTAATTAAAAAATATTATTTTAATGTAGCTCTTTTTGGTCCAATATTACTTTAATGTTATGGGTATGCTGTGCCATTTTTTAAAAACTGCTCCAATCTCTCTTTAGGATGATCACTAATTCTAGTATCTTCATTAGATAAATTATATTTAACTATCTTAGCATTGAGTAAATCATAGGCTTCTAGTTGTTTAGTATTCCAATCATAAGATAAAATTATATTTGGATTGGGTACTATAGTCCTCCCATCATCAATTTCTTTTAATGTAATAAATGTATAAATTGATGATGGGTCATGTAATAAATAATCTAAAATTCTCTCGTTTTCTGATAACCAACTTCTAGATACTGCAAAAATTCGAGTATGTCCTGTATCTTCAGCATCTCTCCATTTATCATCACTAATTTTACCCCAATATGTATCTTCTATAAAATCTTCTATAATTTTAGTATAAATTTTAGCCTGATCAAAATCTTCTGTCTTTATATTCAAAAACATATCATTTACTATAATACTTATATCATGAATGCATGCCTGTGCAGTGAAATATGGAGAGTATCTAACAAATATTCCTTTTTCTGGGGATATATATATTCTGCTTATTTTATATTTTCTATCTGAGTAAGTATCTACTTGCGGGTTTATATCTATTTCATTCTTTTCAAAAATATTTATAAGTTCTTTGTAATATGGCAGGGAACTGACAGGCATATAAATAGTTAACCATTTGTGTCTTGCGTTAGGATAATCAAATCGAAAAATTTTTATTCCACCCAATTTTCTATTTATTAGCATATTTTGAAAATCATAGTCCGTTAAAAGGTTATCTATTTCTTTTAAAAATGGAGAATGTATTTTTATTCCACTTATTGGGGATGGACAATTGCTCATTACAGCCTGTGCTAGCTCTTCATCTGCTATAACTGCAAAAGAATCATAATTTTGAAGAGGTATAAGATTATATCTATTAGCAAGATCTTGATAGTATTCTGTTATTGGAGTATATTCCTTTATCTCCTTTTGATGGAGTAAGTCTTCTAGTCCCATATATAATATATTTTTCAAAAGATTTTTAAATATTACGTTTGTTGTATCTTAATAATAGAGAATATAATAAGCTTATAAAATTTAGATATTTTTTAGCCAAAAATAATATAAATTAATAAATTTGTACTAGAAATATTATTAGCAGTAATTATTGGGTTAAATATATCTAAAATAGTATTTGTTGTTGTAATAGGATAGATTGATATATACTTATAGTTATAAAAAGTAGAAAAATAATATAATAAATATTAGCTTTCTTCTAATAACTCATTTATTTTTGATCCTTTATCATATTTTATTGCTATGTATCCTCCTATTATTAAATATAACCATGCTATTACAGATCCAGCTCTTCCAAAAGAATATTGCGAAAATTCTATGTGTCCAACTAATGGTTGTGAAGTTACTCCAGGAATTACTGTTATACCAGAAATAAAAAATAGAGAAATATTCAATACTGAATATAATAATGCTGGCCAGTACCACATTCTTAATCCGAAAATATATATTATTGCTACAAAAATATAAAGTGCTACTTCAATATCAAGATAAAAAGTTGCTATAGGGGTTGCTGCAGGAACTGCATAAAGATGCGCAGCTA
>Ga0081529_121278_pt1 | contig 16499 bp, 15 predicted proteins | sample EchGeymetagenome_FD_71012 | JGI IMG/M metagenome (GOLD analysis project Ga0081529, IMG submission 71012) | Ferrous microbial mat and aquatic microbial communities from Echinus Geyser, Yellowstone National Park, USA - transect B T=78-80 C v2... ...
CTAGTTCAGATTCTCAGAGACGCTTTTTTACGTTAAAGTGTAAATTTATACCTAAATGGCGACACTATCTCCTATATAGGCACTATGCTTGAAGTTGAGCGAAAGATTTATTACTGAACGCCCGTAGGAGGAGAGAGATGTAGTCCCGAATCGATGAGGGGAACGATGAGCCCTCTTGAGGGGAACCATCACCCTTCCAGGGCGGTTAGGTGTTAGTCTCATGAAATCCCCGTACATGAAGAGTATATCCTGCATCCCAACCGTTCATTACCCAATTTCCTAAGCTCTTTGAAAGTTTGCTTAGTACTCTAACTAGCTAATTCATATACCACCTGCCTTCAATTAACGCTTTCTTATACTCTTCTAGGTTGAACTTTTCCGCAAGGGCTTTTAACTACTTCTTCAGCAATTTTTATGCTTTTCCAGACGCGTGAATAGGATCGCCTTTCTTTATATAATCCTCATATTCTGTGAAATACTTTCTACCTAAACCTAACCTTATCTTTATGCTCTTGGAAATGATCCTTTTTTGATACAGCACTAATTATTACGTCTATAACATAAATACCTTCGCTTTTTGCAAATTTTTAATACTTCTTTCATATTTTCCTCTTCTTCCTAGAAGTTATAAAAGTTGTATATAATGTTAGATATCTTATTTAGACTATTGTAAAAACACTAATATTTAAGAAAACTTTTAAGTGGAAAGTAGAAAGTATACACATGCAAGAGAAAGTTACAATAAAGGTAAGTGAAAATACTCTCAATATGCTTAAAAAACTTAAAGAAGAGAACAATTTCTCATCAATGGATGAGACTATTGCTTATTTAATAAAATTGTACAGAGAGGAGAAGTTAAGGAGATTATTTGGCGTAGACAAAGGGAGAATAACTCCCTTTAGCAAAGATGATAGAATTGAGGCTCGTAATGGATAGTTATGCTTGGATAGAGTTCTTTTTAGGAAGTGATAAGGGAAAGAAAGTTTTCGAAATTCTTTCCTCAGCCGATGAAATATTAACACCGGATTTAGTATTAGCTGAAATAGGTAGAAAATACATTAGAGAAGGAATTGATGAAAAAGCTGTTATAGAAAGATTGAAATTCATGGAGGAAAATAGCGTAATTCTTTGCATTAACTCAGAGTTAAGTGTTGAAGGAGCAATGGCTTACATTGAATTACTAAGTAAGGCTAAAAGTGAGGGAAAGAGCAAACCTAGTTTAACAGATAGTGTATTTTTAGCAATAAGTAGAAAATATACTGCAAAAATAGTTACTAGAGATGAAATATTTAAAGGAATGAATGAAGTAATATTTATATGAGTATTAAGGGTTAAGTTATAAATTACAATATGCTGGAATTATACTTTTAAGTTATTAATGCTTAAGCTTTAATTTATAAACAATTAATCATTTACATAGTGTAGTTATTAAGCTATAAATTTTATATTTCAATATACTAAGTACTAATCATTGTACTTAGTGCAGACACTATCATATAGGCCAGCATATTATGTACATATATGTTATTTTTAAAATATTCTTAATCGCAAAGTTGTAATGTTATTCCTAAATTCTCGGATAAAATCTTGTTTAGTTTTTTAATATCTTCTTGACCTATGTTTCTCAATTCTATTTTATGATTTCCTTCATCGGATCTATTTAGAGTAAATATTATTGAAAAGGAGGGGGAAAAGGCCCTACTAATATAATTGTAACAAATATTAAAATCTCCTTTAGTTACTATTATGTCATTTCCCTTTTTATCCTTTATTTCTATATAATTACTATATACTCTAAAATAAATGGAGAGAAGGAAAGCATGCATAAAGTTCAGACATTTGGTTCATATCTCCCATCTATTGCAGTCCATCCTCCATCTACGTAGATTACCGTACCAGTGATGTAAGATGAAGCGGGCATAGCTAAAAATACTGCGACACTGGCAATCTCCATTGGCGTGGCCCATCTCTTTAATATCGTCTTTTCCGTGTAAGCCCTATACCATTCTGGATCATTCTTTATTTGTTGAGTAAATGGAGTATCAACAATACCCGGAGCAATTACATTAACCCTTATACCGTATTTTCCATACTCAGCAGCTGCAGTTTTAGCTAACTGTTCTATAGCAGCCTTAGTTGCAGCATATGCAGATTGGCCGGGCTCTGTAACTTTACCTCTTATTGACGAGAATAAGACAACGCTACCTCCAATCTTCTTCATTACCGGAAGGAATTCCTTTAACACTATGAATGTGCCCTTAAGGTTCAAGTTTACAACCTTATCGAATTCTTCATAGGTGTAATTCTCTATCCTTTTCCTAACGTTAATTGATGGAGTTACGTATAGAGCGTTTATTTCACCTAATTTTTCCAGGCTAAACTTAACAAGATCTCTTACCTCATTAACGTTAGTTATATCCGCCCTAAACGTATTCACTATCTTACTTAATTCCTCTAATCCTTTCATATCACTTGCCATAACCTTTCCTCCTAAGTTGTTGAATAGTTCCGCTATTGCCTTTCCTATTCCACTCCCAGCTCCTATTACAACTGCACCTTTTCCTTTTAGTGAAAAGAGTTCTGAGCTCATTTTTCCTCACCTAAATATTGAAAGCACAGATTTTCTAGAAGCTTCGTAGGCTAAAAAGATTACTTTATCTACTGACGTTTCAATTTGGTTAGTGGAAATAGTGAATACAGTATCTCCATCTAAGGATAAATTATAAGGCCTAATCACAGAGGCAAAACCGTTTTCTGCACTACTAGCAACCCTGCAAGCGTCTGAATTTGTTAACTTAGCGTTAGTTATTACAACTCCCAATGTAGTTCCCAATACATTGTTTATGATAAACTCCTCACTTTCCTCTCCCGCTACTAGTCTTCCACTTTCGTCGTATATATTGCCTATACTATTTACTACTGAAATTACTCCCACGCTTAGATTATCATTTTCTATTTCGTAATAGCCTTGACCAGATGGTTTAGCGTGCTTAATCCCTTTCAATTTCCCTACCGTTGCACCCCTCCCTGCCCAATACTTCCCTATTGGTATCTCCTTTGAGAGGTTTTCCATAGCCCTATATCCCCATTCTGATGTTGGTAATATTGTGTTGTCGTAAAAGTCGAATATTGAAGCCGAGGCAACGATTGGTATTCTCAGATCCTCTCCTATTTTATATCCTATTTTCAATTCAAATAACTTAGTAATTACCGCATCTACTACTCTAAGTCCAAAGACACTCCTTCCAGTTAATACTATGGCGTTAACTGTTTGATTTCCCCTATGTCTAGGCCTTAACAAGTCGGTCCCTATTGTTGCTGGTGATCCTCCCCTCTGTGAAATCCCTACAGTATTGTTTTGTTCTTCAACTAGTATTACCGTCGCTCCAGATTTTGCCTTTTCGTCTGTGTACCCTCCAACGTTAATTCCCTCTATTCCTATTCTCATTTCAATAAAACACCTCACTCCATGATAGGGTCTTGTTTTCCACTATAAGTCTCTTTCGCAAGGACTATGCCAATTATCATTATTATCCCTGCTATGATCATGTTAAGGAACCAAGCGTAAAGTAATCCTAGGGATGTTGATAAAGCAAATATTGCTGAAATTGCAAATCCCCCGGCTATAGCTCCTCCATTATACGTAAAACCCACTCCAGTAGTCCTGTACTTTTTACTGAATTGCTCTGCAAGAAACGCTGGTAGTGTTGAGAATATCATCGCTTCCAAGAAGGCTTGTATACTGAACACTGATGTTGCCAAAGAGAAGCTTTTTGAGAGTCCTAGATAAAGTATTGGATATATTAGGGCTACGAAGATTATTGAATACAATAGCATTGGGAACTTTCTTCCCCTCTTAATCTTATCCGCTATAAACCCACCTATCCACACTCCAAATAACGATATTAGGTTGATTATAGCAACGCTTATACCCACTAACGATCCTGGGATATTTTCGAGTGTTAAAACTGAGGGATAGAAAGAGAATGTAGCAGTATTAATGTACAATAACCCGCTGGTTATCATTAGTCCGATTAGCACTGATGAGTAGGATGACGCAAAGAGGTTCTTAATCGGTATTTTTGCTACTTCTCTTTTACTTTCCATTTCCTTAAATATTGGACTTTCGTCAGTTATCCTCCTAATAATTAATGTTATTAACCCTGGAATTATACAAGTAGCAAAGAGTACTCTCCAACCTATTTGCTGGAAACCGCTACTCCCATAAATGCTATATAACAAAGAATAAACTAGAGAGATGATGAAATATCCCGTTCCGAAACCACTTTGCACAAATGAGCCTATGAATGCTCTCCTCTCTGCTGGAACAGACTCTAGAGCCAGTGTTGTTCCACCTCCATATTAGGCCCCGGCAAACATTCCCTCCGCAAATAATATGACGTATAGGAGTATCGGCGCTAAAATACCTACAGCCTCATATGACGGTAAGAGCGATTTTGAAGAAGCCAACAACGAAAATCCTAAGATAGTTATAACTAGCATATTTCTTCTACCCATCTTATCCCCTATATAGTTTCCAAACACTAGAGATCCTATTGGCCTTGCTAATGCACCAACTGCGAATCCTCCAAAAGTAGCTATGAGACCTAAAATTCCAATTGAGGAGGGGAAAAATATTTTTGATATTATAACTCCAACTAATGCGTAGGCTATACTAGTGTATCCGTCCATTAACCATCCTAGCCAAGTAGAGAATATTGCCAACCATTGTTGTTTATTTAAGCCATAAACCATTAATAATTTTATTGCTTAACTTATATTTAACTTATAGGGTAGTCGAATTTCCTATATCCAGAAGGAAACACTTTCTATAACTTATGAAGGAATATCTCCATTTTATCCCTCATCTCGTACACTGCGAAGTGAATAGGAGAAAGCACTTAACATAGTTTAAATACATCCTTGCCTTTTATATAGACATATGATATTAGATGAGATCGTTGAAGCCTCTAAGGATGAAATTGTGGAGTTCTTAAAGCAGTTAATAAGGATCCCAACTGAGAATCCTCCAGGCTTAAATTACGATAAGATAATTAGCGTGTTGAGGGATAAATTAGAAGAGTTTGGGTATAAAACGGAAATTATTGAGGGTAATAAAGAGTTTGTCAAGTTCGGAAATGGCAATAGACCAAATCTAGTAGGTTATTTGGGTAATGGCAACGTAAGGATTGCGTTTAATGGACATTACGATGTTGTTCCCGCCGGTGAGGGATGGAGTATTAACCCTTATGAGGGGATTGAAAAAGATGGCAAGGTTTACGGAAGAGGAGCTTCTGACATGAAGTCTGGAATAGTTGCGCAAATTTACGCTGTTGAAATGTTGAAGAGAGCTAAACTACTCCCCTCTAACGTGAAAATCATCCAGACCATTGTCCCAGATGAGGAGACTGTAGGCAATAAAAATGCTGGTACTTATTGTTTAAGGGAAATCTACAAGAAAAACGCAGATTACGTAATATTCACAGAACCTACTGGACCAGATAACATTTGCAATGGTCATAGGGGTGCAATCTGGGCTGTGGTTAAAATATATGGGAAGAAAAGTCATGGAGGTTTTCCTCAATTAGGAATTGACGCAGTCAAGGCTGTAGCGATTATGATTGAAAGACTTTACTCGTCTTTATCCAACATTACCTCAAAGTACAACATTGTACCAGAGGCTGGTAAGAAACCGTCAATATTAGTTGGTACTGTTAAGTGTGGTACGTGGGTTAACACTGTAGCAGACTACTGTGAGTTCAGTATAGTTAGGAGATTAATCCCAGAGGAGAGGATTGATGAGGTTAGGGAGAGCATTTTACGGTTGTTAAGGGATGTGAGTAGTGAGACTGGCGTTAAGTTTGATTACGATGAGTTTTACGCTGTCGATACTGTAGTAAGTGAGGATGGGAGACTAATAGATGCTCTGAGAAAGGCTATAAGGGAGGTTAGGGGAGTTGATCCCAATGTTGTTTTATCTGCAGGGACTTTCGATATTAGGTTTACCGTAAGTGAGGGGATAAAGAGTATTAATTACGGTCCGGGTAGGATTGAGTTAGCACATTCTACAGATGAGTTCGTTTACGTTAAAGATTTATTGGATTCAATAAAAGCGTTAGGAAGAGTACTATTGGAGGTGGCTAAAGGAAGTTAGGGAGGAGGTATTGGTGGTGGCGCAGGTACCCTTTTTAATACTTCAAGAACGTTGTATCCCGCCTTATATGCTATTATCAGCAAAACTAGGCTCCACATTGCTCATATTACGGGAATTGGAACCTCAACTCCGTAAAGTGCGAGGCTTTCAGTTGTAGGACTATAGTGTATAATAACCCCAATATTATACCATTCTGTAAAGATCTTATAGTTCTAAAGAAAATCCATTTTATTTCTAAAATACACTTTAACCTTTTATTTTTAGTCATTATCACTAAACTGTGTATTATTAAACCCTATAAAATACCATGGAAGAGAGTGAAATGTACCTATTAGCTTTGCTTAAAGTCAGTCGGGAGGATGAGGCTAAACTTACACTAAATGAAATACAGTTCATAATATTCTTGCTAGAAAAGGTGCTAGGAGTTGAGTTAAACCTAGACTTCACGCCAAGTATTTTTGGCCCCTATTCCCTAAAGCTTAAGGAAACACTGAAGAGGTTAGTTAGTCAAGGCACAGTTGAGGTAATTAAAAGTGTTAGCCTATCAATTTTCGACATTTACGTTTTGAGGAATAACGTTGAAGTTGAGATTGAGGATAACGTTATGAACTTCTTTAGGTATTGGATTAGAAAGGACTATTATGAGATTTTCAAATACCTTCTAGTAAGGTATGGTTCCTACTTTGATACACCAGCGACGAGAAGGTAAAGCGTTTTCAACTCGAGTAAAATTTTAATTTCTATTTTTCAACCTTATATTTATGTCATCAGAGGAAAGGAATTTAGAAAACGTTATTGATGAACTAAGGAAAAAGCTCGATGATGCCGAGAATGAGGCAAGTAAATACGGAACAATAATCGGAAGGGTGACTAGGTATGAGATAGTTACCGTTAACGAGAACGAGTTAGTAGGAGTTGACGTACTTTTCGATAATTATCAGAACAGCGATATAAAGAGGGGTCAATACCTAGCTATAAGGAGTATCATAAAACCAATCATAATGCTTGGGCAAGTTTACTCCATTAGTAGAGCTGACGCCTTATCTAGACTGGGAATAAGAGAATTAACTTACCCTAGGGATCCCTCTACCATTATTACAACCACTTACATAGCCTTGAGACCAATTGCGGAAATGGAAGGAGATAAGATTAGGCCAGCTGTTTCACCCATCGACCCTCAAAGTCCAGTGTTCATCCCAAACCCTAATTTAATCGAGAGAATTTTGAGGATTCCAGAAAAGGGTATCGTGATTGGGAAAATATTTTCTGGGGGAGAGGAGATTGAGGCTGAGGTTAAACTTGACCAATACGCCTTAAGGCATCACACCTTAATTTTAGGCACAACTGGATCCGGTAAGACCACTTTACTTAAGACGATAATTTCCAGCCAAGACATTGATAAGAGTACTTTGATATTCGATAGGCAAGGGGACTTCGTTAATTTCTTAAAGGATAGGAAAGACTTCTCCGTTTTAATGCCAGTCGTTGAAGAACCCAATAGTAAGGTTTCAATTCAAGACCACGTTGAGGATTTCGCCAACTGGTATGGATGCGACCCTAACACCATTAACGTAGTAAACGGTTACGGGGCATTTGTTAGGTGTAACAATCACGACGTTTTCGTAGTTCCCTATTCCATAAACTTTTACGATAATCTAAGGAACTTCAATAAGATAAACCCTTACTTTACTGCTAGAGCTTCCATGTACTGGGAGGCCATTATTGACGAATTGCTAGATAAGATTAGGTACTCATTAAAGGATAAGATCAATAGGGGATTGACAGATTACGAGATCGCATCCATATTAAGGGATAATCTAACTCCGGGGAAACTTATAGGTAATATAAGCGTTACTTTAAGTGGCATTAGCATTAGTTCAAATTTTAGCAAGGATGAAGTTGCCTATGATCCCAAGACTAGGACGTTAACTTTCCACATGGGTAAGATGTTACGTAGTGTAATGAAGGAACTTGAGTTGGCCTATTCAACGCAAGACGTTATAGTTAGGACATTGAAGGCATACGATAGTTATGGGATATTCACAGTCCCAGGGACAGTTGATTTCAGACTTGATAAGATACCAAATGACGACGTGGTTGTGGACTTGAGCTGGGTTATGGAGAGATCAGCTTCAATCGAGGCCGTCGCAACTATTGCTTATAAGGTATTGGAAGACTTCTTCGCTTGGAAAGATGAACTGTATAAGAAAAAGCAAGACACTAAACTATCGTTAATAATTATGGATGAAGCTCACGAGTATTTTCCGCAGACTGACTCTGAGAACGTGTCAAAGGATATAGTTGAGGGGTTGATAAATAAGGTAATGAGGTTAGGTAGAGTAAGGAATATGGGTGTTGTGTTAGCTACCCACGTTCTAGAGGATCTGAATCCACTAGTTTTACAGTTAGCCAATACTAAAGTGGTGATGAGGAATGAAAGTCACGTGTTGAGGAGAATAGGATTAGAGGAGTACGAGGATTTCCTAAAACACGCAATTCCAGGGTTAGGTATTGTGTATTCAATTAACTTCAGCGAAATACCGATAAAGACCATTTTGACTAGTTAAGGGTTGTATAGAAGGTGAAAGCTAAAACTCTTACTGCAACTTTTAACTAGTTAGGAATTGCTGGAAAACGTTAGCGTAGGTCATCTTATCGTCGTGAATTATATTCAAGTTATTTGACGCGATTTCATAAGCGTAAATGAAGAGGGAAGCTGATATCCTCTTACTCCTTTTATCCACGATCTCAATGTAAGTTGGTAATAGGTTGTTCTCAGTTATTCTTGAGAGAACTGGGGATAAGTTCATTTTATCACTTATACTTTCTATCCTCAAAAAGCTAGGAGGAAAATAGGGTCTTCTCATTATAACGTAATAGGCGTATTTAGGTGGAACCTTTTCAATAACCTTACTTCCGTTCTCCTCCTCAACTTGTATTGCGTATTCTATCTTGAAGGGACCTATAATGCAAATATATGGGTAATTACTCTTTCTACACACTTTTTCATCTATTAATTCCAATACAGTATTATCCTTAATGTTTCTGTTCTCTATTCCCAACAATTCGGTGATCTTCTTCTCATTTACGAGCTTCTTGGAGTTCTCCAACCTCTTAACTACTCCAATGACTTTGTCGTTTAGAGCTTTTATCCTATCGTTCACAAGCTTCGCATACGCGATTTTGTGCTTCCTTCTAGCCTCAGTTATGACTTCCAATTCCTCAGTTAACTCTAGGGGTGTTGGATAAATGGGGCCGTCAACTATTACTATATCATGATCGTCAATTACCTCTTTCAAACCTATATTTTCTGCCTCAGTTCTGATCTCATCAGCTATGTCATCTATTTTGTACTCGTTTCTGGGTTCATTCACGTAATAGTAGCCTATGACGTTCTTAGTCCTGATGTAATTGTCATTGACGTTAATTGCCTTTAAGATGTCCTCATAGCTACTTATCCCCATGTAGGGAGTATTTATTGTATATGGACCGTCCATGAACCCCTTTTTATTACTGTAAATTGACAATCCTACAAGACAAGTGTTGACGGAGTGGTCCCTTAAATACCTAGAGGAGGAATCTAAGGAGGCAATTCTCTTATTACTATCGTACTTAAAGTAGTCCAAGGGGTAGACTTCTGGCTTTACCTTTTCACTAAGTAGCTCTATCGTCATTATTCTCTCCTCAATTTCATGTTCTGGGTTTCCCTCGTTATCTACCCTAACCTCTGGCATCCTCCTCTTTACCGTAGCGATCTTTTCGATTACCTCCTTAATCCTTATCTTCCATTCCATTATATAGAGTGTGGTAGTTGGAAGTAATATTTCTTCTTCTCTTAACTAGATAACTCCTTTGCGATTTGCATTAACTCCTTAGGACCTAAATTTAAGTCACCATAATCGTTTGGTTTCTCCTTTAAACTGACAAAACCAACCCTTTCGCTTACCTTACTCATCCTCTTTATACTATTTAATGCTTCACTTTTAGTAATTTCTCCCATCTTAATTTCAAAAGCCCATATTGGCTTCTTTTTCTTAACTATTACAACATCTATGTCCTCTTTAGGAGAATAGTAGAGTTGGCCTCCAAAGTACTTAGCTAACATTTCTCCTATTGAAAACTGGACTTCCCTTCCAATGGGTAGTTCCTCTATCAACGCATCCCTTTCGCCTACCATATACTTACTTTCAGCATACAAGATTAAGGAAAGGGGAGGGGAAGATACTTTATAATAGTTCTCTTTTCCTAATGTGAGAATCTTACTTACCAACCCCATTTTAGCCAATTTATTTATCATTGAGGTGGTTGTTGGTTCTTCCCTTTGTACTATTCCAGCGATTTCCTTACTCCTCCATACACCTTCCCCTAAGGTTAACAATATTTTGTAATATAGATCTGTGAGTTGTCTTTCCTCCTCTTTGAAAACCTCTCCTATTAAACCCTTTGCAACTAGTGAAAACTCCTTTATTCTCTTCTTTAACTCATCATAACTTTCTATGAAGGGAATTATCCAAGGGTCTCTGTAAAGTACCGATAAGACTGGGTCGTTAAGTTGTGACAGCACGTCTTCATATGAGATTAGACCTATTTCTGAAGGTGTGAAAATCCCTAACAAGGGGCTATTTCTATCAAAAACCTTATTGACAATCCCGTAACTTGAGCCAATAGCTACCAATATACCAGAAGGCGCCCAACTGGCAATTAGAGACCAATATATCTCTGGCAATCTTTGGAATTCGTCAATTACCGCTATTCCTCCATTCTTTAGAGTTCTCTTCACCTCTTCCAATGCCTTTTCAATTCTTACTATTTCACCGCTTTGAGTTATTGCGTTATTTACGTCTCCTATTATAATATAAGTGTCGTATTTCAATGCACTCTTAACTAATGTAGTTTTGCCTGTTTTTCTCCTACCATAAATTAGCGTCCAGTTCTTTATGCTGGCAATCTTCTTCTCTTCTCGTCTTCTGAGATGTAGTCTCACGGGAATAGTCTCATAAGACTATAATATATAAACTTTTTGTTTAAGCTTTTACCATCTTCAGAAGGTGTTCATGAGAATTCTTCTAATTTTCGATATTCCAAGATAATGGTCTCACAGATTCAAAAATATTTAGTTCTAGTACCTCGATCTTTAGATTATCAGCTACATATGATCGGTTAGTAAATTTTTGATATACAATAGAAAATCCATATCGGTGTGCAGACTTACTTATAAACTGCTATAGTCTAAACGTGGATTACACTACGATAAAGAAGATTCTGCCCTATGACTAAGGGGTAGTTCAAGGGAAGGGAGGGTAAGTGGTACTACACTCCTTGTGCAAATAGATTAATCCTTCAATTAACGGAGATGCTGAACTACAGTTAAAAGCTGATATTAACAAGGAGGTTAGCGATAACGTAAAGTTAAAGCTTGGAGTAACATTATTGAAAGGCCAATAACGTGGTTTAGGATAGTTTCATCCAATGAGATAAAAGTTACCATTTAAGCCTTAACTTGAGCTAAGGTGTTATTACTTGTCTTCCCTCTACTCTTCCCTCATCTAAATCCTTAAAGGCCTTGTTTATTTCATCTAAAGGTATTTTAACAACATATGGCTTAATTTTCCCACTTTCGCTAAGTCTTACAACGTCTTCTAAATCGTTTAGTGAACCGTAATTGGAACCCAGAAGCTTCTTATTCCATACCGCAGTATCAAAGGCCTCTAAACTAACCCTCTTCCCCTCCATACCCACTAGTATTATTGCACCCTCTTGTGCTAACAACTTTCCTAAATTATAAGAAGTTTCCTCTGTTCCCACTAAATCTATTGCAACACTGGCACCTAAGCCATCTGTGAGTTTGCTTATTAAACTTTCAGCTTCTTTCATTTCAACCGCGTGATCCGCTCCCAACTCTAACGCCAAATCCCTATGCTTTTTACTCCTAGAAATTCCAACTATAACTATATTCTTCATTAGCGCCTTTAATATTTGGATGGTGTAAACGGCTAACCCTCCAATACCGTTAACTATCACAACTGGTTCTGCGAATTTGTTCATGAATGGCAAGGCTTGCCTTATAGCTCCCATAGAAGTAGTACCAGCATCTGCTAATGGTGATGCATCAACTGGGCTTAGGCTGTCTAATTTCACTAACCATCTATAGCTTTTAACTAACATGTACTCTGAGAAACCGCCATTTGTTGTTTGCCCAGGGATCACTTGATTTTTGCAAATGTTAAACTTCCCCTCTCTACAATATCTACAAGTCATGTCACCCCAAGTTGCGTAAACCACAACGTTATCTCCCTTCTTTGCCTTTGCCAATTCCCCAACTTCTACTACTGTCCCGGCATTTTCATGGCCCAATATTATTGGTAATCTGAAACCTTGTTTCGCTTCAACTCCTTTCCATACTCTCAAATCGGTTCTGCAGACTCCAGCCCCTCCTATTCTTACTAAAACCTCTTCCCCCTTTGGTTCAGGAATTTCAACGTCTTCTATCGATAATGGTTCTGAGAACTTCTTCAGAAGGGCTGCTTTTGATTTAACCATACTTATGTTTTTCCTCATCGCCGAATAAAAGGTGATTCCAAACATGTTAGGGTTTGGTATTAATTTTTAGATAGATGTTAAGATTAGTTGAGTATATTCTGTATGAGACTATCATTCTTATCCCCACAAGTTAGGGTTAATAGATAAAAGTTTAGCAGATAAATGTTATAGCATGACGGTAAAAATTGATAAGATATATGTAATTAGTACGGAGAGTATTTCAAGACAGAACTTTCCTTACGCTAAGCCAACTGATTATTACAGAGAGTATTTGGGATCTTTATCACCATTTCAATCAGCGTTCATGGATAAGATTTGTTTTATAAGAATGGATCTAGACGATAACGCTACTTATTCCATTCTTGAAACCTCTGAATCAGTATGTAATTTCGTAATGTCTAATTTAGCTAACCTTGTTAGGGGTCTACCAATCTCTAGGATAGGTATGGCGTGGGATTTGTTATATAGATACACCCTGCCAATCGGTAGGAGTGGGATAGCAATTCACGCCATAAGTGTTGTTAATCTTTTAATGTACGACGCGTATGCAAAGTTACTAGGAGTTCCAGTTTACGAACTGTTAGGAGGAAAAACAAGGGATAAGATAAGGGCTTACGCAAGTCACTTACATCCCACAAGTAAGGAGGAGTTGGAAAAGGAGGCTAGGAGTTATGTGGAAGAGGGATATACTGCGATGAAGATGAGGTTCTGCTGTGGTCCCTCTGATCCTTTAGGCGTTGACAATAATGCCGAATTGGTAAAAGTTATAAGGGACAGTGTTGGTTACTCTGTGGATTTAGCTGGAGACGCGTGGATGTCTTGGAATTTGAATTTCGCATTAAAGATGGCTAGGAGATTGGAGAAATATGAGTTGTGTTGGATTGAGGAACCCTTCTTACCGGATGATTTCGAGTCTTATAGTTACTTAAGTAAAAGAACAGATATTCCAATATCTGCTGGTGAACATCACTATCACGTTTACGATTTCAAGAGGCTTTTGGATTCCGGAGTGAGAATATTACAGCCCGATGCCGTATGGGTTGGAGGGATAACTCCAATGAAGAGAATTACTGGATTGGCTGAAGCTTATGGTGGTGTTGTAATCCCTCATACTTCTAACATATACAATTTGCACTTTATAATATCAGAACCAGAAAGTGTTTCGCCAATGGCTGAGTACTTAACCAAATATAAATGGCTAGAGGATAGAATGATAAATCCTCCTAAGCCAATAAAGGGATATTTCGAATTGGGAGAAGAAAAAGGTTTTGGCTTAAAGTATGACCTTTAATAGTTTATTTGTTGCCAAGAGGTCTTGTATTCACTTCTACTACTTTAGATACTGGAACTTTACCTCCATAAAAGTCCTTTATTACCACCTCTAAGGATTTTCCATGTGTATCTGGTCCCACTAATAATCCCAAAATAATATTTAGTATAAAGAATGAAGTAGCTACTGCAGCTATTGCTGAATAACCTATTACAGTAATTATTGAAGGTACGAAGATACTCCATATTCCCAATGCTATTCTCATCCAGCCCCATACAAAACCTTGAGCCGTATTTCTTATTTCCGTTGGGAAAAGCTCCGTTGACCAGACTCTAGTTTGAGGCCATAACGCCATTCCATGACCGAATCCAAATAAGAATACATTGAATAATGCTACCCAAAGTATCTTGAATGGTAAACCTATAGGTAATGCGAAACCAATTGCGCAAATAAGAGAACTTACTGCATATAATAGCTTCCTATTCACTTTGTCTGATAGCTGCATGTATACTCCAACAACTCCAATTATTGCAGTCACGAACCACGCGATTTGAACTAGATCACCTACAACAGAACTTTTGATAGACAAATCTTCTATGAGGAAAGGTAAGAAGAATCCAAAGGTTCCAGCTGGTACTCCCCAGAAAATATAGATTGGGATCATGAAGGCTAATCCTTTCCAATATTTGAACATATCACTCCACTTACCTTTGGTCTCAGCCTTAGGTATTACACTTACGCTTTGTCCTAATTGTACTAATGCTTGTTTAACCACTTCTTCTTTTCCCTTCACTAGTCCCCATCTAGCGGATTCAGCAATTCCTCTTCTTAGGACCCATGTTACTATTGCAACTATTGTCAAAAACCCGAATAGGACTCTAAAGGAGTTAACACCCAATGGAACCGTGCCTATACCTAGAAGCAATATTATTATGGGTCCAATATACCAGAATAAGTTAGTAAATGACATTAATCTTCCGCGATTCCTCTTAGGAGCTAGCTCAGCTATTAGTGACCAACTTGTTGGTACGTCAACTCCCACTGCCAACCCTACTATAGTATACCCTATAATAACCATGTAGTAATTTATTGCTGATAATATAATTATTGCACCTATTGCATATACGATTAGATCATATGTATATATAGCCTTCCTTCCATATCTGTCACCTAGTGGTCCAGCTATCCAAGCTCCTATACCAGCGGCAAAGGCATTTGGACTTAACGCAGCTATTATACCTAAGAGAAGGGAATTAAGATGGAAGAGGGAAACCCATATACTTACTGATGCGGCACCCGCAACTATCGCTCCTGCATCAAGAAAATCTGCTAAAGCAGATAGGATTGTCCACCTATAGTGCGTAGATGATAGTTTAGCCTCATCAAGTGCTTTTAGAGGATCTGAAGGTTCACTCATTATTGGTATTTATGTTATATATAGTTTATAAGTAAGGGTCCATACTTATATGGAGATATGTATTCTGTCCGGTAAATTTTTAAAACATAATATGCTTAGAGCTTAATAATCTGGAGAGTGAAAAAGTAGATCTTGTTGGCAAAACTCCCTAAATATTTTAGACATAATCTTCTTTTCGGCTTTCCTTAAATATTCTTCCAATGTGGGTTTTGATATTCCCATAATCTTCCCTAATCCTTCTAGATTTATTCTTCTAGGATATTCATAATATCCTAGTCTTATGGCCTGAAGCACAGCATTCCTTTCTTGCTCAGAAAAATCAAAGAATGTAGGTACGAAGTCATTAAAGTTTACAAGTTTAGCATTAAAGTAATGGATCTTCCCTATTGATTCCAAATCCCTCTTAAGCATTGTAACGTCACTTGAAGGCATAATTAGTAATAATCTTTCATTACCTTCTTTTATCAAGTCTTTTATATAGAACGTCATATAATTTCCTATGATACTCATGATCATGTTCTCGTACCTTTCTTTAAATAATATCCTATAAATTCCCCTCCTATTGTCCAACTCTAAGATTTGTATAATCTCGTAAATACTCTTATCTCTCTTGAACGACTTTAAAAAGTCCTTAAAAGTTCTTCTGTTATAAGTTTTAACTTCGTCCATTCCTAAAATGTAATCTTTTCCCTTATTCGGCTTCGCAAAAATGGTCTTTACTAGTACAGGGTAACTTGACGTAAGCTTACTCCAACAATCCTCATGATCTATTTCAAAAGTTACTAGTGATAAGTTAAATAGTGACACGATTAAAGTATATTATTTAAAATATATAATAGTTTAGGGTTGTTGATTACGTTAGACTTGAGTACAATTTTTGATAACTTACCATAAGTGATCAAATGATTGTAATGCAAATTCCATTTATTTAGTATATATTTTTACCCCATATAATGAACATTATAAAAGATTTATACACGCAAAAGAAGTTGATATCCCCTAGACCCCAAATTCATCACCCCGAAAATAATTCAAGGGAGTTAAAAAGTGGATAAAATAATTTAACTAAATATTCTTGCAAAATAGTAATATTATCTTGCAAGAGCAAGATAGTTAGG
>Ga0081529_122265_pt1 | contig 16482 bp, 13 predicted proteins | sample EchGeymetagenome_FD_71012 | JGI IMG/M metagenome (GOLD analysis project Ga0081529, IMG submission 71012) | Ferrous microbial mat and aquatic microbial communities from Echinus Geyser, Yellowstone National Park, USA - transect B T=78-80 C v2... ...
CTAGTCGATGCACTAGCCAATGCACAACTTGCCGCAGCAACTATTGCAGTTTGGCCATTAACGGTAGCGCCGACAATAGACACAGAGTTACCGCCTTGGTTTGACACGACAAGTGCGCATGTGTCTGATAAGCCTTTACAAGAAGATTGAGCGGCGTTGATCGTTACCGCGGGTCCGCCTGTGTAAGATTTGAAGAGCCCGAAAACCCAAGCCGCAACCGCGATCGCAATCACTATTGTTATCGCTATGAGAATGATTGTGGCGATCACTGGCGATATACCCTTTTTCGCTTTTCTTAGTGTTCTCATATTGGTCTTTAGCGAAAGAATGCGCACACTATTTATGTTTTTTCGTTGGGCTTCGATGTTTAAGTTTTTAAAAAAAGCTTATTTATTCTGTGTTTTATCCCTAAAAAGTCGTGCGAAAGCGATTACACCTTTTGGTTTTCTCTCTCACTTCGCTTCTGTCACTCACATGGTTCAGATTCAAGCCGATCGTGTTTTGGGACGGTGGATTGGTTTTTCTCGACCTAAAACGCACAAGTTTGAACGAGCTCTCAACGTTTCTTTTTTATGAAATAAACGGTTTAGACCCCCACGCTTACCCAGCTCAAAGCATAACCCAAGCAAGCCTTTTTTACTCGTTAGAGCTCAATGCGCTACACACACTTTTTCCGATTTGGCTTTCTCAGTTCCTTTACGTCTACAGCCTTCTTTTTTTATCCCAAGTGGGCTTTCACAAGGTTTGCGAGCGCTTTTCCAAAATCCCTCTTTGGTGTAGCGCGCTTGGCGCGTTGCTCTATGTTTACAGCCCTGCGTACCAGTTTGTAATAGGTGACGGCTCGATTAGCTACCTTGCGGTTTGGTGCAGCTTTCCTCCAATGCTTTACCTCCTACTTCGTCAATCAGAAGAGTGGGGCAACTGGAAAAGCTTTTTCAAGTTACAGCTTGCGCTTATGGTGCTTGGGCTTTTGGCTTCGGTGAACTACTCTTACTTCGAATACGTAGGCGAAAACTTTGCGCTTCTTATTTCCTCTCTTCTCATTTCAAGGAAGTTCAAAGGCATTCTCGCCTCTTTCCTTTTGCTACAACTCAGCTACTCTTACTTTTTGTGGTGGGACGCTACATTTGCCCCGAAAGTCGCGGTCGAAGGCTTACCTTCAATCATTTCGGCTTACCACTCTTACTTCGTTTACACATCAAAACTAAACGGCTATCTCGAGCAGCTCACGGACTACTACTGGCCTCTCGGTCAGCCCGGTTTCATCATGCCTTCTTACGCGCCAATTTTCGTGATGTCTCCTCTTTACGGTGTGCTCGTTTTGTGCTGCGCGCTTCTACCCCTTTTCAAAAGAAAGCAGCTCACGCTTTACTTTGTTCTTCTTTTGTTTATCGCAATCGCGGCAGGCGCAAACCCGCCTTTTTCTCAATTGGCAAACTCGCTTTACTACCACTTTTGGCCTTACCGCGCGCTCACCGAACCCTTTCTTGCGGTGGGTTTTGCGGTCGAGCTTCCTTTGTTTCTTTTGTTTTCGTTCGGACTTTGCGAGCTCGAAGCTTTCACAAAAAACAAAACGACGATCGCAAGAATTGGCGCGCCAGTTTTTCTTACCGCGGTGATTGTGAGCTCTCTTTTTGTTTCGCTTCCTTACCTTGCAGGGAGTGCTCGTCCTATCCTTCCCCTTTTTAGCTCTGACAACGGTGAGATCAGCTTTACAGTTCACAACGTCACACCGCGCGTGAGCTTTCCTAGCTACTACGAACAGCTCGTGAACTACCTTAACGCGCTACCTCAAAAGGGCGCGGTTTTGCTACTTCCAATAGAAGGAAACCTTTACACTTCAAACTGGTACACTTCGCTAGACATGCTGAGCTACTTACTCAACAAACCCGTTGTCACGGGCGGCTACCTCGACCACTTTCCTGGTTTGGTTTACGCGGTTTACGAGTGGACGCTCGGTTACAAGATAAACATAACTCGCATTCTTGATGAAGCGGGTGTGGGCTATATCGTGTTACAGGGCGATGCGGCGTACGGGCTTTTTATGAGCGAGACTCCTTACTACAACATGAGTTATATTCGTGAAAGGCTTTCGCAAACTCCGAGCATTCACTTACTCGCACAAATTGGACCAGACAGCGTTTACTCGGTTGACGGAGTTCGCTACACAGGCGGAAACACCAAACTACCTTCAACAGGTTTCTATCTTTACGCTTTGAATTCGGTGGAAGCGCTCAACATAACACCCACAAAGCCTTATCGCGTGCTACTCAACGCTACACAACTAAAATTTTTCGTTCACGCAAACTGTGGCACTCTTAGCTTAGAAGAAGGAAAAACGCTGAAAATCCTTGTTAAGCCTAGCTGTAAAAGCTTTGAAGCGACACTCAACCAAAGCGTTACAATAAGCGCTCAAACCACGCTTTACCTTAGCTACAACTATTCGACCAACGCGCAAAACGCAAGTGTGTTCGTGAGACTTTTTGGCGCAAAAACTCCGTTTTTACCGCTTTCCTCGTCTTCTTGGAGCTTTTACGCTTACCCGCCATCGAACTACACAAAAATTTCGATCACGCTACAAGCTCAGACCACCCCCAATAAAACCGTTTGGTTTTGCTTTGAAAACTTCTATGTCTCGCTTGGCTACGACTCACAAAGCGCGCTCACAGCGTCCAAAAAGCTTTACGTGTCCTATCTTCCTTCTTTTGTTAATTCTTCCGATACGCCGAAAGTGCTCTCCGAAAATTGTGATGCGGTGAACTGCTTTGTAGCGCTCAACGCAAGCGCGCCCTTTGTTTTTGTGTGGTTCACCGCTTACTCCTCTTCTTACACGCTTTTTGTGAACAAAACAGAAGACTCGTTTCACACACAGGCGCTTGGGGAGTTCAACGCGTGGGTCGTGAACAAAACGGGCGTGCTCGTTTTACACGCTTATTACAAAAACCCAAGTGCGCTTTGGGACGCTCTTAGTTTAAGCGTTTGGCTTTCGGTTTTTGTGGCTTTGCTCAAAACTCACCGCTTTAAAGCTCACCAGTGGAAAGCGCGTTTTTCACGTTTTCCACAAACTCTTTTGTTACCTTTGGCACGACTTTAGAAATTAGCGCGTTCACCAAGGGCGCCATAACGCCTTCGCCTTTTAAACTCAAAACGAAAGAAACCTGCGTTTTTGAATCGATAGGCTTCAAATTCACTTCGACAAAACCGCTCGCTTTGTCGCTTATTCCTTCGAGTATTATCAGAGCGTGGGCGGGAAATTCCATTTTGTCGATGTGCGCAGCAAACTGTATCACTCTACTTACACTAGGTAGTTCAATCTTTATCTTCCAAATTGAGTGCGTTTCGCTTTTTTGTTCGAAACTCAAAAAGCCTGGAAGGCAACGCGCAAGGTTTCTTGGCTCTGAAAGAAAACTCCAGGCCTGCTCGATTCTCTTTTCAACCTCGAAACTTCCGCTTTCGCTCAACTCTTTTCCCCAAGTATGTGCTTTGCCGCGATGTAGCCAAAGGTGAGCGCTTGGCCTATCGTTGAGCCTGGTCCTGGGTATGCGTTTCCGTAAATTGACGCCATCGTGTTTCCGCACGCGTAAAGCCCAAGTATCACATCTTCGTCCCAGTTTAAAACCTGCGCGTTTTCATTGGTCTTTAACCCCCCGTTGGTCCCAAGCGCCGAAGGCAAAACCGCAATTCCGTAGTAGGGAGGGGTGTCGATTGGCCCTAAACACGGGTTTGGCTTCCACTCAGGGTCTCCGAAATACCTATCATAAGCGCTTTCTCCTCCGTGAAAATCTGGGTCTTTTCCCTCTTTTGCGAAAAAGTTGAAGCGCTCAACCGTTTGCAGAAGATCCTCCTTGTTTATTCCCGGTCTTTGCGCAAGCTCTTCGAGTGTGTTTGCGCGCGTAAGCCAGTCTGGACACTCTTCACCAGGCGGTTGAGTTATGAAAACGTACTTTGTTTTGAACTTGTGCTCGAATATGAGGTAATAGGGTATGTTCGCAAACTCGTGACGGTTTGCGTCCCAGTCAAAAAACGTTTGACCGAAATCGCTGTAATTACATGCTTCATTCACAAGCCTTTTTCGTGTTTGTTCACAATAATTGAAATGGAAGTGTTCTTTCTCTAAACAGCCCCTATACAAGGGTTGGCCATCGTACTCTTCGCCCGCTATTTGAGGGAAAATTTGACACTAGGCGGAGTCCGTGTTTGCAAGCTGAGCACCGATCGACGCACCGAGCCTAATTCCGTCACTTGTGTTTCATGGAACATACTCAGGATAAATGTGTATCTTTAGAAACTGAGTTCTTATCTCAGCGTCCCAGTCAAAGTCAGCTGTCGCCAAAATCACACCGTGTTTGTAGCTGATTTCAAACTGTTGATTATCTGATTTTGTAACTAACCCCACAACGATCTTTAAAACTTTTTGCTTCTGTTTTGAGCATTATTCTTACCCCCCGCATCAAGAGCCATTTTGAGCAAACCCGTAACCAAAGCGCTTTCCATCGTGAAAACGTTTTTGTTTATTTATTATATCCCACTTTCACCTCTCTGGCTTTGCTAAACCACCCAACCTTATCTTGGTAGAGGATTTGCTAGAGGAGCTCTTACTTTTTCAAGCCAATCAGAAGGAAGAGCGGTTACGTCAAAAGGGTCGGCTTTGATGCAACGCACGCCGATTTTTGCGTCTTTGTAATTTTGGTTGTAATCTGGATATCGAGAACAAAGGTGTAAGGTTGAAACATTTTTGCTCAAAGCAATTCACCATTTCTTGTCCGTTTTTCAAAAACGCTTTAAGAAATTCATCGCTTGTTCTACCACGAACAACCGCTTTTGAGTACTCAAAAGCTACATCAAATGAGTCATCTTTCGTAAGAGGGTTATTCGGAATCCAAAAGCCTCCCCAAGACATCTCGGTACTTTCTCCTATTTTGTCCGTCTTTTCAAGAAGAATCACTTGTTTTTCGTGATTAGCAAGGTCGAAGCCTTTAACTCAGCTACTCTAGAACCTACAACGTGTGTGTAAATAGTGGACATAATGATTCAATTTGTAATAAAAATAGTTTGAGCGATGGTGTTCGGTTAAAGTTTGCGTTTGTCAAGGAATTTTGGAAAAAGTGGGGGATGCCATACACACTTGTGGGGATAAGCGCTGAACAAACCGTGGAAAATCCAGACACAATAGTGTCAAAAACCGATTTTCAAAACCTTGAGTATCACAGGATCGACAACTTTGTATTTTCCCCTTTCAACCCTTTGGATGTACCCTTCTTGTAAAAGCGAGCGTAGCCCTTCGGTCACACTAGACCTTGAAAGAGATATGCCTTTGATCAAACCACCAGTTTTTACCAAGTGTTTTAGCACGGCTTTTGAATTCTTGCCTAGCTTTTCGTACTCTTGTAAAACGAGCGACACCACAAGTGGGTCTTTCACCATTTGGTTTAGAATTTGTTTTGCCGTGCTTTTTTCCAAAGTTTTGCGCTTTAACGCTTTTAGTCCAAAAAGGTTGAGCCATGCGGGAATTCCGTCAAGCTCGTTCACCGCTTCTTCAAGCGCCTCCTCCTCATATTTTACACCCTCTTCCTTAAAACCCTCGCTCAAGAATTTTAAGGAGATGTCGCGCGAAAAACTTTGAAGGTGAATCGGGTAAAGGAATCCGTAAAACGGTTGTTCTTTGCTCGCTATCATGTGGTTGAGCAAGCCAACAGAGCTACCAGAGGTCACGTACACCACTTGTTTTTGAAACTGCCATGTGTCTCTTAGAAGGTGAAAGAGACCAGGGTGGTTTTGCTCTGCAAGCCTCAAGTACTGGAATTCGTCTAGCACAACCGTGAACTTTTCGCCCGTCTTTTCCGCTAAGATTTGAGGTAGCTCAAGCGCTTCTTTGAGCGCGTCTCTGAGCTTACTTCTGTTTTCGAAATAAAGCTCAATCGAAAGCGGGTTTATGTTGAGCGTCACCTTTAAGTAAGCGAGAAGCTCCCTAAGCGCCGAAATCGCCTCACGACCCTTTTCTTTTAATAAAAACGGAAACTTTGCTTTAGGCTCAAGCGTTCTTAGCGCTTCTGCTACAATAAGAGAAGAAAAATAAGCGATAAACGAGTTCAGGTCAAAGCTTTTACCTTCTACGTATTGCTCGACACTCAGATAAATCTTTGGGGGGTGTGAGAAGCTTTAGTGTCTTAAGAATCACGACGTTTTGCCAATCCTTCTTACGCCTATGAGAGCAGTGGGTTAAGCCCTTGCTATCATCGTGCGTAGCTCCTCTATTTCACTCTCCCTGTCGAACGGTTCTTCCACGGGTTTGCCGAACACAAATTTTATGGGTACCCATGCTTTTTAAACCTTTTCAGAAACTCGAACCAAATCAGCGGATTATTTCTAGTACTTAATGCTCTAGACAATTCTGAACTGTTAATTAGTCAAATTCCAAAATACCAAGGAGCCTGCGATAGTCGAAAACACGCTATGTACGAGATGGCAATCGCCACACCCCTCGTTACGTTGCATGGCTTTCGATATCACGGTGAAAAGTTCGGAGGATCACGGTGAGTTAAAGTATCGCCAAGCAAAAATCGAATGTTATCCATTTTACTCTTGAATCGATAAAAGTTTGCTTAAACGCTTCGATCCGTAGCGGTACGCTTTTACAAACGCTTTGCTTTATTCCCTTTTATCCTCACCTGGCAAGGTTTTGGAGGCTTTATGAGTTACACAGCTTCAAAAAGACCACGTTTTAACGCGTGCTCATACTTTAAAATGAAAATATGCAAAAGCTATACCAAAAACATTTTATGTGTGCGATGCGTTCTTGCCTTATGGAAGATCCGGCTACCGTTTTAGAGGAAGTTATAAAAAACGCGTTGACTGACCCCTCAAACAAGCAAAAGATTAAGGGGTTAAACAAAACACTACAGTTCAAACCTAGTGGCGCAGATCCGTTTTACTTAGAAATCGCAAACGACACCGCAACCGTAAAGAAAGGAAACGCGCAAAACGCGGTTGCCACAATAATAATGAGCGCGCAGGACATGGTGGACATGTTTCGCGGAAAGCTCAACCCGATTTCAGCCTTTATGAGCGGAAGGCTCAGGGTTGAAGGAAACCTGTTTGAAGCGCAAAGCCTTGCCGCGCTACTAGGCTGAGTTTAAATTTTGGGATTATGCTATCTTTTTGGTGTAAAAATTGTCAAAGTGTTTGGGAGAGTACGACGTGATCGTTGTAGGAGGCGCGTCCGCGGGGCTTACCGCCGCGCTTTACACTTCAAGGCAAGGTCTTAACACGCTTGTGATAACAAAGGACATAGGAGGGCAGGCGCTTCTCACAGACGAAATCCAAAACTACCCTGGTTTTATAAGCATAAGCGGGTTTGAGCTCATGAACCGCTTTAAAGAACACGCCGAGGCGTACGGCGCAACCTTCGTGTACGACGAAGTGGTTGCGCTCGATGCACCCGAAGACTCTTGCTTTGTGGTGAAAACGAGAAACGCGGAGTACACCGCAACCGCGGTGATTTTGGCGTTCGGAAAAACACCACGTGACTTGGGCGTTCCTGGTGAGCAGGAGTTAAAAGGTAGGGGCGTTTCTTACTGCGCGGTGTGCGACGGCCCTCTTTTTAAAGGAAAAACCGTGGCGGTTGTAGGAGTGGGCGAACCCGCGCTTGATGCGGTGAACCTTTTGAGCGGTTTGGCAAAAAAGGTTTACTACGTTTTTAGGACCGCGGCGCCAATAGCGGACGAAGAGTCTATAGCGAACGCAAAGCGAGAAAACGTTGAATTCGTTCCGAACTCTGTGGTAAACAGGATTGTGGGCGAAAAAACGGTTAAGGCGCTTGAGCTTTCCAATGTAAGGGATGGTTCACACTCCACGCTTTCGGTTGACGGCGTTTTCATCGAGATGGGTTATGTCACAAAGACCGAGTTTTTAAGAGGGGTTGTGGAGCTCAACTCAAAGGGCGAAATCATCGTAGACAAAATGGCGCAAACTAGTAGGGAAGGAGTATTTGCCGCAGGCGACGTGACCGACACGCCTTACAAGCAGGCTGTGATTTCCGCGGGAATGGGAGCGGTCGCCGCGCTTTCCGCGTATAACTACGTGCAGAGAATAAGAGGAAGACACGCATCCGCGCAAGACTGGAAGAAGGTAAAGCCGAAAACCCAAAAGCAAAGCGCGCCGTTTGTGATAACCGAGTAATGGCTAGATACGAGAAGTTTGAGGCGTTTAAGAAACTCGGCGTGTCACAAATCGCAAACAAAGGACTCGGTCTTGTCGCTCTAGAAGACATCCACGCCGGTGAGCGCGTCTTAAAGCTTGGAGGTAGGCTACTCAAAAGAAGACCTGCGCGAGACCCTCGTTCGATGAGAATTGGTGAGAAGCTTTACTTGACGTCTAGCGGCTTTTTGGACGACTACCTGAACCACAGCTGTGAGCCAAACTGCGCGATCGACTTTTCTAGTTTGACGCTTTTTGCTATAAAACACATAAAAAAAGGCGAAGAGATTACGGTGAACTACTGCACGATCGAGTACCAAATCGCTCCTAGCTACAGATTCAGGTGTGCGTGCGGCTCGAAAAGCTGTGTGGGCGTGGTTTCGGGTTTTAAAAACCTTCCCAAAAACAAAAAAGAAGAGCTTTTGCGTTTTGTCGCGCCGTACATCAAAATGCGTGTTCAACTTTAAATAACTCGACGCACTAAATCACTGTGTCGACCATTCCTGTGGAAAAAATAAGAAACGATTTTCCTCTTTTGAAAAACTGGATTTACTTGGACAACGCCGCGACCACCCAAACGCCTTACCAAGTGATTCACGCGATGCACGAATACTACACCTCTTATCGCGCAAACGTTCACAGAGGAATCTACGAGCTTGAAGCGCGCGCGTCTGAAGCGTACAACTACGCACACGCGCTTGTCGCGCGCTTTATCGGCGCGGATTTTTACTGGATAGACGAAGAAAAGGACTTTGAGTTCTCGGAGCTAATCTTTACGTCGGGTGCGACGCAGTCTCTCAACCTCGTGGCGGAAAGCCTTTCAAGGGGTTGGCTCAAAAAAGGGGACAGGGTTGTGGTCACCGCGATGGAGCACCACTCAAACCTTGTTCCTTGGATCAGGATCGCTCAGGAAAAGGGTTTGGAGCTTAGGTATGTCGAATTCGACGAAGAAGGAGAGCTTAAGCTCGACCAGCTTGAAAGCCTGGTGGATGATAACACGCGTGTTGTTTCTGTGACGCTCGTGTCAAACTTCCTTGGCACGATCAACCCGATCGAAAAGATCGCGGATATTGCGCACAAAAAGGGTGCGCTACTTGTGGTGGACGGTGCGCAGGGCGTGCCTCACATGAAGGTCGATGTGAAGCGCATGGATTGTGATTTTCTCGCTTTTTCCGCTCACAAAATGCTCGGACCAACCGGTGTCGGCGCGCTTTTCGGAAAAAGAGAGCTACTCGAAAAGATGGAGCCTTACGAATACGGCGGAGACATGATTTCGGATGTCGAGCGATACAGCGCGAGCTGGAACAGGCTTCCTTGGAAGTTTGAAGCGGGAACGCCCAAAATCGCTGAAGGAATAGGTTTTGGTGCGGCTGTTGAATACCTTAACAAGCTCGGAATGGAACAGGTGAGAGCGCACGACTACGAACTCATCCGCTACGCTCTAAAAAGGCTAGAAGAGGTGCCCAGACTCAAGATTTTTGGTCCTAGCAAACCAGAAAAAAGGGGTGGACTTGTGTCATTCGTTTTTGAAGACGTAGAGGGTGTGGCAAAGGGGCCTCACGCGCACGATGTGGCTGACTACTTGGCAAGAAGGCGAATATGCATTCGCGCAGGTCACCACTGCACGCTTGTTGCGCACAAAACGCTCGGGGTTTCCGCGAGCGCAAGAATGAGCACGTATATTTACAACACAAAAAGCGAAATCGACGCGTTCGTGGACAGCTTAATCGAGCTAGAAAAGAAGTTCAGGAGTTGAGCATCACGATCGCCCTAATAAGCTCGGCGTGGCTCCAAACAAGCGGAGTGACCGATGGGTAGTCGCCCTTCGGTGTGACCTGCTCAGGAAGAACACCGCTTTTTAGCGCTTTTGACAAAACCCATTGAATCAGCCGCCTTGCGCCTTCGAGATCACGCGTGAGCGCTTTTTGCTCAGCGAGCCATAGCGTGGTTATCACCCAGGGGTTTGGCTGCTCCGAAGTCTTTAGGTAAGTGTCGTTCTCATACCTTGCGATGCCACCTGCGACGCTCAGCTTCTGCTCGACCACTCTTGCGTTTTGTACCACTTTTGGGTGATCAGCTGGGTAAACTCCAAGCTGTGGCAAAAGCAAGCTGCTTGCGTCGATGGTTTCGTCAAACCCCACGATTTTTGAGTTTTCGACTTTCACACTTCTTGCAAAGTGGTCGCCGAGCCACATTGCGTCTATTCCCGCTTTTACTTCTTCCGCTACACTTTCGTACTTTCGAGCGAGCTCTAGTTCACCAAAGAATCTTGTAAAGTTAGAAGCGGCTTTTAGCCCGGCGTAAACGCAAGCGCAAGTGTAAAGGTGTGTTCCAAACCTCTCTTCCCAAAGGTCGTAAGAAGGCAAAGGAAGACCAAGCTTTTTATCGCGAAAGTTTAAAAGAAAGTCCGCAGCAGCCTTTATCCCAGGCCTGTAGTAAGGTTTGACAAAGTCCACATCTTGAAAGCGCGAAAAGTGTTGCCAAAGCGCGTGAACAATTATCGCGGTTTCGTCTTCCTGAATCGGGAAAAAGCCTTGCGTCCAAGGGTGCCACGTGCTACCCCAGTGGCCTTCAACGGTGTACTTTTGAAACATGCACCCTTCGCGCATGATCAAAGGAAAGAGGAATCTGAAAACTCCTCTTGAAAGGTCGAGGTAGCCCAAAAGCGTGAGCGCAAGCGATGCGTAGGCGGCGTCGCGTGGCCAAACGTAATTGTACGTGTCCCTGTTGAACCTCATGATGTCGGTGTCAAGAGACGCGGGGATTGCGCCGTTGTTCTGACAGTGACACGCGATGATCAAAGCGCTCCTTTTTAACGCGTCTGAAAAGTCGCCCACAGCTTTGCTCACAGAAAGCCAAGCGCGCCAGTAGTTCGCCGTTCTTTTCATGAGTTCATCAGCGCTCTTTGTTCTTACGTAGTCGTTCACCCTTTTTGCCTCTAAAAGGTCTCTTGATGCGACAATCCAAGAGTAGAAGCTCGAATCCTGGAAAAATCTAAAGCTCACCGCGGAGTCGACCGCGCCTTGGGCTATTGGATTGCCCGAAAGCCTTCCGTCCTCGCAGTCCTTCCACGTTCCCACAAGCCCGCGCGTCTGCTTGTAACCCGTGGCATACTCGAAGAAAGGCTGGTTTGAGGAGAAAACGAACCACCTCGACTCTTTGTAGTGAATGATCGAACTGGTCGCTGGGTCGTAAAGCGCTGTGTCGCCCTCGTCATGGCCGTCTATTTTGTAGTCGAAGGCGAAAAACACGCGACACTCTTTCTGAGTTTTGAGCTCACACCTTCTTACTAGCACGTTGTACGCAAAGTCAACGCAATCGTAGAACTTGAGCGAAACGCCTTTAAAGCTTGCGCTCGCAACGCTCACAAGCGTGTCGTCCAAGTATCCAATTTCTGGCGAAAGCTCGGAAAACCAGGAAAAGTCACCATCGCACCACACTCCAATCCTTAAGGCGTTCGCGTTGTTTTCCGTAGTAAGAGGATAGTAAACTTCGCGAATCACATAGCCTTGGTCCATGAGAACGCTCAAGGCGCCGTTTCCAAGGATCACGCTTCTTGTCATGAGTTTAAAACGGAAAAGGAAGTAATACGCTTTTTGAGCTGTTTTTGGCACGCAACTTTATATATCTAAGTGTATTTTCTTTTAGAGAGCAGTTGAGCAGAAGATCAAAAAACTCAAGAAATAAGAAGCCGAGACTTGAACACTTTAACCTTTACGAAAACATCATAAGAATCACGGATAGAAAGCTCGGTAGGATCGTGGACGTCTACTATGTCAACCACGAAATGTACTGCGAGCTGTGCGAGACCACCGAATGTGTTCACACGGGTTACGCGTGGAGCGTTTACGAACACTACACGGAAAAGTGTTAACCTCTTTGTGTGAGGTAAACGCCGATAAGCGTTATCGCGGAACCCACAAACTCAAATTTTGTGGGAGTTTTTCCTAAAAGCGCAAAAGAAAGTAAGTAAGCCGAAATCGGAACGAGCAGGGAAAGCGAGCTTGCGCGTATCGCACCAAGTCTGTTTACCGCGTTAAACCAAAACAAAAAGCCAAGAGTTTGCGCGCTGAGCGGCACAAGAAGAGAAAGAAGAAGCGATTCGCGCGTCAAAACAAAGCTGTGGTTGAGCAAGAGTGTGGGAGAAACGATCAAAGCGGAAAAAAGCGTCATAAAAGCGTTGAGCTGTAAAAGGTTTGAGTTGACAAGCCTTTTTTGGTGGTACAGCGTGCCCACAGACCAGAGAAAGCCATCCAAAACCGCAAGAAACGAGCCCAAATCAAAGCTCGCACTACCAACAGAAAGTGCCACACCGAAAAAAGCGAGAAGAACGCCTAGCGACTGCTTTTTCGTGGTTTTTTTCCCAAAGAAAGCGCGCTCTAAAACCATCACGAAAACAGGTTGCGTGTAAATCAAAACAGAGGTCAAAGCCGGGTTTGAAGAGTAAAGCAGCGCGAAGTTCAAAATCACAACAAAAAGCGCGTTGTTGAGCAAAGCGCTGAGCGCCTGCGGCTTGCCAGCGCTCACACCTTTTGCAAAAGGAAGAAGAAAAAGCGCGCCTAGTGAAAACCTGAGAAAAGTGAGTACAAAGGGTGAAATGTAGGAAAGCGCGATTTTGGAAAGTGGATACGACAGCCCCCAGCTCAGTGCGACACCAAGCATGAACAAAAAACCAGCGCTAGAGTCTTTCACATCACCAATTTTTTGACACCAAAACTTAAGACTGACATACTCTTCTCGCTAAAGCTCGGAGGTTGCTCAACTTTTAGTAAAAAAACTGGGAGGTTGAATTGAGGGAAGGTTTGATGCGTAAATCACTGTTTCTTCTCTTCTTTCTTCTCTTCTTTCTTCTCTTCAGTCTTCTTCTTCTTGGCCAAGAAGACTCACCTCCCCATATTTTGAATTTCAAAAGGATGTATTTACGTTTTTCCGAAAAACGCAAACACCACACCAAAAAACTCGAAAGAATCGAGTTTAAAAACCGCAAAATCCGAGTGCACCGCTTTTTGCGTATTATTAACTGAGAACGAAAGTTTCGATTCTGACGTCTCCCCGTCCTGGAAGGGCGAGGGTTCCCTCCCAGAGGGCTCATCGTTCCCCTCATCGATTCGGGACTACATTTCTCATTTGAGGGGCAGTAGGGGGCGCCAGAGCTCCCCCCACAGAGGGGACTATCATCCAGCAGTCTAGTCCCTTTAAGAGAGATACTAGATGCTCCTCCCACAGTCCCATTAAGCCCTCAATCGAGCTCGGGAGGAGCGTCATCAGCGTCACTAAGAGAAAAATAGAAGAACTCATATTTAAATATAAAGGGGCTATCCATCCTCGCTCCTCAAAGAGGCGAGGCTTTCCGCCCCCTTAACCCCCAATTTTTGTAACGCACCGAAAAGATTCGACGCTTATCAAGGTTTTGGAAACGCTTTTTCTAAAAGCACCAAGCTTTTTGATAGCCAAAATTTGAATACGAGCTTGTGATTTTTAACAAGGCGCGAGTGATGTGTCCCGGAGATGCTGAGTGTGATGAGGCTGACCTAGTCTGACGCGCCTTTAGTTTTCTCAGAAACGATAATCGCCTTGATCACTCTTCCTGCAAGCGAGTCTTCAACCGCTTTTTCGAATTCATCGAGCGTGTAAAGCTTGCTCACCAGTTTGCTTACGTTTATTTTCGCTTGTGCGATAAGGCTGAGCGCGCTCCTTGTGTCCTCTTCAACCGCCGCGTTACTCGGTATTACGGAAAGCTCGTTGTTGAGTAGCTCACTCAAGTCGTATTCAAGAAAGGAGCCCTTGTAAGGAACGCCAAACAGCAAAACCCTTCCTCCTTTTCTCGTTGCGCGCAAAGCGGAAACAACCGCCTTGGGAGAGCCTGAAGCTACTATCGACAGGTCAGCCCCTCTTCCGTCCGTAAGTTTTATCACTTCTTTTTCAGGGGATTCTTGCGCAGAAAACACGTAATCTGCGCCGATTTTTGAAGCAAAATCGAGTCTGGTTTGCGACAAATCGGACGCAAAAACCTGAGACGCGCCAAAGTGTTTTGCCACCATTATGTGAAGGTCACCCATAGGGCCTGCGCCCACGACGAAAACGCTTTCTCCCTTTTTAAGAAGGGCCCTCTTTTGCGCCCTTAAAACCGTGGCAAGAGGCTCTACAAAGCAACCCTCTTCAAACGAAACGTGGGAAGGAAGTTCGAGAATCGCACCACGTGAAACGTTGAACTCGGGCACTCTGAAGTACTCCGCAAAGCCCCCTGGGTCAAGGTTGGTTTTTCTGTAGTACGCGCACATCGTCGGGCTACCGTTCAAACAGTAGTAACACTCGTAACAAGGCACGTGGTGATGCGCGAAAACTCTTTGCCCGACTTTCACGTCTGCGCTTAAAGATTCAAAAACCACTCCAGTAGGTTCGTGTCCCAAAATCGGTTGAGACGCGGTGTAGTGCCCGCCGATTTTCTCGATGTCCGTTCCACACAACCCACAAGCCTTCATCTGAATTAACACGTCGCCATGACAAAGCTTTGGAACGTCCACTTGCTTTAAAACGGGTTTTCCATCGATCAAAACCACCGCTTTCATTTTGTCTTTTTACGCGGACGGGCGATAAAAGCGATTCGAAAAATAATACGCGTACGAGCAACTTAAAAAGCTGTAGAGAAAGAAAAGGGTGTGATCGTCACTTTCGACGTTTACGGCACGCTTTTTGACTGGGAGCGCTCTATCAAGGGTTGTTTAGAGCTTTTGGGAGTGAACCACGAAGAGTTCTTTCGCGAGGAGTTTAGAAGAGTGAGCGGTTTGACGCAATACGCCCCTTACTCACAAATTCTAAAGCAGAGCTTAAAGAGTGTGATGGGCGCTCGCTATTCGGATGAGTACGGCGATGCGCTTGTTCTTTGTTTTGCAAAGTCTCCTCCTTTTCCAGACACAATCTTAGGACTACAAAAGCTCAAAACCAAGGGGCACAAACTCGGCGTGATTTCGAACACAGAACAAAGCTTGCTTGCGATCACGCTTTGCGGTTTGCAAAACGTTTTCGACTGGGTGATCACAGCGGAGCACACGCGTTTTTACAAGCCCAATTTAAAAGCGTTCGAAAAAGCGTACGAAATCATGCGCGTCGACCCAAAGCGAGTGCTACACGTTTCTTCTTATCCGAGCTACGACCTTGAAAGCGCGCAAAAGCTAGGCGTAAAAACCGTTTTGCTCAACCGCTATGGAGGAAGCTGGTCTCATGTCGTGAGTCGCGTGGACGAGCTAGTCCACATACTCGACTAGCTCCACTCGTACCCACAACTACACACGTGTTTACCTAAGTGGTTGAGCTCTAGGTTGCACGTGTGAGTGAGGTGTCTACCCGCGCTTCTGCTTTTTGGGTCGAAGGTTTTGCGTCCACACTTAACCTTTTCAAACTCCAACGCAAAAACTCAAAAAGAAGTTTGAGTAATAAGCGTTTCGATAAACTTTTTACACACGAGCTTATTTCAAGAAAGGCTTTGGGGCTTTTGGGATACATAATAGGAAGAGCGATTCGCTCTTTTTTGCTCGTTTTGGGAGTTGCGGCTCTCACCTTTTTGCTCACCCACGTTGTAGCGCCCAATCCGGCGTACATCTGGGCTGGACCGCACGCCTCTAAATCTGTGGTTCAAGCGGTGATCGTGGAGTACAGGTTGAACCAGCCTTACTACGTTCAGCTTTACTACTATATCATTTCCACTTTGAGCTTCAACTTCGGTGTATCACCTTACTTCAAACAACCAGTGTCTTCTCTTATCGCGGTTTACTTTCCGAGAACGCTTGAGCTTGTGGTTTTTGCGATGATGCTCACCGCGTTTTTGGGAGTTTATAGCGGCGCGTTTGCCGCGGCACACAAGGATCGCGCTGGTGATTACACCGTAAGATTCTTTTACCTTGTGAGCTGGAGCATGCCTCCTTTCTTGGTCGCGCTTCTTCTACAGCTTTTTCTTGCGTACGAGCTAAAGCTTTTACCGCCAACACAGCTTGCAAACCCCGCGCTTTCCCCACCTCGCGAAATAACGGGTTTCTTACTCATAGACTCCTTGCTTGAGCACGACTACGCGTTCTTTTACTCGGCATTAAGACACTTGGTTCTTCCCACCCTTTCGCTTGCGCTCATATCCTTTGGCATCATCACAAGAATAACACGCTCTTCGATGCTACAAAGCATGAGCGCGGAGTTTTACAGAACCGCTATCATGAAGGGTGTTGGTAGAAGAAGAGCGATTTACGTTCACGCGCTCAAAAACTCGCTTATACCAGTGATAACGCTTCTTGCACT
>Ga0081529_118105_pt1 | contig 16466 bp, 23 predicted proteins | sample EchGeymetagenome_FD_71012 | JGI IMG/M metagenome (GOLD analysis project Ga0081529, IMG submission 71012) | Ferrous microbial mat and aquatic microbial communities from Echinus Geyser, Yellowstone National Park, USA - transect B T=78-80 C v2... ...
CTCTTCTTTCCAGTCTTTGTCTCCTCGACACCTACTTCGACTGGAATTGAAGCGTACCATGCGTTCTCAACGTCGTCGTAGTATATCTCCAACCTACCCTGCTTACCGTACCACCTCAGCCTATCAGCATTCTATTTCGAGATTGAAGTCCCTGAGGATGAGCTTGTTGCTCTTCTCATCTACTTCGTATCTATCCTGTCTGATAACTAGGATCAACTTCCTCTTCTTCTCCTTCTTCCAATAACGCGGTGGTGAAACGTGGTTCATATGCGGTGGTTTTCCTTTTTTCTTTAGATTGAGGAGTGAAAAGAATGACGACCATGCCTCGTTGTTCTTCTGAAGTATTGCTTGTACATTAACACTATACCCTTGTACTTCTCGTAGTATTTGTCCCATGTCGATTTGAAGTCCACTTGGTGTTGTTGGAAGAACTGTTGCCTCCTCTCATAGTTAACTTCGTTAAATAGTCTGGCAGAGGCGTCGGCTAACTTCCTTAACTTCCTCTCTTGAAAACCGTTTGGGAGAAGTCTGACTACATTTGTCCTCTTATTCTTATACTCGACTTCGTAGACGCCCTCCTCTGGTATTGCGGGAGAAATCGGCTCCCGCTCCTCATAGCCTGAGAGTTGACCAGAGGAAGGCATCTTAAGGAGAGATAATTGTTTACGCTTAATATTTTTACCCCGCCCCTAGAAGGGGCGAGGTTTGCTGTTCTTTTTATCAACAATCAAAACCTGATGACAAGGAAGGGATAATATATGGCAAGGTTGATCAGCGTGAGGGGTACGCCGTATTTGATGAACTGAAGGAAATCGAAACCCCTTCCTCCCCTGACCTCAGCACCCTCAGATATTATGACGTTACTTGCAGCTCCAAGAAGGGTCACGTTTCCCGCTATTGTACTACCCACAGCCAGGGCGATCCATTGCTGGGTGCCTGAATGTGGAGAAAGAAGCACAGGAATGTAGAGGGCGACCAGAGGGACGTTGCTGACAACCTGACTGAGGAGGACGCTTATGGTGAAAATTGTGGTGACGGAGGCGGGAGAAGGAAAGGCCCCAAACACGACTCCCACGACGCCCGAGTTGAGAACGCCCTCGGTGAACATGAATAGTCCCACGAAGAACACTATGGTTGACCAATCCAAGTTCCTAACTATTTGCCTTCTCTTCCCACTTATGAGGTAAAGGAGGGAGGCAGAGAGCAATGAGACGGACACGTAGTTAAGCTGAGAGGAAGGTATGAACTCCAACACGAAGTAGGCGGAGAAAGTGGCCACAAGTAGTCCCAGGGAAAGGTAGGCCGTGAACTTGTCATCCACTCTCACTTCATCCAGCTTCATTACTTCACCTGCTTTCCCTCTGAATAGTAGCCTCAGGAAAAGGTAGGTTACGAAGACGTTTATGATGGTGGGGACGAAGAGGACTTTCAAGAAAGTGACGAAGGGGTCCGCGAGCCCAGAGTTCAGAGCTATTAACAAATTCTGCGGATTACCGGTGGGCATCATGGTACTTCCTATGGTGACTCCGAACGCCAGCGAGTACATCAGTGGAGTGGGGTCAAGCCCTCCCAGTCTAGCGGCGTCCAGCACAACGGGAGTCCAACTGGATGCCACGCCATCATTTGTGACCACGCATGCCAGCAGAGAGGAGAATACCAAAGTGTAGAGCAACAATCTCCTTGGGTCCCTTGAGGAGGACACCAACTTGAAGGCGAGGAACTTGAGGAAGCCTGAAACTTCAAGGGCGGACACCAACGAGAAGAGGGAGAAGAGGAAGAGCACTACGTTCAGATCCACCGCCTGTAAGGCTTGCTTGAAGCTCTCAACCCCCAGTGCGACCATCAGTACTCCTCCAAGCAGCATGGAGGCCCATGGAGGAACCCTAAGCCTTCGTGCGGCTATTAGGGCAAAGGTTAGAATTACCACCCCAACTCCCACGTAATTCACTGTGATATCTCTCCCCCCTGAAGTTTACCTCCTCTCTTCGAGAAGAACCTATGATAGAGGAGAACATTAATGACCATGACGCCGGAATAGAGCAGAAAGGGAAGGTAAAATATGGAGACGTCGAAGAACGGTGTGGCTATTGCCGTGCCGAGAGAACCAAGACCCAACCTTGAGCCCTGATTCAGTCCGTTTACCCTCCCCCTCTCGTCGGGGTCCACCATGTTCATCATGGCGCTCTGGACCACAGGAATTGAAATGACCCTTAAAGGAGGATAGAGGACGTAAAGTAGTAGAGAGACCCAAAGTACATGAATGAACGGAAATATACCCATCACCACCACAGTGGCCCCCCTAGTGACGTAGACCGTACCGAGAAAGCCAAGCCATCTCTCCAGTCTTGGGGCCAGAAGGAGAAGGAATGTGGCGAGGAGGCTACCCACGGTACCATATATTCCCATCTGAGATTTACTGAGTCCGTAAATGACGATGAAGAAGGGTATTAGGAAGGGGGTGACCAAGCCCTGCGAGAGCCCGTTCAGTAACCCGGTGATGGAGAACTTTCCCACAACGTCCCTATGTTTCAACCTCCAGCCGCGAGCCTTTATGTTGGGGATTTTCATGGGAATGACAAGGATCACTGATGCAGCACTTAGCGTAATCCCCACCAATAAGGCCAATTGGTAGGACATGAAACCTCCAACCACGAATCCCACTGAGGCTGCTATGTTGGCTATGAAAGAAAGGAGGCTGATGTATCCTGTCCTTTCAGTGTTGGTGGTGAGATCGCCTATAATTGTGCTCTGCACTGGGGCTAACGCTCCACCTACCCCACCTTCAGCCATGGAGCCGGTGGCACTTATCCCTCCCAGGATCGCAGCCAAAGTTGCTGTTAGTAAGTTAGGCCTTAGAAGCAGGAGGAACGATATTGGAAGTAAAAGTGAGCCTAGGATGAGGGAGGGTTTCCTACTCCATATGTCAGTTGCATATCCAAGCAATATACCTATTAGGGCCGTTGCCAGGGCGGCCCCAGTGTAGATAGCACCTAGCGTGAGTAGACCCAGGTGAAGTTGGTTTAAGGCCAGGTAAGGGTAGACTATCATAATGATCCCGGCGGAGGCGCTCCTCAACGCCCTGGAGAAGTTTAGGTAAAGCATTGGATGCCCATTTTCCATTTAAAAATCAGTAACTAAGAGAGAGGAGACATTATATAGTTTCCTTGGAATCAGCTGCAGTGAAGTGACATGGAGCTCAGGGATCTGCAGGAGAGATTAAGGGAGGGGTATTACCAAAAGGACAGCGAAAGGCGTCCTCGCTTTATATGCTTCATACTGACGAATCCAGAACCTACTCTTCCTCCCGTGTGACGGGCGTGTACCATCTATATATTAGGAGAGACCGGGGAGTAGATCATTCTCCGTCCTTTCGTCCCTTGGAGATCAAACTCGTGTCGCCATACACCTTGGCTATCCCTGAGTCCGTGGTGATTATGCTGGCTCTCTCCCTCTCAGCTAAGGCCACGAGGTAAGAGTCCACCAGGGACAAGAAGGGATACCTAACCTTAATTTCCCCCGCTCTCAGTGCCGACCCCTTATCCAGTAAGGCTACCTTCACCGGTGAGTTCTGCACCAGGGAGACTCTACTCCTGGCCGAGTCGATCCCCTTTTTCCTGGAGTAGAGGTAGAAGAACTCGGTGAGGTTCAGGTGAGTGATGTACGCTACCAAGGATCCCCTGTATATCTCCTCCATGACTCTCCTGGTCCCTGGGTCAAGGTCGAAGAAGTAAACTAGGAAGAAACCTGTGTCAAGGATTACTCTCCTCTTCAACCTCTCTTCTCCTCTCTTCCTCCAGCTCCCTCAGGAGTCCTTTCCCAGCCTCCTTGCCCCCTGCGTCAATCCCGTAGGCATCTAGGAGGGTGAACTTGGGTTTGAGCACTACCCTCCCGTCCGCTACCTCCAGCTCTAGTCTGCTCCCTTCAGTTATGTTGAGCTTCCTCCTGACCTCCATGGGGAGGACTATTATACCCTTCTTGTGAACCTTAACCTCCATAAAGGGAATGTGGTTGAACTCATCTAAAAGTTTAACTTCCTCCAAGTTTAACCTCACCCACTCATGAAGGTACTAGCGGGGTCTGACTTCCTCCCCGCCCTGGAAGGGCGAGGGTTCCCTTCCAAGGGGTTCATAGTTCCCACCATCGGTTCGGGCTTACATCCCTCATTTGGTGGGCAGTCGAGTGGCTCAGAGAACCACTCCCATTTAGCATTGGGGGTGTGGGAGTATCCCACACAAGGGGACTTTCATCGCTAAGCTCTAGTCCCTTGAAGGAAGGAGGACATACTGATTGCCCCTCCCACAGTCCCATTAAGCCCTCAATCGAGCTGGGGAGGAGCGTCGTTAGCGTCACTAAGAGAAATTTTGACAAAGAAGTATTTAAACTTTCTATAAGGGGGCTATCCATCCCCGCCCTGAAGGGCGAGGCTTTACGCCCCCTTAACCCCCTTTCTTTGTAACCTCATTGCTTGCGTGCAGCTCTTTCGTTATTAAGCCGACATCTTGCTGATGTGCAAGTTTGTACTTATCGAATCCTTTCCTTGCTTATGTGCAAAAGTTTTCTTATTGAATATTAATGTTGCTTGTGTGCAATATGATGTTTATTGATTCTCTTTATTGCTTATGTGCATTTTAATCTTTATTGAAATTTTCTCTTGCTTTGGTGCAGAATAACTATTATTGAATCTTCCTATTGCTTGTGTGCATTGGCAATCTTATTGAAATTTCTCACTGCTTATGTGCAATATGAAGATTATTGAACTTTCTTCTTGCTTGTGTGCAGGTTCGTCATTGTTAAGTGGAGATATTGCTTACGTGCATTTTAATCTTTATCGAAATTTTCTCTTGCTTTGGTGCAAGTGAACCCTTATTGACGTTAAAAATTGCTTACGTGCATATGAGTAATTATCGAATCTAGTTGTTGCTTGGGTGAAATATGGCGTTAAGACGTCATTTGCTTGTGTGCAAATATTTTTTTATTTATAAGCAACCTTGCTTATGTGCAATTAGCATATTCTTGAGGCTGCTAATTGCTTGTGTGCAGACCAAGCATTATTGAACTGACCCCTTGCTTATATGCAGTTACTCAATGACCTTTTTGTTCTTAAGCCATTGTACCACCTCATCCCTATTTATTCCTAACTCTTCTATGGTTTTCTCAAAAATTACCTTATATTTACTACTCTTTATGTCAACGTAATAGTCCGTAATTGGTGAAACTATGAAGTCCTCATGTTTCCTTATTACTTCATATTCCTTCCCCAAAACTACCTTATACGCTTCAGTTAGCGGCACTCCTTCACGGTAATGCATCGATACGGCGAAATACTGCGACAACAATAAGGATACTGCTTTCCTGATGGCAGTCCTTTGCACCCTGAGCTTGGGCCAGTCCAGATGCTTAGATGCTATCTCCTCTTTGAAACTCTTTATTATTTTAGCGTATACTCCACCAGCTAATATGAGGTTGTTCGCCAGGATCCCCAGTAAAAACGTCTTAACAGTCCTGTTGTACTTAACGTTTCTTGCTGAAGTACCTACGAGTTTCGTTCCGTCGTTAGGACATAACCAACCGTCTTTCGAGGGAACGGCCGGTTTACCATTCGAGGACTCGGCAGCGTAATAGTAATAATTGCATTGCGGACACTGGAACATTACCGCCAACCCGGCATATTTCCTGAACTTGTTAATGTTGTACTGAAACTGCGGTGGATATGCGTAAACTATCAGTCTGGCGGCGTTAGCAGGCCCTATACCTTTGATGAATGCCAGGAAGTTTGTAAATTCGGGGAATTTGGTAACAGCGTCGGCTATAAGTCCTTCGGCCGTCTCTTGTTGTTTAAGTAATTCCGTGTACCTTTGTACGAGTTCGCCGGACGGCGTTTCCTCAACTACCCTCACCGACTCACCGCAGAGGGGACACTTATCACGTTTCTCGTCTTCTTTAAGTAACACCGCATGCTTGTTTTCACAAACAGTATATCTCCTTAGGAAGACCCAATCGTTTTTGCCCTTTTTAGCCCCTACCCTATTTCCGAATGCCACCCTAATCTTTATCAAGTCGTCCCTGAACGCCACCAAATCCTTTAGATATATTAGCTCCTTTTCACTCATCTTTCTCCCTTCTGAAAGTTATCGTCTTTTTCTCCAAATCAAGGTATGGGTCAAACTCTTTGAAGAACACCGCGACCTTTGCAGGTACAAGTATGTAGTATACTTGTACTTCTTTCTCGTTTTGTTTTTTGATGTTTCTCACGTACCACTTCAACTTTAGTTCCATAGTATATGATTTAGCCATTTGGTTAAAAAGTTTTATCACCTATATGCTAACCGTAACAACAACTTGTGCAATAACATGACTATTATTAACGAAAACACGCCAGCGATGAAAAACAATGCGACATAATATATAATTACGTCATTTTCGGACGGTACAACGACCACGTTATAAAACCCCGGCTGTACGGTTGTAGAGTTCGTATATACGGTTCCGTTTACTTCCAGGACTCCCCCTCCGTTTACACTCAACGTCGAATACGAACCCGAGGGGTAATAGTAGTACTCTCCAGACGGCGTAAAGTTGTAGATACCGGACTGGAAGTACATGTCGAAAGTGTAATAAGTCCTTACGGTGAGAGCGGTTAACGCCGAGGCTATGGCGAGAGTTGAGAAGACGAAGACGATTACGTAAAACACGACCTCCTTCATCTTTTGACACCTGAGACCCCGTCCGTGAGCATCACCTTTCACCCTTTGAGTGCAAAGGTGAACGAGGAGGACTCTATATTTTCCCCCAGTATTACGATATCCCTTTCCTCCTCGGGGGCGTATATCCTTATTACGTTTTTATCGAAGACTACTCTTCTGACCTCCCTCGATGGGGGGAAAGGTAAAGCGTAAAAGAAGGGCATGGTTCCCGCGTTTACTAACAGTAACGCGTACAAATAGTCTTCGTACGGAGTCCTATTGCGGCGAAGGAGCATTAAGAGGTCGTTATTACTCTCGAAGTAGTCGGGTTTTTTGACGTCGACCTTCGTCAACTCGACGTCCTTCTTCTTTTGTATTTCCTGCAGGTAAACGAACGGCCTCGTCGTTTCTTCAACGACATACGTGTATTTGAAGTACTCATCTTCAATTTCGACAACATTTTCGCTAACCTTTGAGGACAACGGTGTCGAGAACGTTGCCCTGAAACGAAATGAGGGAGAATCGTAGAACTCCCTGACTGCAGACAAAGCGAGAAACGTATCGGCTGGCCTGTACTCCGTTTTCTTCAGTAATTTAATGTAATCTGAAACTACGTTTACTTTTACGTTATACATAACTTCTAGGTATGACAATATAGTGCCCATGAATTTAGGACGGGTTCTAATAAGAAAAACTTGAAGCCTCTCCGAAAAACTGAGGAGCTAAGGAAGCGGAAAGCTTCGCTCTTTACGGCTCCGATTTTGCGTGAAAATATGGCAAAAAAGCTACTAATAAGGACAAAAATATAAGAAAGAGTAGGAGGATTATTCCTAAGATCTGTTGCATACCTTTGTTAACCATGAACAAGTATAAAAATAGATACTTTCTGCAGTTGAGAAATACGAGGTTTGTCGTTCGCTTTGTTACATCACCACCTCAAGTTTTCCTGGAATTAGGGATGACTCTCCTAACTCATGGCCGCATCTCGGGCACTTCCCGTCATAAATCAACTTTATTTCCGTGGGAGTTCTTACGCCGTAAACGTCCTGCCCTACCTTTTCAAACCTGTGCAACTCATACCCGCAGCTTTTACACGTATACACTATAGGTCCCAGCATCTTCACTATTTCCCTATATCTGTTCCTCACGGTTTCCACAGTAACGTTTAATGAATAGGCTATTTCGCTCTGATTTTTCTTCACGTCCATAAGGGCACTTATTACGTAAACGGCACCAGCGGTTAACGATATGCAACTCTTGCCACCAGTTAGGCCATTCTCATACATGAGGTCTATTAGCTCCACTACTCTAGCTCCTATAACTGGTGGTAAGTTCAACTTATCAATTACTTTAGGGATGCATTCTGTCGGTTTTATTCTAGATTTGAATTCCGGAATAGCTGCTTCTTTTACTACCCTCAGGGCCTTCCATAATTCACGTGAAGATATAGTGTACCTTACCTTAAACTCCTGCAAGCGTGTAGGAACATTATTCACCTCACATGAATAATATAATACTGCGGCAAGTAATGCATACGGGTCTTTAATTAGAAATGGTCTAGCAAAGAGTTTTCTTAGCATAAATGCCGCAGTCTCTTTTACATGTCCCGGCAAATCCAGTTTCGATGCCTCACTGTTAAGCATCTGAAGGTATGTTACTAATTTTCTATCCTTAGAGACTCTAATTGTATTCTGTAATTTTTGCATTTTTATTAGCTTTATTCTATCTTTTATCCTATTGTTTCCTATCCTAGTTGAAAGCCCTTCATCGTGAAATTTCAAAGTCAACCAGGGTCCAGTTCTTTCCCGCTCTGTTCTATCCTGATTGTCGTATGCTCTCCATTCTGGTCCCTGGTCTACAACTCTATCTTCTATGACCTCTCCCGTGTCGGTGTCGATATACTCTCCTCTTTCAGCGTCAAAGATTATCAAGCTCTCACCCACGTAGTTTCTCCAGGACTTCCTTAAGATGTAGATTTTGCTTTTCACCTGGTATAGTTAGTGTAATCTCAATCGCCCTCATCAATATGTCATTTTGTCTTCTCAGCTTGGTGTTTTCGTCTTCAAGCTTCTTAATCCTAGTCTGTAATCTCGTTATGGTGTCTACGGCTTTGGCGTACTCTAGCTCTAATTCCTCATTCCTCCTGTCTCTCGTTTTGAACCACCTCCATTAACGGAGTTCTTTCTGCCTTTTCCTTCAAGTAAAGTTCTATTGCATTCCTAATTGCCACGCTTCTCTCCAGCTTGTTGTTAATGCAGTAAAGGTCTAAGACGTTCAGCAACTCCTCATCAATCTTGAAAGTAACTATCCTCATGACATCACCTCGGACTTACCGTTTTTGCTTTGTACGATAACGCGTCGTATGTTGCTTCGTCGCATACACCCTGGCAATTGCTTAATTCTTCTAGAACAGCACCGTAAACCTTTGCTTTCACCAATCTTACTTTTCCTTCATTGTACATACGTTGAATCTCATCAGTCTTCAATACTTTCCCTTCCTCTAGACGAGTCGCTAACATTATTATGTAAATTTCGTCGCCCACAGCTGCAGTGATACTAATCCTGTTTACGGATAAGGTTATACTGCATAAGTTATTAACTAAGTCAATTGTTCCCGCATGGCCTATGGCGTTAACTCCTTTAGTTACTGCACCACAGAATTCATCTTTACCAACTTCCTTAAACTCCACGTCAGCTGGTAATTTCAGCATTGAAGGACTGAAGCCGTTTGTTATGTATAACATTCTTTCACCTCTCTAGCGACCATATCAACAACGCAATTAACTTCAGTATCTCCTCCTTGGCACCCTCAGCTAACTTGTCGTTGTCAGTACGCCTGTATATCGCATTGAGCTTGTAGATGTCCTTGAGGATACTGCCGATATTCAGGCTTTCAAACACTAGGTGTTCAGATTGGATTTCGCTTTGTTTCGGGTCTCGAACACTTATGTATAGCTTATGGTATGTATCATGATACTCTCTCGTCACTTGCACGTATTGAATGAAAAAATTAATGTTTTTTTCCTGTTCAAGCACTTCCTTCACATTTTGGGTCATTCAGACCACTGACAAAGTCTATACTTTGTAGTATTTAAGTCTTACTGTGTAGAATGGTTATACAGAGTCTATTTTCAGTATCCATACTTCATGGTATTTAACTCTTACTGTGTAGAATGGTTATACAGAGTCTATTTTCAGTAAGACTTAAATACCACAGGACATAACCTTTATATGGAAAAAACATGTCAACCGAAATAACGTATATATCCGTGAAGGTGGAGAAGGGATTAAAAGATTCTTTTTTAAGGTTGTGTAAAGAAGAAGGGATAGACATAAGTCAAGCAACGCGAGAACTCCTGATCGAGGCTATGGCAAGGGGGTTTATCAACAAAGATAGGAAAGAGAGAATTCAGAAGGCTAAGGCTTTGGGAGGTGCTAATGCATGAAGGTATTGATGAAGAGAGAAAAATTACCGATAGTAAGGCCTTTCGACGGAGTAGTCGTTGAGGTGTTACAGGCTCCGAGGTCCGCAGAGAGGGACATATCGCTAAAGGACGGTACCATAAAGAAGATTGAGGACTACAGCATTGTGATAAGGCCCATTAGCGGGAAGTTTGAAAGCGTAATAGAGAAGGTTGTGACGAAGACTGAGGACGGCGACGAAATCCTAAAGTCCAGGAAGTATGACGCCCAAGAGTTAGGGGACAGAGCGATCATGAAGCTGACTCCCATGGCGTATGAAGTTCTCAATGGCGCATGGGAGACTAAGCAAATTACGGAAGGTACAAAGCTCAAGATCAAAGTCAGCAAGAGACAGAACAAGACGTACTACGACGAGATCCTAGTTGTTGATGAAGAAGAGGAGGAGACGGAGGAAGAGGAGGAGATTAAGAAGTCAACCCAGCAGACAAAGCCTAAACTAAAGGGATAATTTTTTTCCGGTGGTTTTTTGTGAAGGTGCCTTACTCTTACCAAGAGGAGGTTATCAACGAAATCCGTGACGCTATTGACAACGGTAAAAACGTTGTCCTCGAGATGCCCACGGGGAGCGGAAAGACCTTTACAATACTATACGCCTTAAACGTTTACGACCATTTCATGGTAAACACCAGGACAATTTCTCAGTACCAGCCATGGGAAAGAGAGGCGAAAGAATTAGGGATAAACTTCGTTGGGTTGATAGGGAAAACGAGAGTATGCCGTAAACCTTACAGAAAGGTAAAGGTAGGGAACAGAGTAAAATATAAAACGAATAAGTGTCTCTGGCGTGAGAAAGGAGAAACACATTACTGCGAAGATTTCGCAGAAACGATAAACTATGAAGAAATAAGGCAGAAAGGACTTTACAAATATTGCAAAGAATCGTGGGACTGTCCTTATTTCGGGCTTAAAACCGATTCCGACGCTAAGATGTATCTCTCAACTTACGCAGGTTTCTTCTTCAACTTTGCACCTGTGAAGCACCATTTGATAGTGTTCGATGAGGCACATAACTTGATGAACCTCAACGATTTCGTGGAGTTCAGCATTTCCAAGGAGGAATTGAATGAACTGATTGAGAACAGTGAAGGGTTAGAACGGAGATATCTTGAAAGTGTTAAGAAGTTCCTAAGGAGAGAATCGACCACATTACCCATATCACCGGGAGGGTTAAGTGATGAAGCCGAAGAAATACATAACGCATTAATGGAGTATGACCCAGAAACGTGGAAGATATACGAAGATGAAGAAAGGTACAGAATAAAACCAGTAGACCCCTCGTTTCTGTTACGAAAATTGGAAGGACATCAATGGATAATGATGAGCGGTACGATGTTCAGCGATGATTACATACAAAACGTTTTACATCTTAGCAATTACGAACGCATATCGGCTAAGCCGTTTGAGCCCAACATAACATATTACCTACATGATTCTGAGAAGCTGAACTACAACTTCAGTAAACGTGATAGCCTGAAGCAGAAAACGGTAGAAATTGTGAAGGGACTAAAATCTTCGGAGGGTATAACGTTGGTGGTTGTAAGTAGTTACCAGATGGCAGAATGGTTTAGGGGGATAGCCGATTATATCGAGGACTCCAGGACAACTCTGGACAAAATACCGAGACGAGGGTTAATTGTAGCAGTTGCAAGAGGCAAAATAACCGAAGGTGTCGAATTCGTTGAAGACGGTAGGTCGCTGATTAGAAAGGTGATAATTGTCAACGTACCTTACCCGCAGACTAACGACCCGTACTTCAAGGACGTTGTCGAATACGTGACAAAGGTATGGGGGCAAAAGACCACCTGGAAACTCATGAATGAAATAGCGTTCATCACAGTAAGACAGGCCATCGGTAGAGCGGTAAGGAGTCCGAAAGATAGGGCGGAAGTGTACTTCCTCGACCTCAGGTTCAGGTCACTACTTGCAAGGTTGGGGTTGACCGAGGATGAAGAAGTACAAGTACGACAGTGAATGTGTAAACGTCGGGATCGAAATAGCGATAGATGAGGAAGATACTTACGCCGTGATTAACGATGACATGGTTCTCATTTTGCCTGCTTACAAGTACATCAAAGACGACAAAGAGGTAACATATCCGATAACGGAGGGGACGTTCAAAAGAGGAGGGGAATGCACATCCATAAAGAGGGAAAAAGAGAAGTTTAGCGATTTTGTCAGGCAGGTGTTAGCGGAGAACACCGTAGAGAAGCCTCTCCAACAGTGGATAATGGAGGAGTTCCCGGAGCAGTGGGAAGAGTTAAGGAAAGACCCCATTGACTGGTTCCTTCGACAATCGGAGAAATGGCACGTTGGCGATGACGAAGTAAAACTGTTGACGTTGATAGCGATCAAGTCGGCCTTTTACCAGGGTCTCCCTAAGATAGGGGTACTGGTACTTGGATCCTCAGGAGCCGGGAAGTCGTCAGCCGTCAAGAGCATCACAAACATGTTCGCACTTAAGGAGGGTTACGGTTCCGTTTTATGGGTTTCAAACTTAACGAGAAAAGCACTCAGCTATTTGGCGTTTGAGGATAACGGGAAATTATTGAAGAACAGGTGTTTATTCATCGTTGAGACCATTGACATTGACGCATTGAAAGAGCTTAGCCTCTTAATGACTGAAGGTAGGCTGGCGAACCTAACCGCAAAAAGTGCGGATGATAAGTTAGGAAGCAGTTACGGTATAGTAGATTACCCACCTAGCGTGGTTTCGACTGCGGTAAACGTTGACTATTCAAACGACCAAGTGACGCAAATAATGAGCCGATTCCTGACTGTCGCTTTAGACCTTGAGAGGGGTGACACTGAAAAGATTTACGAGAAGATAGCTGAGAGAGGTGACACTGCATTCGAGTATGACCCCGTTACGAAGTATCTAGCCATCGCCTGGATGTACTACACACCGAAGACGGTGAGACTCCCGAAAGAGATAGCCATGAAATTCAAGGCCGTTATAACGGAATACAACCAATACGCTTTCCGTGTTTACGACCAAGGTTTAAAGGTGATGAAGGTGTTCGCTTCACTTCTGGGGAAGGAAACAGTAGATGAGGAGGTCTATTCGCTTTTCTGTCAAAAACTGCTAAGGTACTTCCTGGTGTCGGCAGTAGGGTTGACAAGTGTGGAGCTGAAAGCGTTACAAGCTACGAGTACCGAGTTCGAAGAAACGAAGACCATAGCCATGAGGCTGAAGGTTGATACGGAGACAGCGAAGTCGTGGCTTTTCAATCTGGCGAAGAAGGGGCTGGTCGATCTAGATAAGGACAAAGGTAACAGGAACAAATGGGTGCGTAATGAGTTCGGGCAGAAGGTCATAGAATTGGTCGTTAACGGTTATAAAGAAGAGAGGGATGGTAACGGCGGTTTGGAATTCGCAGGGAACATGGAAGACATCTATAAGGACTTGAAAGGGAGGCAGTTCACACTTAGCGAGTTCTACGGTATACTCGGCGACGAGATTGCAGATAAGGTATTAAAGTGGGCAGAAGAGAGAGGTCTGGTTAATCGTAAGATGGTAGGAGATGAGGAGTATGTCGAATTCATGTAAAGAGTTTGACGGAGTAATAGCAGACGACGAAACGATAGAAAAGGCCAAAGACTGCCTACGCTTAGTTTTCCTTTATATCGACAGGACTGTAGAGCCTCCTGTATTTCGTTACATGGAACCAGATGATAGCTACGAAATAATAGGATGGAAGAAGGAAAAAGGCAAAGTTTACTACATCGTGAGGCTCAAGGACGGTACTGTGCTACAGGTCAGCCAATTAGAGCTGGATCACCTAGACACATTGTTAAAGGTCAAGAAGAAGTTTAGCCTCTGAATTTTTCTAAACCCTCACTAATTTTTACAAGCAGATCTGTTTTAGAGGTGTGTCCAGCAAATAGATAATACCCACTCACCACTGGTAATACCAGATTAATGGTAATATTCCGTTAATCTGGTATTACCCAAATACTGGACACACCCCCAAAGTGACACTTGCTTGTAAAAATTAGTGACGACTTGGAAAATATGTAATTGGCTAAGTGCTCACTAATTTTTACAAGCAGATCTGTTTTAGAGGTGTGTCGGGGTCATTAGTAATACCAGTTGTAGGTATTACTGATTGTAAACTGGTAATACTGGAAATTAGGTATTACCAATTGTAAGTAGGTATCACCCTGTTGCTGGTATTACTAATGAGTTGTCATCTGTATTACTAGCTAGTTGGTACTACCCAAGTACTGGACACACCCCCAAAGTGACACTTGCTTGTAAAAATTAGTGAGCACCTGGAACATTTGTAAATTTCTAAACCCTCACTAATTTTTACAAGCATTTTTTTCTGGGAGGTGTGTCGGGGTTATTAGTATTACCAGTTTCAGGTATTACTAATAGTAAGTTGGTATTACTAATTGCGGGTAGGTGTTACCGATGGCAAACTGGTATTACTGATTGTAATTTGGTATTATCCAAGTAATGGACACACCTCTAAACTGGATCTGCTAGTAAAAATTAGTGAGCACCTAGAACATTTCTAATTTTCCAAGTCCTCACTAATTTTTACTAGCAACTTTTTCTGGGGGGTGTGTCGGGGTTATCAGTATTACCCCGTTGTAAGTATTACTAATAGTACCAGATTAATGGCAATACTCCGTTAATCTGGTATTACCCAAATACTGGACACACCCCCAAAGTGACATCTGCTTGTAAAAATTAGTGAGCATTGAGAAAATATGTAAGTCTCTCAACCCTCACTATGTTCTAGAAAACTTTTCTAGACTAGGGGTGTGAGGTTAGTTAGTTTTAGCAGTGTTACCGTGACGGCGAGGTAGTTCGCTGGAAGTTCACGAGTTTACAAAAGACTGAAAGCCTCGCCCTTCAGAGCGGGGAGGAGATCAGATGATTCCTGTCAACATTTAACATTTTTATTATCATACCTTCTTTCCTTCATATGTACAGGCTTGTTGTAGATTCGAAACAGGAATTCTTAGATACAATAAAAAAAGCGCCAGCTATAATAGTATATGCGAACACGTCACTGCCAATTTTTCGCGAATTCCTTTGTAGCGTAGGAGAAATAAACATGCAAATAGTAAGTTACAATAAGCACGAAGTAATACAAATACTGTCGGGCAGTGCCGATAGATTCAGGATGTTCTGGTCAAAAGTGCCCGAGATAAAATACTATTTTATACAAAAACTTGACGAGAACGATAAACGCGGTGCGATTATTCCTGCAAAAAGTAACGAAGCTGTCGAGAAGTGGTTCGAGGACGAAGTCAAATGATAAAAAAGTATATGGCCCTACTCAAAGCACAATACGCACCTACCAAGCTGTTTAACTACCTTACCCAGTTCGAAACACATCAAAACGCCGGAGTCCTGTACGGCAACATACTTTCCGTCAAATCTATAGCACTACTGAAGAACGTCAAGGTTAAGCGTGTTGTATCGCCACCTATCATCTTATCATACCCTTTTGACGTTTACTATGACGAAGACGACATTGTACTCTACACGAAGATGAACGACGCATTCCCGCCAGAAGTTAAACAACGTGTGAAGTCTATCCTCGGTACACTAAAGTGCATAAAAATGATGAAAGGGAAGAACAGTAACATATACCTTCTTGCGTTAAACGGGGTGGAGGAATGTCAAGCGGAATAGAAGGAGGAATAGAGTTAACACCGCTTAGGACTTACAGAGAGTTTGCCACAAACCTCCTCAACAAGATCATCCACGAGGTGAATAACTACAGCATAGCCTTTCCGCAACGCAAAGCTTCATTCCTTGTAGTCGTCAGTTCAACTAAATCCTTGTTGATGCACATGGACAAGACCGATTACATCACGAAAAAGTCGGGAAAAGGTATGAATGACATAATGAGGGAGCTTGAAAGGAAGGAAGGAGAAAGTATTGACAATTACATGGAAAGGACGTTAAAATTGCTGGTTGAAGTACTCAGCGAAATAGCAGTGAGTGAGAGCGTTGTCTATCCGAACATGGGGGTCAACATATGGTGATATTCGAGCTCATGCTCGATTTGATTTCCGTAGTAATCCTAGTAGTGTACGCTTTCGCAGAGCTGCGATATCTGCCTACTGTTAATTTCGAGTTACTATTTGCAGTGCTAAGTATGGCTATGGCCTTACTCTCTTACCAGTATGGCTCTGTAACGTCTCTCGCGTTAAGCAGTATAGTTTCCCTTCTCGCATTAATAAGGATAATAAGAGTAACAAAGGTGGTTGAAAAATGGAAGACAAGGAGGAATGTATAGATTACATCAACGAACATGAGCGTTGTTTATCGAAACATAG
>Ga0081529_120966_pt1 | contig 16397 bp, 10 predicted proteins | sample EchGeymetagenome_FD_71012 | JGI IMG/M metagenome (GOLD analysis project Ga0081529, IMG submission 71012) | Ferrous microbial mat and aquatic microbial communities from Echinus Geyser, Yellowstone National Park, USA - transect B T=78-80 C v2... ...
TTACAGCGTTATTAGGGCCTAATGAGACTATCTCTCCATTAGGGAGTAGAACTTCCATCCATAATATTAAATTCTCAATATTACTTGAGCTATGAGATCCAGAACCCTTATGAGCTATTGCACCTCCTATAGTAGCTAAGTAAAATGACTGCGGATGATAATCTAAGGTGCATCCTTTGCTGTTTAACCAACTTTCCAGCTCACTTATCTTAATTCCTGCCTCAACAGTCACTGTAAGGTCATTTTCATTGAATTCAATTATCCTATTTAACTTGGACATTTCTATTATAACACAATTATTATGATATGCTCCTCCAACAACACTAGACCCTCCACCATAAGGTACTATGCAAACATCATTTTCATAAGCTAATTTAATGATTTCAATTAGTTCGTTAATTAATGATGGTGAGATAACAGATAAAGGTTTTCCCAAATCTTGACCTAAAAACTCTTTTAAGATAAGTAATGGAGTCCAATCTCTCTTATACTTGTCAATATCCCTTATGATAGAATTAGGGAAATTTTTCTCAACTTCTCGTAAGAACCTTTCCATAAAATCAATTCTCCTTATTAATTAAAAACTTTAAAACTTATATCAGAAACTGTGTTTATTCCTCATAGATATCTATCAGCTTAACGTTAGTATTTTTATAAAAATTCTTATATTTTATTATTTTAATTTTTAAATTAGATAGAAAATAATTAAATTGTTCATTATTGCAATATTACAGATTTCCATTATTTATAATAATTTTTTGAAACGCGTGATACTTCTACTCTAAAAGGGAAGATATATAGTTTTTTAACTACTCTATTGAAGGCCTAATTGAGATTGGATTAGCACTGGAAAAAGATAAGGAAGTTTTAGAAAAGTGGGCATCAAACAAGGGATTACATGTTGGAAAGTTTATCGGCCCACCTTTTGATGTGAATGAAATATTAAGAACAAAAAGAGCGATCAGAGAAGAACAAAAACAACTTCCTCAAAAATATCCAAATATTGTATTCATCAAAAATACTAATTTATTTTTTAGAACACATGATATTAGAAAAGCTATTGGTGAATTAGAAGAGGAGATATATGAACATCCTCACTTATTATTTGGAATAATTTCAGGAGAACATTTAGGTATGACTCAGAATGAACTCTTTATGAAAGACCAACATGTTTATCTAGAGAAAGATAGATTTGAACTGTTTGTTGAGGAATATATAATTTTGTTTAATCGATTTTGTGGGCATAAGATTTCTCCTGCCGTTATTGCTAAAATTTATAATTCATTTAGAAATTACTAAGGAAAATCAAGGTTTTCTAATAGAAAAATTTGATTTGAGTGTGTTTTCTTTTTGATACACTTTTTATTTAATCTACTGTTGAAGAAATAGTAAATTGTGTGCTTTTTATCCTATGATTTAAATTATGTCTAAGTAATATTAAGCTCCATAATTATAAAGTTTGCAACTGAATAACGACACTATGTCTCTCATTATTACTATCCTCTCTTTTATTCTAGCCTGGACATAGTTAAGTGTGGCAAGTAGCATCAAAACTTATGATTTTAGTGCAATCTACTTAGGAAACCCTAGTTACTATCAGATAAAGCTTATGTGTTGGTCTGAGTTCTTATGTGTGGGTGCAGATGTTTGGAGGAGGAGATCAACTTCATAAGATCCGTTATAACACCCATCGTAGAAAAACACTACCCCTTAAAGGCAAACCATCAGAAGATGAGCCTCTACGACCTCATAACGTTCGGCATAATGGCGCACAAGCACTTCGATGGAATATACAAAAAAGTATACAGAGTCCTAATAGAAGACCTCAAACTCTTCCCCAAAGTAAGATACAACAAGGTAGTTGAGAGACTCAACAGATTCGAAAAACTCCTAATCGAATGCTTAGGACTCTTCAAGTTCGAGAATCGTGGACTCCGAACTAATAGAGACAAAGAAACTCTCCAGGCTTGGGAGGCATGAGAAAAGGGGGAGCTCACACCTGATTAAGGAAGGGAGCGTGTAGGGTTTAATCCATTAAAAGGGGATTCTATGTAGGATACAAAATGATGTGTTGTACAGATGGGAGGTATTTGAGCCTCATCTATGTTGATCCAGCTAATAAGCATGATATAACTATTGTGAAGGAGAGGGTGGAGGATTTTTGTGAGTGGTTTAGGGGTTGTGTTCTTCTTCTTGATAAGGGTTATGTTGATGAGGGGTTTGCGGAGGTTATGAGGGCTAGGGGGTGTGGTATGTGGCTATAAAGAGGGTTAATATGATAAAGAGCGAGATTGAGAGGATGTATTATCGGTTCTTATCTGTGGTGAGGAGGATCATTGAGACGAGGTTTTCTCAGTTGGATGAGTTTGGTGTGAGGTTTATGAGGGCAGTTTCGAGGAGAGGTTAGCTGTTAAGGTACTCCTGTCCATATTATCTCTCAACATACATCAGATGATGAAGGGGCCTGATGGGAACTAGGATTAGGTTTAAATATGAATCTAATTTATACTTACTAGTAAAAATATGTTTCCACCAGATCCTACATTGAAACAGGGATTTTATCCTATTGAAATATATATGGAAGCAATAAAGCGCTATCCTAGTATAGTACACCTAATTCGAGAGAAAGCGAAAGAAAACGGCGAAAAGACTTGGATGATTTACGAGGATGGTAGAACATTAAGTTACTTGCAGATAGATCAACTAACTTCTTCATTCGCAACGGGTCTTAAATCTCTGGGAATTAAGAACAATGATAAGGTTGCAATTTTTGCTTCAAATTCACCAGAATGGATAATCGGCTATTTTGGTATACTTAAAGCCGGTGGTATACCAGTTACCGTTAACACGATGTTTGTGAAAGATCCTTTGGTTTATAATTTAACACAATCTAATTCAACATATTTGATAATTGATTCTAAGTTACTAAATGTGTACTTTGAAGTTGAGAGCAAATTGCCAAAAATAAAATATGTAATAACTATAGGCGATGGAATTGATTATAAAGGTAAAAAAGAACATGTTAATTTTAATAATCTCTTAAAATCAAAAGCAGATATAAAAAATGAAGTTAATCCTAAGCCATACGATACTTCGGCTATGATATTAACATCAGGGACTACAGGGCTCTCTAAGGTTGTTGTAGAAACCAATGCCCAATTCATATATACAGCCTTAGAAATGATAGATGCAGGTGGTATAACTCCTCAAAGTAAGGTTTATGTTTACTTGCCTCTTTATCACATAATGGCGCTTGACCTTGCAACAATTTCCTCAATGTTAGCGAATTCCATGATGATTCTTGTTGAGCGTTTATATGCATCAAGATTTTGGGAGGATATAATAAAGTATGGAATAACTCATTTTCATGCCGTCGGTCCAATATTTGATATTCTTCTTAAGCAACCCGAGACAAAATTCGAAAAGGAACATGGTCCTATCGTAGCTTTAGCTTACTCCTCGAGACATATCTGGGTTGAGACAGTGAAGAGGTTCGGCATATATATAACTGGTGGCTATGGTTCTACTGAAGCTGGAATACCCGTTTCTAGCCCCTATAATGAGGTAATTTCTAGAAAAGTCCCTCCTGGAGCATGTGGAAAACCAGGGCCACCATTTGATGTTAGTGTAGCTAATGATGATGGATTTCCACTTCCACCAGGACAAGTTGGAGAGATACTTATAAGGCCAAAGTTACCTTGGGCCATCTTCAAAGAATACTACAATATGCCTGATAAGACCGTTGAAGCGTTTAGGGGGTTATGGTTTCATACAGGTGACTTGGGAGTGTTTGATGAAAATGGTTACCTTTACTTTGTTGATAGGCAAAAAGACGCAATAAGAAGAAGAGGAGAAAACATTTCATCATATGAGGTAGAGCAAATACTCCTTAAGTATCCTAAGATAGCGGAAGTTGCTGTTATACCATCACCATCTGAGGTTGGTGAAGATGAGGTAATGGCTGTCATAGTACCAAAGGAAAAAGGATTAAATCCTGAGGAAATTATTGATTATGCTATTGAGAATATGCCTAAGTTCTGGGTACCTCGTTATGTGCGTTTCACTAATTCATTGCCAAGAACAGCAACTGGTAGAATAGAGAAGTATAAACTACGTGAACAAGGGATAACCGAAGATACTGTAGACATGACTAATTATATAAAGCTAAAGCTAAAAGAACGAAAATGAATTTATAAAATTTTAATAAAAATTGGTGGCTAATAATGAATAATGTAATTACTGAAATAAAAGGTCATGTATATGTTGTTACAATTAATAGACCTGAGAGGAGAAATGCGATAGATGCTGATACAGCTGAAGAGCTATATAAGTCTTGGAAGTATTTTGAAGATAATGATAATTTATATGTGGGCATAATAACAGGGGCCAACGGTAATTTCTCAGCTGGTGCTGATCTCTACGATATAGATAGGATTATTAGAAGAGTTAATGATCCTAATGGCCCATTAGGATTCACAAGGATTATTCTTTCGAAACCAATAATTGCTGCAATAAGTGGTTACTGTGTCGCTGGAGGATTAGAAATAGCGCTTTGGGCAGACATTAGGGTTGCAGATAAAACGGCTAAATTTGGTTTCTTAGAAAGACGTTTCGGCGTTCCTCTTGTTGATGGTGGAACACAAAGACTTTTAAGAATTATTGGGGTTGGTAGAGCTCTTGATATGATACTTACTGGCCGCTTAATTTCTGCTGAAGAGGCTTATCAATGGGGATTAGTTAATTATTTAGTTGATGAAGGTAGGGCTCTTGATAAAGCCATTGAGATTGCTGAATTAATAGGTAAGTATCCACAAAATACTCTTAGGAATGATAGATTAGCTTTATACGAGGGCTTAGGTAAATCACTAAATGTTGGTTTGGCTATTGAGATGAATTTAGGGCTTGAATCAATAAAGTCCTATGAGATTTATGATGGAGTTAAGAGATTCCTTCAGGGTATGGGAAAGCATGGAAAAATAGAGTAATTTTATTATGTGAAAACGATATGAAGTTAATAGCCTAGTTAATATTTGCTTATAATGACCATATTTTTGCCTTTTTAAATGTCATAAAGTATCATTTTTTGAAATTTGCTTATACATTCTAACGAGGATCTTTTAGAATAAAACTATTAATTAAATAAAAATTTTAAAGTTCATCTTTCAAGCCAGAAGCATAAAATGCTAATTTTTTGCTTTCTCCATAATCATACAATCTATATAATTCTATAATACTTGCTTCTATTGATCCTTCTGCATGTATCATACCCGTAATAAGTAATGCTCCGAACGATGATATCAGTTCTCTTGTTAATGCAATTAGCTTAGCTCTTTCTAATGAACTTGTATCTTTTTTACCAGCAAGATATTTCTCTAAATAAGGTGCTTCTTCACGATTTTCAAAATCTTGTGATGATGGTAATGTTGCAACAAGTCCTCCAGCTATATCAATTAAATGTTTTATAACATCAGTATAGTTTTCATTCGCAATTAATTTGCCCACATTTGTCATTACAGGATTTGGTATAGCGATGCCTGTTTGATCATCTATTGAAGCAAGGTTGGAAGCTGCTATAGCAGTAGCTCTTAAAATTTCCTTATATTTGATCAGTTCAACCACATCTCTTCTTATGTGGGATTTATCATCAATGCCATTGTATTCAGCTAGTAATTTGCCAAGTCCAATAATCAAATCTGCCATGCCTGCCCTATAAGAAATGGCTGTAAATCTATGATACGTAGGAAACATTATTGCTAATGGCCCTGCAAATTGATATTCTCCAGCCATGAAAACCCTTTCCCAAGGAATAAAAACATCATCAAATATTGTTATCGTTTCAATTTCAACGTTTTCCCTTCCCATTACAAACCACGAATCATTTAATGCAGCTTCAGTAGCTTTCTCTAGTCTTGATATCATTTTTACTCCTTTTGTATTAGCTGGTATTGCGAACGCAACAGAATAATCTTTATCCTTATCCGTCATTGCCCTTGTTGGCAAAACTATTATATCGTTTGATACACACGCTTGAGTTGTATGGGCTTTTGCACCTCTTACTACAATGCCATCTTTTCCTTTTTCGACAATCCTTAGATACATGTCGGGATCTTGTTGCTCATGAGGTCTCAGGCTTCTATCCCCTTTCACATCTGTTTGTGCAACCGCAATTGCAATATCATTTTCCACCACATATTTATAATAATTTAAAACTCTTTGATAATAGCTGGTTCCAAGCACAGAGTCCATATGTTTTGTGATTATCATTAGAGCAAAAAGTGCATCTGATCCTATTGCTTTTGTTATATTAAAGAAACCCCTCCCCCATCTTGTTGTTTCGTATATTAATTCAAACCTGTTCATTAGATCGTTTCCATTTTTTGGTATGTGATAAAAACTGCTTATTTCTCCAAATTCAGGATCTTTTTTAACAACTATATTTCTTTTTCTAGGATCTTGTTGCCACTTATATAGTAGCGATGCATGATTTACGGAAGCTCTAAGAACTGGATGTATTACAACATTATCAACTTTTTTACCTTTATAATAAACTATCCTCCCATCGTTTAAACTTTCTAAATATTTTTCAACAGATTTTAAAGCCATATTTACCACCATTATGGAAGTGTTTTATTAAGGTTATTCTATTTCCATAATAAATGATACTATACTTTATATCCATAAAATTTAGTTGAATTGTTTAATATGTCTACTAAAGTCATTTCTGGAAGATCTATTGTTAAATTTACGCCCTGAGGATAACTTTTGAACCAAGCTCTATCTAAAGGAACTTTCCATCTTCTACGATAACTATTCATTTATCCTCACAATTATTCTAAAAGATTAGATTCATATTTAAACCTAATCCTAGTTCCCATCAGGCCCCTTCATCATCTGATGTATGTTGAGAGATAATATGGACAGGAGTACCTTAACAGCTAAGAGGATAGTAACTAACAAACAAAAGCGCATACATATGCATAAATCATGATGCCTTTCACATAAAACTAGGCAAACATATAAGCCTTATCTGATGGGAACTAGAGTATTTAGACTTTTGGAATTGGAACAGTATCTGGTTATATCGGAATAGATATATGTAAGTCATTAAAGCTTAATAGTAGGGAAGTTCTATGTAAAAAAATATGAGCATTAGTTAATTTCTTGAAATGTCCTTTTAGCTAAAAATTCGCGCGGATTCTCGATGAATAGTATATCTATGATATCATCTTTTATTCCAGATTTTTTTAGACCGGAATAACGTCTTCAAATATAAGTGTCATACTCCATTTAGGTGCTAACTTGGGTTAAACTCTGGTTTTGCGATACACCAATCTATAGAGCAACAATAATCTTGAGATATCATAATTTTTTCATCATATCCCTCTTTAAGTAATTTAATCAATACTTCATTTCTCTTCTCTATAGGAAGAAATAAATCGAGACCATATCTATCTAAACCTACATAAGAACCTTTATCTGCTATCTTCTTTATATAATCCACAATGTCAGTATCGCCTAAGTGACCTATTAGTATTTTTTTGGCTTTCAATCCTCTTCTGAGTTTAAGATTGTAATATTAATTCATGCAGAATTTAAAGGAGGAACACTTTCAATCCTCTTCTGAGTTTAAGTTGTGTTAGAAGATACGATTATTAATGCTTTGGTTGGAGCTCTTTCAATCCTCTTCTGAGTTTAAGGGGAGAATTCCCAGCTTACTTAATCAAGGACGTTACTCTTTCAATCCTCTTCTGAGTTTAAGGTGTTTGAGCTTGTTGTCTTTTCAAAGTTACATATACACTTTCAATCCTCTTCTGAGTTTAAGCAAAAAATAAAGAATCAAGTTTTGTATACTTTTACGATCTTTCAATCCTCTTCTGAGTTTAAGTGTATTTTATGCAAAAAACCAATATTACGAAGCGACTTTCAATCCTCTTCTGAGTTTAAGGAGTTAAAGGATTAGGATTATTTATTTCATACATGTAAACTTTCAATCCTCTTCTGAGTTTAAGAATAACTGTTTCGGTTACGGTATTGTCAAATCCAATTACTTTCAATCCTCTTCTGAGTTTAAGGTATACGTATTCGTTGTTTGTGTATATTTTTTGCAAGAAGACTTTCAATCCTCTTCTGAGTTTAAGATACCAATATAATAATACAGTATCAATACGATAATGAAGCTTTCAATCCTCTTCTGAGTTTAAGAGCAAGTAACTTTTACGGAATGCTTGGAAATATAAACTTTCAATCCTCTTCTGAGTTTAAGAGTAAAAAAACTCATTGGGAAGAGTATATATTAATACATCTTTCAATCCTCTTCTGAGTTTAAGAAAAAACACTTGTGTGCTTGGATGAAGCATATATTGAATTCTTTCAATCCTCTTCTGAGTTTAAGATAAAGCAAATAAATAGCCGATATTGTAACTATTTTACTTTCAATCCTCTTCTGAGTTTAAGAAGTAAAAATTTCATTTTTACGAAAAATAAGCAAAAAAACTTTCAATCCTCTTCTGAGTTTAAGGTTTGCATGGAGAAGAGGAGAAACGGGCTTGATTGCTTTCAATCCTCTTCTGAGTTTAAGTTATTTTTTCTATTTGTAATTTTATTTTTTCAACTAGCTTTCAATCCTCTTCTGAGTTTAAGGGATTAAGTGGCTTCTTGAATACGGTTCATATGATAAAGACTTTCAATCCTCTTCTGAGTTTAAGGGATTAAGTGGCTTCTTGAATACGGTTCATATGATAAAGACTTTCAATCCTCTTCTGAGTTTAAGTTAAATATGGTAATGGCCGCAGTTACTACAGTATAAAACTTTCAATCCTCTTCTGAGTTTAAGTAGAAATACACAGGCATTCAGAAGGTATATATTGCCCTTTCAATCCTCTTCTGAGTTTAAGTCAAACTGGGCTATACTGGGATTATCTATTACACCTCTTTCAATCCTCTTCTGAGTTTAAGCCTAACAATTATAATTGGTGTTATTGGAATGGTTAACTTTCAATCCTCTTCTGAGTTTAAGTTGCTGAAGTAATAAACTGGACTGCAAGCAATTTAATTACTCTTTCAATCCTCTTCTGAGTTTAAGCAGAGAATATACGCATTAGATTTGATTGAGCATTTTGTCTTTCAATCCTCTTCTGAGTTTAAGGTCTTGATAAGGGCTATATACAAGTTTTCTTACAACTTTCAATCCTCTTCTGAGTTTAAGCATTGTTAATTTATTCAAGAAATTGTTTAGAAGAAAATGCTTTCAATCCTCTTCTGAGTTTAAGCGATTAAGCTTAGTCTTATACCATACCATGTTGTAAGTCTTTCAATCCTCTTCTGAGTTTAAGCTACCCAAGGGGAACGTTTTTTAAGTAGTTCCCCAAAGGTCTTTCAATCCTCTTCTGAGTTTAAGCAAATACGCTAAGCAATGCTCAGCAATCAACAATACACTTTCAATCCTCTTCTGAGTTTAAGCCGTAAATACTTTCTCTTGCAAAAACATAATTAAAAATTCTTTCAATCCTCTTCTGAGTTTAAGAAATTTACAAAGTTACGGGTTCGTGTTGACGCATTAACTTTCAATCCTCTTCTGAGTTTAAGATTTATTCAATTATTGCCTCATAGAAGAGCTGAGATCTTTCAATCCTCTTCTGAGTTTAAGAAAAAACAACAATTTTACCTATTTATTCAACAAGTGTGATTTCTTTCAATCCTCTTCTGAGTTTAAGAAATAAAAGATATACTAGAAGAATATGAGGAACATCTTTCAATCCTCTTCTGAGTTTAAGCCGCTGTGGAAAAACCTAATGCCAAGCCAAAGATACCACTTTCAATCCTCTTCTGAGTTTAAGGCTTAAGCCTTTTAATTATCAACTTACTCATGTTTTCTTTCAATCCTCTTCTGAGTTTAAGGATTTCTCAAGAAGACTGAAAGAATTAAGTCAAGTGGACTTTCAATCCTCTTCTGAGTTTAAGTTGTGGAGATTCTTTGCTTGGCCAGAAAAGTTATGATCTCTTTCAATCCTCTTCTGAGTTTAAGAGTTGCTTTAGTCTTAAATCTTCGAACTACCGAATAAACATCCTTTCAATCCTCTTCTGAGTTTAAGAAGACTTGAAACGTAAAGATATTTGGTATGTTTGTAACTTTCAATCCTCTTCTGAGTTTAAGGAACCAAAAAAGCCAAAAAATACCGAAATTAGCCAAAATCTTTCAATCCTCTTCTGAGTTTAAGATAATATGTCATGTTGGATGAATTTAACAGATTTGGTCTTTCAATCCTCTTCTGAGTTTAAGTAAAAAGATTGAGACAAATCAAATAACGATAATAACGACCTTTCAATCCTCTTCTGAGTTTAAGCCAAGCGGGCCTTTGGCTAGTAGGGGTTATGAGTAACTTTCAATCCTCTTCTGAGTTTAAGAGAGATGAGATTATCTTTACTAATGCTATACATAATAAACTTTCAATCCTCTTCTGAGTTTAAGAATTATAAGGAATAAATAAAGGAATTCCCTTTATATCTTCTTTCAATCCTCTTCTGAGTTTAAGTTATTATAAGGTAGAAAACCACTTGGCCGGGTTTTTACACACTTTCAATCCTCTTCTGAGTTTAAGGTATTTTTCTATTAAACGCTTGAGAGTTTCTAGAGCTCCTTTCAATCCTCTTCTGAGTTTAAGGGTTGTAGGAGGAACTTCACCTAGCTTTACTTTTTCAGTACTTTCAATCCTCTTCTGAGTTTAAGTTAACTGCCTCTTCAACTGCAGCAATATACTCTTTAACTTTCAATCCTCTTCTGAGTTTAAGTAAGCTAAAGAGCGTGTATAGTAATGAAAAAGTTATCTTTCAATCCTCTTCTGAGTTTAAGGCCTATAGGCAATATATTCAACAATCAGCAATATCCCTTTCAATCCTCTTCTGAGTTTAAGCTGATAATAATAAAATCATAAACGATGACGAAATACTGATCTTTCAATCCTCTTCTGAGTTTAAGAATGGCCAAGAAATCATTGATGGACATCAAATCATTAGCTTTCAATCCTCTTCTGAGTTTAAGATGAGAAAAACTATGCTTATGGACTTTAGAATCACTTTCTTTCAATCCTCTTCTGAGTTTAAGAGTATCAGGAACAACTCCTACGCTTAACATTTACATCTTTCAATCCTCTTCTGAGTTTAAGCTTAAAGCTGTAGTAATTATTTTGAGTGATTTTTTACGTGCTTTCAATCCTCTTCTGAGTTTAAGAGGCTCAACTTCACCGTTAATTCTTCCAACTCCTACTTTCAATCCTCTTCTGAGTTTAAGAGACCCATTTGCTGGTTTTGGTTCCATTCCAATAGTTGCCTTTCAATCCTCTTCTGAGTTTAAGATTTCTAAAGCTTTGCTAGCTTTTTCATCTAGCTGAATATCTTTCAATCCTCTTCTGAGTTTAAGGTTTTGTAAGTTAATATTAATTTGCAAAGTATAATCTTTCAATCCTCTTCTGAGTTTAAGAAGCTTGAGCTCCAGTTGATTGATAAGCTGGAACATAACTCTTTCAATCCTCTTCTGAGTTTAAGAGATATCATTTCCACAATCCAACACAAATATTCCACTACTTTCAATCCTCTTCTGAGTTTAAGTGAGCGGTATTTTTGTGTTAGACTGTGGAAATGATACTTTCAATCCTCTTCTGAGTTTAAGAAATTAAAGTATTAACAGCAATTCCAGTCTTATTCTCTTTCAATCCTCTTCTGAGTTTAAGGCGTAGTTCAGCTTTTTTTTAGCCATGTCTTCAAAGGCCTTTCAATCCTCTTCTGAGTTTAAGATTAAAGGTATTAAAGCATGACTGAACACCCTATTACCTTTCAATCCTCTTCTGAGTTTAAGCCCCCGAATGGCCAAAAATCCAAACAACGTTCATTAAAACTTTCAATCCTCTTCTGAGTTTAAGATGCTGAATATGTTAAAAGGAAATATTACAATACTAACTTTCAATCCTCTTCTGAGTTTAAGATAATCAGGCTGATTTTTGGTATTACCTAGTACTAATCTTTCAATCCTCTTCTGAGTTTAAGATAATCGTGAAAGGTTAAAGTTTATTCGAAATAATTCTTTCAATCCTCTTCTGAGTTTAAGGAAAAATTTAAAGAGTTAAAGAGTAAAATGCTTAAGTTCTTTCAATCCTCTTCTGAGTTTAAGATGAGAGAAGCAATAAGAGAAATGCAAAGGCCATCAACGCTTTCAATCCTCTTCTGAGTTTAAGTTACTTGTGTTAAATCACGCAGTCTTAAATCAACACTCTTTCAATCCTCTTCTGAGTTTAAGAATTGCTGAAATATTGTTTAAACTGTACGATACTTATGCTTTCAATCCTCTTCTGAGTTTAAGAGGAATTCTTAACAAAGGCGAACTGATCATAAACAACTTTCAATCCTCTTCTGAGTTTAAGGAAAGGAGGCTTCTCTAGTATCATCGGTTATTAAGTAGCTTTCAATCCTCTTCTGAGTTTAAGATATGATGGAAAAAGTTAAGAAGATTCTAGGGGATAAAGCACTTTCAATCCTCTTCTGAGTTTAAGTTTCAAAGTTTACTGGTATTATTAAGCTATTAAGAAGATCTTTCAATCCTCTTCTGAGTTTAAGGGAAGAGGGGGAAGTGGTAAGATCCCAGACTAGTGAGTTCTTTCAATCCTCTTCTGAGTTTAAGTTTTTAAGATCTGACTAAGATCTGACTAAAATCTGACTACTTTCAATCCTCTTCTGAGTTTAAGAAGATTTATAAGCGGAACCGATTTAAAGAAATACTTAATCTTTCAATCCTCTTCTGAGTTTAAGTGCATTAAGTATTGGAGTAGAGTTATCGAAAGACATCTTTCAATCCTCTTCTGAGTTTAAGTAATCCTTCTTTAGCTAGAAAATTCAAAAAAGATGCCTTTCAATCCTCTTCTGAGTTTAAGTGGCGAGTTTGACAAAAATGAACAGTAAAAATTTATAACTTTCAATCCTCTTCTGAGTTTAAGTTATAAAAATGAACGTTGGAAGGTCAATTACCTTTAGTCTTTCAATCCTCTTCTGAGTTTAAGGAGTTCTACGTGCCTCCAATAGCAGGATACATAGCTAGTCTTTCAATCCTCTTCTGAGTTTAAGCTCTTAATTTCATCGTTATGGCTTTTGATTCATTAGACTTTCAATCCTCTTCTGAGTTTAAGGGTTGCGTGGAACTGAACTTAACCCCAGCTTTTTATACTTCTTTCAATCCTCTTCTGAGTTTAAGGAAGTCAATTTCTTCCATTATAGAACAAAAAATTCACTTTCAATCCTCTTCTGAGTTTAAGGTAAGCGTGGAAATGAGAAATTCAGAAGGAAGCTAACTTTCAATCCTCTTCTGAGTTTAAGGGCATTATAAACCCCTCCTACCTCTTACATGCATTTTAAAGCTTTCAATCCTCTTCTGAGTTTAAGCCTGGCCCCTTAGCTGGGATATATTGTCTTCTATACTGCTTTCAATCCTCTTCTGAGTTTAAGAGGTACACAAGCGGAAGCGATGCGGCAAAGTTTATCTTCTTTCAATCCTCTTCTGAGTTTAAGATAATCACGAATAAAAACTCCAGTCGAAATTAGCCTCTTTCAATCCTCTTCTGAGTTTAAGATACTTAGAATTAATTCCTTTATTCCCATGTTCTTCTTTCAATCCTCTTCTGAGTTTAAGGCAACCCAAGAGATTATGAAAACGCTTGAATACATACACTTTCAATCCTCTTCTGAGTTTAAGAAGCTATGTTGTAGTAAGCCAAGGGCCGCCTTACATAATCTTTCAATCCTCTTCTGAGTTTAAGACAGAACAACATACAGAATTGCTGAAGTAATAAACTCTTTCAATCCTCTTCTGAGTTTAAGAGGTGTTATTCTTGGCCTTGATGGGTTACTTACGAGTAACTTTCAATCCTCTTCTGAGTTTAAGAGGAAAAATAGGAAAAAATGGAAAAAATAAGGAAAAAACTTTCAATCCTCTTCTGAGTTTAAGAATAAAACTCAACATTTAACAATTTGGGAAGTAGATATGCACTTTCAATCCTCTTCTGAGTTTAAGCTATTTGCAAAGGATTTTTGGAACAACATAACCCTCCAACTTTCAATCCTCTTCTGAGTTTAAGAGGTTACTCACGTGAAGAAATAATTGATTTAATAATGCACTTTCAATCCTCTTCTGAGTTTAAGCGTAACTGATACGGATAGAGAATACAATCTGTCACATTCACTTTCAATCCTCTTCTGAGTTTAAGCTACTAACCCAAATTAAATAACCATTTCTGAAAATATCTTTCAATCCTCTTCTGAGTTTAAGATTTCTTTCGATGTCTTTGTAATTACACCGCTAAGCACCTTTCAATCCTCTTCTGAGTTTAAGAGGTTACACAGTGGTATAATGGTGAGCAAGTATTACGCTCTTCTTTCAATCCTCTTCTGAGTTTAAGAGCCTAGAAAGCATTGAGATAATAAAATCTATGTTGCAACTTTCAATCCTCTTCTGAGTTTAAGTTTGAATTTCACTGTATCCATTGTGAATACAAAACCTTTCAATCCTCTTCTGAGTTTAAGACCAAGAAATATGAGAATCTTCTTAATTTTGCCAACTTTCAATCCTCTTCTGAGTTTAAGTTTAACAAGTAGTATATCCTGAACTTCAGGATTGAATCTTTCAATCCTCTTCTGAGTTTAAGCTTCACTTGTTGAATTATGGGCTAAGAATGAAGTCTTTCAATCCTCTTCTGAGTTTAAGTTTTTTTATGGGAGAGGAAAAAACTCCCAAGCTGTTCTTTCAATCCTCTTCTGAGTTTAAGTATCAAGGATACAATTTTATTACCTAAAAAATTTATATCTTTCAATCCTCTTCTGAGTTTAAGAGGAGCGGGAAGCTTTGCTCTGGCCGTAACTGATACGGATCTTTCAATCCTCTTCTGAGTTTAAGTTGATGAGAGAGCCTGAAGAAATGATATTTTTAAATTACTTTCAATCCTCTTCTGAGTTTAAGTTCAAAAGTAATCGGCCATTCACAAATTGCCTATTTATACTTTCAATCCTCTTCTGAGTTTAAGAATTGGTTTGTGCAATAAGCGTCGAATGGAAAACAATACTTTCAATCCTCTTCTGAGTTTAAGGTTCCTGTAACAACTTGGATCTGCACTACCGTGTTTGTCTTTCAATCCTCTTCTGAGTTTAAGCTATTATCTATCACGTTATTCGTGTACAAATCGCGTGATCTTTCAATCCTCTTCTGAGTTTAAGGCTGCTGCATTAGCGACTGATTACAGAGTTTGGTGGGAACTTTCAATCCTCTTCTGAGTTTAAGAGACATTCATCCCATACACTATCACAAGGACATGATCTTTCAATCCTCTTCTGAGTTTAAGCCCGTTAAGCTGAAGTATAAAACCGTATTTTGAACACTACTTTCAATCCTCTTCTGAGTTTAAGTAAAAAATTACGAATGACCAGGAAAAAAAAGATTAAATTCTTTCAATCCTCTTCTGAGTTTAAGCAGAAACTGTTACTCAAGTAAGCATAAACGCAGGCTTTCTTTCAATCCTCTTCTGAGTTTAAGAAGAAAAGGAAATAGAGGAAATGATCAGAAAACTAAATACTTTCAATCCTCTTCTGAGTTTAAGTGCAAACACAACTTCAACTTCTAATGTTTTGCTCATCTTTCAATCCTCTTCTGAGTTTAAGAATAGTATAATCACTCTGCAAAGCTTGGATTAACTCTTTCAATCCTCTTCTGAGTTTAAGAGAGGTGATTTTCCGTTATTACCAATACAAGAAAAACTTTCAATCCTCTTCTGAGTTTAAGAAAATTTCAACGTCCCCTCCCTCCCTAGACTAAAAAGAAACTTTCAATCCTCTTCTGAGTTTAAGGCTTACCAGAATGTAGAACAATCCTCTTAGTGTTAGCTTTCAATCCTCTTCTGAGTTTAAGTGGTGTTTGTGAGGAGCATAAGCTTAAGGATCAACTCTTTCAATCCTCTTCTGAGTTTAAGGTTCAGGATATGATTGTTGAAAAGGTAATGATTACCAACTTTCAATCCTCTTCTGAGTTTAAGTTGTAAATGAAGTTGCATAATTGCCTGTTCTTATCGTACTTTCAATCCTCTTCTGAGTTTAAGGCTGAACCTGCTAAGCCTATAATATTGTTTTGCTGTAACTTTCAATCCTCTTCTGAGTTTAAGCATCACCGTAACTGTTACATTTGTCGTAGAGACTAAAACTTTCAATCCTCTTCTGAGTTTAAGGGATATAACAAGTATCACAGGATCATATCCTTCATCTTCTTTCAATCCTCTTCTGAGTTTAAGTGAGTTTGTTGTTGAGATTGTTGTCTCTTCAAAGTTACTTTCAATCCTCTTCTGAGTTTAAGTTTTTTCTTTTTGGACTAGACC
>Ga0081529_126696_pt1 | contig 16384 bp, 15 predicted proteins | sample EchGeymetagenome_FD_71012 | JGI IMG/M metagenome (GOLD analysis project Ga0081529, IMG submission 71012) | Ferrous microbial mat and aquatic microbial communities from Echinus Geyser, Yellowstone National Park, USA - transect B T=78-80 C v2... ...
CCAAAAGTTTATTGGTTTCTCTGATATCAGTAATTATTAATGGTATTTTTTCTTTCTCAAGTGCTTTGATCGTTGATTTGGATGCTCTAGATAAATTATCTATACATGTAACTTTATATCCGCGCTCTTTTAAATAAATCGCTAGGTGGCTTCCAATAAAACCAGCACCACCAGTAATCACTACATGCATCTATTTACATCCTCATTATACAGACATGAAAAATTTATTCTAAATTATTCGTTTTTTATTACGTGTATTAATTTTCTAACATAAACCAAATTTCCATAAATCAATCGCAAATGCCAATTTCGCGAAATAAATAATATACCATATTACTTACTCCCGGATGCTGATTCTAAGCGTAAGATATGAAAAGGTTTCTAGATATTATTTTGTCAAAAGAATATTTTGTATTCCTATTTTCTTTTGTCTTATTTTGTAATAATAACCAAAGAATTTTCTAAGTTTGAAATCTTCTTCTTTCAATATTCTATAAGCTTTTAAGAAAGACTCATCATTGTATTCAATAATTACCATTTTTGTTCTTTTCAAGCAATTTCTTGCTCCTTCTAATACTAGATCTTCAGCTCCTTCAACATCTATTTTTATTAAATCTATGCTTTCTTCATTTATTATTTCATCCAATGGTTTCATTTCTACTTCTACGAATTCATTTTGAATACGTTTAAGAGAAGGCAATCCCCAGGCTCCAAGTTCATAGTATATTTTTACTTTGCCATTTTTATTTCCTGCAGCTATATTAAAGCTATTTATTTTAACATTATTCAATTTTTCATTAATTTTTAATATTTTATAATTTCTTGGTAAAGGTTCAATTGAATAAACTTTACAATATTTAGCAGCTCTAATAGAATAGCCTCCTATATTTGCACCAACATCAACGAATACTTTTGCATTTTTAATTTGCTCTTTAAAGAAATTAAAAGTTTTGGGTTCATAATGTAAACTAGCATGTGAGTAGTCTAGAATATGATTCAGATAAAACTTATATTTATCAGGGAATTGAACAATAATAGGTTTTTCTTGTATCAATGAGCTTAAGATTTGATTTGGAATCTCAAAACCGCAATTAATAATCACACCACTTAAAGCCTCAAAATCTTTTTCTTTGAGCCTACCTTTCAATTTCAAATATTTAAAATATCCGATCAAGGGTTTAACATCACCTTTAGTGACTGTATAGATAGTTCGCATGAGTAATATTATCTGTCTATAAATGTTGCTATTTCTTTTTAATAGGTTCATAATAACATACTACTTCTTTAAATCAAATTTTACATTTACCAAATCTACGCAAGGTACTTTAACTTCTTACAAAAATCTTTAAATGGATTATTCAAATCCAGGTAATCTGAAATTAGCAATTCGCCTTATCGAATTTTTCCCGAACTAATTTATTTTCAAACATTATATGCTCATAGGTTTGTAAAGAATCATGATAGAAAATATAGTCCATTAGCTTTCTTGAAACGAAGACTATGAACATCCGTGCATACTTCCTGAATATTTCTCCCTCTGCTTCGTTCAAGAACTTTTCTGAATGTTCAACATTATACCTAAGTTTTGTTTACAGTAAACTTTTTGCTGGAAACCCTGATCATAACTAACATCTAGAATATAGTCTTTTTATCAATTTCTAAAAGAATCCGAATGTTTATCAGTTTTTTCTCGCACATCTTATTTTTCTAAAGTGAACTATGCTTCCATAAATTAATCGCGAAATGCTAATTTTTTCATAAAAATCATTTAATAGCTTTCTCTTGTAAGCTTAGAGTTAAGCAATTCTATACCACGTTTAGTTCCAAGAGTTTTTATTAGATTTTTACTCGTTGACCTAGTTAAAGGATCTCTTAAAACCTTTTGAACTAATAGCTTAGTCCAAGTATACACTGGTATCTTATAAGGCGCTTCAACTAAACCATTTTCAATAGCGTCATTAATTTTTATAGCTAACTCTAATGCAGAAGAACATTTCAGTTCTTTAGCAAGCTTAAAAGTTTCTTCCGTTACCCATTCTTTAACAGTAAAGTATTCATTTAAAGTATAAATACGCTCCTTATAAATTGCATGAGTTGCAGAAACCAAAGCTTCAACATAGCTTTCAAGCCTTCTAATTTTAATTCCATTAAATTCTTTAATACTAACATAATCGAGAAGTCTTTGACCATTCATGTAAACCATTCCACCAAGAGTTGGATGAACATAAACATCGATTATGAACGAATCTTTAACAAGTGTAGTACAAAAACACTCTTTAACTTTAATTCTAAAACCTAATTCCTCAATTCTTCTAATTATTTCTTCTTTTTCATCAGATTTAACCAAAATATCAACATCAGCAGGAACATAACTTATAGGCTTAACAAGTTTAAAAAAAGCAAAACTAAATCTATTCAAATCCTTTGACAAAATTTCAACCAAACGAATAATATTTCCTATAGTCTCTTCCTGTGTTTTCCTTAAAGAATTCCTGACATCAAGTTTAACGAGCAACTGAAGAAGAACCTTATTCTTAAACGCAAGATCAATTAAAGAACTAAGATCTACTTCCATCTTTTGACCATCCTCTTTTATAAGGTTGATGAGATGTTTTGTTGATGCTTTATACATACTACTTCAAGTTTTTATCCAAAAATGCAAGAAGAACATTCATTGATTCATTTACATTCTTATTTGTTGTATCAAGAGTAAAAGAACCTATACTTTTAGCTAATTTTTCATAAAGTATAAGTTGCTTCATAATGAAAGATCGATTCATATCCATTCTCCTTTCAATAAGCTTCTGAAAGTCTGCTTTAACATAAATTTTAACTTTTGCCCTTAAAGCTAAAGCTAAAAGAAACCTTGCACCAATAGAACTGAGATAACTAGGGTCATCTGTTGTTATAACAACCCAAACAAGAAAATCAGGAATATACCTTTCAGCTATGACTGTATAGCCCAAAAAGCTAGGTAACATAAATCTGACAAGTAAGATAGGCATCGCCGATACGAACTCTATTAGTTGCCATAGTTTTTTCATGTGGCATGGAATAGATATTCCATAGTATGGATTATCAAAGCCTTTGAAAGTAGCGAACCTAGAGAGAAACCTGGCAAGCAGAGAAGAAAGCATGTGAGTACCCCTCATCCATGAGATTCTGACATTAAAACCATTACCTTCAAGTTTTCCAGCTAAGGCTTTAGCTAAGGTAGTTTTACCAGAGCCGTCCGGCCCAAAGAGATATATTAAAGGCATTTAAAGGCGCTATTAAAAATATTCGTAAACATATGTAAATTAGGAAGTTTTATAGATTCAGTAACATTAGATAGAAATTTTATCTATTATGTAGGAATTAGCAACCTAATCATGGAAATCATTCTCTATTTATTGAACGCTTATGTGATTCTAGAGTGGAATTTCTTGTTCTTCCATACTTTTTGACATTAAAACAATATAGTTGAGACAATAGTGAGATTATATCGTGTTTAGAAAGTAGTGGAGCATTACTTGAAATATACGTCCTCATTTGTAATGAAGGTCTTATTAAAGATTTTGATGATTTAATTCTTTCAGGATGAGGATTAACAATATAAAAATATTCAGTTTCTATAGAATTTGAAGCTTCAGTTTCTGTCATAAGTTCTTCATGAATTTTTTCTCCAGGTCTAGAACCAATTATTTCAATCTTAATGTTGTACTGGTTCTTATGGTAAAGCTTTGCAAAAAATTCTTTACTAGCTTCAGCTAGATCACCAATTTTAACAGCTTTCATTTTGAGTATAAATATCTCTCCAGGTTTTGCTAACTCAGTTGCATATAAAACTAATCTAGCAGCATCGTAGGGTAGCATTATAAATCGAGTCATATTAGGGTCAGTTACAGTTATTTGAGTTCCCTCTTTTACTTGTTTTTCAAAGATTGAAATAACAGAACCTCGACTACGGAGTACATTCCCAAACCGAACTATAGAAAAAATTGGTCTACTTACTAATTTACTTGCTCTCATTACTAATCTTTCGCCAAGTAGTTTAGTAGCCCCCATCACACTTATCGGGTTAACAGCCTTGTCAGTACTTATAAAAACAAATTTTTGAATATTATGTCTAATTGCACTGCTAATCATATTTTGCGTACCAAGCACATTAGTCGAGATGGCTTCATAAGGATTCTCTTCACAGAACGGTACATGCTTTAGCGCTGCTGCATGAAAAACAATATCGCAATCTTTTATTGCATTTTCTATGCTTTGAGCATCCCGGACATCGCCGAAGACATAAGTCACTTCAGGATACTTGTTGAAAATAATTTTAGCTTCAAACAGTCCATTTTCGTCATTACTAAAAAGGCGAATTTGTCTAGGCTTAAAATAAAGAAGAGCTTTAGTTATTTCTAATCCTATTGAACCAGTACCTCCAGTTATTAAAACATTTGAGTTTTTAAAAATGGATCCTCTTAAATATGGTTTATCAAGGTTCATGTTCTACTTACTAAGGTAACTACATGAAGACTTTTCTATTTTATTTCTTTTTCTCAGTTGGACTACTCATTTTAAATTTTTTCCACTCAGGATATATGGTGTCTAGCCTCATGTCAACTGTTAATGGCGGACCATCATAATCACTCATGGTCATAGGTTGAATATCAGGAGTTGTTAGTTTTGCAAGTTCATACATTGACATTACTTTATCACCAACAATATGAAGAATACCCGTTACTTCTTTTTCTATAATTTCTTTTATTGCCTCAGCAACATCATCAGCAAAAAGATATGTACTATATCTATCTACAAAGGCTTTTGGATATGGCCATCTTTCTTTTGGAACAAAGTTAGCGCGTAAGATAATTTTTTTCTCCAAAGGTGAAGCTAACACTAAAGTTTCAGCAACAAGTTTTGTTAATCCATAAAAGTGCTTAGGATAAGGTATAGACAGCTCGTTGTACGGGCCATTTTCACCAGAAAAAACGCATGGTGTAGACATATAAACAAAGTAGCATTGCCTGTTAAACGCTACGCACGCATCTAATAGGTTTTTAGTTCCACCAACGTTAGTTTTCCATGCCAGTTCTTTGTTTTCTTCGCACTTCCTTATTGAAACTAAAGCTGCTAAATGTATGATGATGTCTGGTAGGTTATTTTTAATATACAAAAAAACTTGTTCTCTGTTTGTAATATCTAACTCTTGTCTTGTAGGATGTAAAAGAAAAGCTAGATCCTTAAGAACTCTAATCACTTCCTTTCCTAATCTTCCAGTCGAACCTGTGACCAAGACTCTTTTATCTTTCCACTCCACGCTATTAATTTCACTAAAGGCTTATTTAATTTTTAAAAAATCTTTAAAGTATCCAGCATAGGGAACCATTAGCTTTCTAATTTCGCTATCAGATAGTTTTCTAATTTGGTTTACAAAGAGATGCTTTTTCCATATCTCTTTAAATGACTTAAATACTTGAATAAAAGCTTTAATCACACATAACGCATGCACTTTTTTACCTTTTAGAATCAAGTAAAATAATAATCCTAAATATTCAAATAAGACAACAGGAATTGTGAAAACCAAAGTTTCAAGAGAATAGTTTTTAATTAAAGTGACTAACCTGTTTTTCTTATCTCTTATGTAGAATTCAGGTCTTGTTATCTTATTAAACTTAACGGTAGCGCCTGATTTATGGTAAACTATAGAATTAGGTATATAATAAATTTTGTACCCTATTAAGTTTATTCTCCATGAAAGATCTACATCATCGTAACCATAAAAGAAATCTTCGTCAAACAAACCAGCCTCAAAAATTACATCCCTCTTAAAAATGGTTAGAGCAACGAAAACTCTGCATAAATTATTATAAGTACCGTTATCATTTTCTCCACGTCCACGTGCATGGACATTTCCAAAGTAATCCATGAGTCTGCCAGCAGCTACCGATAAATCGAACTTATTCCTTTTATAGAAGTTTAGATATTTTGAATCTGCCGCTCCAATTTTTGAATCCCTTTCAAGTATATAAACAAGTGACTTAAGCCAGTTTTTATCAACCTCTACATCGTTATTGAGAATAGCTACATATTTGCCTTTAGCATTTCTAATGCCTGCATTGTATCCCCCCGAAGAGCCCAAGTTAACTTTATTGCTAACTATTCTTATTTGAGGATAATTCTTAGTAACCCACTCTACACTGCCATCAGTAGAAGCATTATCAACCAATATGATTTCAAAATTTGGATAATCAGTTCTCAAAAGAGAATCTAAACAAACTTTAAGATGTTGCTTACCATTATAGTTAATAACTACTATGCTGACAAGAGGAAAATTAGAAGGCAATCTCTTTTCAGAATCGCTACTCATCGACTAGATATATCTAATACAAAGTTCGCTATACGTAGATATATCTAATAGTTATATACTTTGCGCTCATTTCCGCAAAGAGCTTAAAAGAATATCTTACCATATTAGCGAACTTTGCATTATATGGGGTTTTATGCCCCTTCAAGCACCAAAATTTATTTAGTTTATCTTGGTCTCTATCTATGAAATATATTTGAACTTTATGAAATTTAGATAAAAACCATAAAGATAGTAAATCTAATCTCATAAGTAAAACAACATTACTAGGTCTTAGAGCATTTTTACTATACAATAAGTTAAGATAGTTAGCCCATCCTAAAGATGGCCCTTCATCAACTATTACTGTCTTATTCACTATACTTAGTAAAAAGATAAAAGAATATTGTATGAACTTATATATAATTTCAAGAAAAAAAATTATTAAAGAAACCCTTTTTAAAAAAGCTATATCTACAGCCATTATGGGATCTTCGTATGTAAACTTACAAGCTTGTATGTTAGATAGCCCGATTACACTACGAGCGATTTTCATTAATATTTTTGCAAGGATGTTCACGAAGCCTAAACGTTTATAGTTATAAGACTTTATATTGTATGAATGTTCAAAAAACTTCACTAGAGTAGTTTTCCCACTTGCAGGTACACCATCTAATATTATTAAATCACATGTCATAATATTTTTACTATTCTTTAATAATCTTAATGGCAGTTGTACATAGCCATATGTGCCCATATTTTTCTATTATTCTTCTTACTTTAATTACCTTAAAATTAAAACGACTTAATAATGTGATTATTTCTCCTCTAGAATAATATCTTGAAAAAGAAAGATCCTTATGTCTACGCTCTGCAAATTTTCTATGAATGTATGGTGAGAGAAATACAATAGGAAAATGAGGACGTGTAACCATAGGTGTTCTTGGAACTTGTAACCAAAGCTTTCCAGAAGGCTTAAGTACTCTCCAAAATTCTGAGAGGTATAACTCCGCAATATCTTTAGGTAAATGTTGAAATACTAAAACTGAGTACACTAAATCAAAATGATTTGATGGAAATGGTATGCTTTTACCATCATTCACAATGAATTTCAAGTTCGGCAAGTCTTGATTATACTTTCTCGCCAAGTCTATCATTGTAGGCGAAATATCAACTCCATATACTTGATATTTCTTCATAGCAATAAATCTAGCAATCCTTCCTATGCCACAACCCAAATCAAGAATTTTAACATTATTCCTATTTAGTAAAGGTAAATTCGTGTCCTCTAGGATAATATATGCAAGCTTTTTTCCGCGAGTCCAAAACTCAATATGGTTCTTAGCTTCAGAATCTATTGCCTTAAATGTGTTGATATCAGCATATTTTTCCCACTTTTTTTTTAACTTCCTAACACTCATTTAATCTCTTTGCGAATTAATCGCGTGCTATTAGTCTATTATATAGGTCAATGTATTTTTTAGCAATATGTGTTAAAGTTAAATTCTCTTTAATTCTTTTATAAGACTTATAGCTAAGAATTCTAGCAAGCCTGTCATTAGACAGTATTTTTAATATTTTCTCAGCTAAATCATATGGTTCTCCATTATACAAGAGTCCTGCATCTCCTAAAGCTTCAGGATTACTGCTCGAATTATTGGCTATTGTAGGTATTCCACATGCCATGGCCTCCAGCATAGCTAATGATCCAAATGCCTCTGTTACCGAAGTATTTACATACAAATCCGCAGTCCTATAATAAATGGGCATCTTGATGAGAGGTGTCCAATTTTCATCAAATAATATATGTCTTTCTACACTAAGTCTCTTAATGAGCCTATTTATTCTAATTTTATAACTTGGAACTTCACTCCTGGTTTTTACAAGTACAAGAACATCATTACGTTCTCTAGTTATCAATGATAAAGCTATTATCAAATCTTCAAGTCTTTTCTCAGGCGATAATCTAGCATTCCATAAAATTATTTTCTTATCTATATGTAATCCTATTTTTTTCCTTGCAACATTACTTGGAATGCTAGGATTAAATATTGAAACATCTATACCATGATAGATAACAATGGGCTTAAATTTACAAATCTCTTGTATAGTTTTTGCACTATGCTCACTTGGTACTACAAATGCATCAACCTTAGAAAATATCTTTTGAAGTTTACATTTGTCTATAGGGATTGGGGTTGTTATGTCAAGCGAACCATGAAATGTAAAGATTTTTGGCAATTTGGTATCAAGAAGGATGTTAGTAAGAGGATCTTCATGCACATTAATGTGCATGAGATCATATTTTTCGGTTTTAATGAACTTAGAAAATAAATAAAAATTTTTCATGAAATTATCTATTACGTTTACTCCTATATTACAAAATTTGATACTTAACCCACTATTCGATTTAAAATAGTAATAGTAGCCCCCCATCAAAAATGAGAATACGTTGGATAAAGTAGTAATTTTAAAGTTATTGCGTTCTTTTAATATATAAAATGGTAATGCCCAATTGTAATGCACTAAAGTACCTATACTTTGAAACAAAATTAGCATAAAAACTCTATAAATCTATCTTTTCAATGAGAGTACGGTATAAATCCTTGAAAGTTAAAAAGTAAACATGTTTGTACTTAAGATACTTGATAATCTCCTTAAAAAGTTTAAATGTTTTTTCATCATAAAGAGTTATTGGATGTAAGTACCAGCTTAATAAGGATTTTCTTTTTGTCAATAGATCTATTATTTTAAACCATAAAGAAGAACCTATGCTTAAGTCTGTAATGTGTGTTTTAACTGTTAATATATTATCCCTTAAGGATACGGAGTGTATTGCCCTATGGCCTGTTCTACATACTTTAATACCGAATTTTGGCAATAAATAAAATTTATCAACTAAGTTAAATGGAAAAGCGAATGAATAAAGTTTTAGGTTGTAAGAACTTATGGTTTCAACAAACATACTTAGATCTTTAGAAATCGTCTCATCACTAACAAGAGCATACGGAATGTGTGAGAAAGAATGCGATGCAACTTCATGTTTTATACCTGATTTTACTATCTCATCTATTAAATCACCATAATAAAACTCCGGGTATTCAATATAATTAGAGGCTGGATCTATAGAATGCCAATAATACTCACCAATATGAAAACCATACCTTTTGTTCTCTCTGACAATTTTAACTTTTAGTTTATGACCTTTACACTCCTTTAATAATGCATGCCCTGTAGAAAAGAATGTAAATGCAACATCGTACATTTCAGAGGTTTCAATGATTCTTTTAAGTCCTATCCTATTTTTGGATCCTATAATCTTGGCAGAAAGTATATCGTCACTAAATGAGTCAATAGGGTTGTCAATATCAAAACTGATTAAAACTACTGGACCAATAGAGAAAGATTTTTCAAGCATTATATTGATTAATAGTTCTATTATAGTTTTCATTTATAAGTTTGCTAAACGTCTTATGAATCTAAATATTGCAGGATTTCTCAAGAATTGAAGCTTATTAAGAAGTCCCCCGCGTACATCAATTAGCAAATAACCTTGCTTAAAATCACTAGTAAATCCTCTTTTAAACAAGGTAGGTCCACTAGAAGCTTGCCTAAAATTTGCTTCTACACCGCCTAGAAAGTACCTTTCATAACCTTCCTTTTTTAATTCATTTATTATAAAAAATTGTAAAATGGTAGGTAATCCTTTCTTTTCAGCTGAGTATGTAGAGGCTCCTAACCACCAGTATGCCATTGGAGAATAAAGATACTTCTTAGATACAAAGAGCGCCATGCCTACTTCTGGTTCTGACGCATCTTTTTGAGCAAAGAATAGTCTAATTAATCCTTCTTGCCCTAATATTGTAAAAACTCTTTTAATGTTCTCAACATCGTAATAAGAATAAAGTCTCAAGAGTCCTTTGCTATTCTTTCCGTTTTCTAGTCCAATCTTAGTATATTGATACTTTAATAGCTTAGAAAAAAGTTGGACTCCTTTTTCACTACTTTCTTCATAAATTATTTCCCCAAGTCGAGCTTCATCAAGTTTCCTTAGTAACTCTGCATCTTTTAATCCTAAAGATTTTCTCAATGTATATCTTGTTCTTTTTTCAAAGCTAAAGTATATCTCAGCAATGCTTTTTTTTAAATTTAAAGAGAGATCAGCTCTGTCTTTAACAACAAACCAATTTTTAATCAATCTAAGCCCTGAAACTTTATCATGAGGATGCACTCTCATCACTAATATATGATAACCTACAGTCTTACCTATTTCCTTTAGTAGATCAAAATCAAAACTTGAAAAATTTTTAATCAAATTCGGAGGAGAAGGCACGTATGCAATTTTAAGAAAATTTTTATTAATAAGAACTACAGGAACAATAATATTTAAATTAGAAACATAAAAAACCTTTGCTGTAGGGAAATCTCGAGCTATATACTCCAAGAACCACGGTAAAGATAACAATCCTTCAAATTTCATACTTCCATTTTTTAAAAGAACTTTAATCAAATCTTTGCTTATAATTTTCCACACGACATGAAATCAAAGGCGAGATTACTGCACTGAATAATACACCGTGAAACTTTCCGTAGAAAAGATGATTAAATTTCCTGGACTGTTTGGGTTGGTCATATTTAAAATGTTAGGTATAAATAGTTTTAGCACATTTAAATTTAAACGCCAAACGTTGTCTGATCCTGCAATTATCAATGAAGGCTTTCCGTCACTAGGAAGTTGTACAGTTTTATTAAATATTTGATAATTAGTAAACAATGTTGCAGTAATTCTTTGGTCTCCAGATACTAATAAGTATGAAGATTGAGGAAGATTTTGAACCAACAAACTACTTATATTCCAAGTTGTTTTATCAGCCCAACCGATTATATTACCATATGTATTCGCACTCATTGTAGGATCTTGCACCCCATAAAATGAAATTAGAGAAATCAGGAATATTGAAAGAATTAAACTCATAAAATTCTTAGAAGTTTTTGCTATAATAACTGCTGAAAGAGGAAGCATTAATAAGAACAACCAATAAAAATAACGTCCACCAAAGGTATATTCACTCCTTAACATATAATTAATTATAATAGTAACTAGTCCTAAAACCCCCATAGCACCTGCCAAACGATCATCACTAATGCGTTTTTTCAAAAATTTATATAAAATAGTTAGGCTGCTATATGATCCTACTATAGATGGAATGAAAGCCCATGCAACAAAATAATTTGAGGACTGTAAATTATACCATGATTGTAATCCTCCGGAAAATGATGGAGAAATTTGTCCAGTTAATAGTTTTATAAGCATATCTGCAGCATTAACTGTGGGATCTATAAGTATATCTAGAACGGATACGCTCGTCCAATATGCAAATGAAACAATCATTAGTAAGCCTACTAATTTGATTAAAGTCCTTTTTAATTCCTGTGACCTCTCCATAAACATCAGAGGCAGCATGAAGGCTATAAGTATTAGTGTATATGTTGCATGCGCAATTATTCCAACTATCCATAATATCCAAATGGAAATTATATGAGATTTTAATGGGCGAATTGCACTTTTGCATATCTTTAAAATTAAAAAAACTGATAATATAGAAAGAACTATTGCGTAATTCTGAGAAATAACTTGCGTCAGAGCTAAAGGAGGAGTTATTGAAAGCAAGAGAACCGCTATTATTGAAACTTTTTCATTTTTTACAACCACCCTTATTAATAAATATATGAAAATTAAGTACGATATGTACAAACCTATTTTCAATATAAGATAATAAATTGAAATGTTTTCAAGCCCGCTTCCTGTGATTATCGCTAAAACATATTCAACATAAGGAATTAAGTGGAAGAATTGATAATATGGATTTTCTTCATATTTAAATGGAATCCAATGACCATCATTTCTAATCGCTATTGCAAAACCAGGAAATCGGGCGTCGTCCCCTAACGGAAGAGGATTAATGGATACCATAACAAGCACCGGCATTAGAGCGATAACAAATGTTGCAATAAGCAAAAGTCTTAAATTAGCCTTGGGAGAACTTAAAATAATTAGGAGAATGAAAGCTAACATCGCTGCATTTAGGTAAGGGAATAAATTTACGTTTACATTCACAAGTAACAATGTCAAAAGTATATAGATAAATAAAGCTATAAATATCAGCCTGTTACTTACCGTCGGAATAAATCTTCTAAAACTAATTCTCGAAATTATCTGTATAAAAATCCAAGCAATGGTTAGAATAATCGCATAGTAAACTATTGATGTTTGGAGCAATGGTAATATTGAAATCATGTTATTTCCGAACAGCTAACAGACAGAGATTTGCTGCGGTGGTTGGATTTTTCGCAAAAATTTTATCCAAGAATGAAACTAAACGAATAACTCCTTTCACTTGAGTTTTAGAGAAAACCTGTGAATAGCCAAGGCCTCTTTTTACTTCAAATCCATGAAATATAAGCAGTTTTTTAAGAGAATCTAAAGTATACAACCTCTGGTGCCCTGAAATGACTTGCGTCACGCCAAAGGGATAATTATACCTGATTTCCTTAGATAAATCAATACCTAAAATAGGTTTCCCAGAAAGGAGAAGTAAACGATTATACCAAGACGCTACATTCGGAGTCGTTAATAACAGAAATGCCTCCTTCTTAAGAACCCTGTGTATCTCTTTTAATGCGTTATCAGGGTTTTCAAGATGTTCAATCACATCTAAGAATGTACATAGATCGAAGGTTTCATTCGAGAATGGAAATTTTTCTTTGCTTATATCCAAATTAAAAACAATTATTCCCTTTTGTTTAGCTTGACTCAAGGCGTTTTCGTCTACATCAACGCCATAAATTTGTTTGATTCCAAGTTTGTTCGCTATAAAAATCGTTAGATCACCTGTTCCACAACCAACGTCTAGAAGCTTAGATGTGCCTACCATTTTTATTTCACTAAGCACAGAATCTAGAGCTAAAGACTTAGAGTTCATTTGCTATATGCTTAATTGTCTCCTCAACAGCTTTTAAACTGCTCTTGCTTGGCTTGAATCCAAGGTTTGTTAGCTTTTTTATGTTAAGCGCTATGTGTTTGACGTCGCCTAGCCAACCTATTCCATGAGCTACAGGCTTATAAATAATCTTTATATTAGCTATTCCTAACGTTTCTGTAAGCGTTTTTACTATTGCATTCACTGTGATCCAGTCTTCATTTCCAATATTATAAATCTCAAAATTATTTTTTCTATTCTTGAAAGCTAATAATGTTGCTTCTGTAGCATCATCGATATATACGTAACTTCTTACCTGATTGCCATCACCAAGCACTTCAAGTTCTCTTGGATTTCTGTTTAACTTGTTGATAAGGTCCCAAATAACTCCATGCCTAAGCCTTGGCCCAACTACGTTTGCATACCTAAGCACAGTAGCCCTAATGTCGTAAAGCCTTGAGTAAGCATATATCAAGTTTTCGCATGCCACCTTGCTTGCTCCATAAATAGAGACAGGCTTTATTGGGGCTTCTTCACTTACAGGTATGTTTTCGGGCTCACCATAAACGCTACTTGAAGAAGCAAAGACGAGGTCTTTAATAACATTTTTTCTCATTGCCTCTAAGAGGTTAAAGGTTGCTACTACATTCTCGTTGAAGTGTATTTCAGGATTCGTCGTGCTCACCTTCACTTCAGGGTTTGCGGCGTAGTGGAACACTACATCAACATCTCTAATAGCCTTCTCAACCTCTTCAAGATTCTTCAAGTCTCCCTTTAGTATTTCTACATCTTGGTTGTCTTTATGATGCTCAATATTCTTCATTCTTCCGCTACTAAAGTTGTCCAATATTCTAACTTTCCAGCTATCAGAAATAAGCCTATCTACTAGATGGCTACCTATGAAGCCAGCACCACCAGTTACTAAGGCAAATTTAGCATTCATATTGCTGTACCTCTAGCTTTCATAACATCAGAGTCGTTTATAGCTTCTTGGAAAATTACAGTCTTCTTATTGACAATACAATCTTTTAATATAAGCATCTACTACTTGGTTCCAGCTGGGAACCTCCGGTTTTGGTTGTTTCTTGGCTTCTTCTAGGAAAGCTACTATTTCCCCTGCTATCTCCTCATCGCTCTTATATAATTGTGTTATTAATGTTCTACTTCTCCCAAAGAAGTTCAGACCCCAGGGCTCCACAACAACCACAGGCACGCCTATAGCATTAGCTTCATTAACCGACTGTGGGTAAGATTCTTTCTCAGACAGTAACCCAAACAATGATGCATCACGTAAACTTTCGATGTATTTTTCAAACGGTTGCGGTGATTCAGCAAGATATTTGATCCCAACATTTTTTAGGTACTTCTCTAAGTATTTTTTGAATGAACCTGATCCGAAAACCTTCAATTCAAAGTTTATCCCAAAATTAATATTAAGTATCTTAACAATATTGGCCAACCTATGAATGTTCTTATACTTCTCAATCCGCCCACTATACATAACATAGTCAGATGGAGCCCATGAAAGATTAAGGACCCACTCATCAACACCATTCTCTATTGTCAAGACGTTTAACTTGAAATCTCTCTTAACAAGCTGTGCTTCAAGCTTCGAAACAGTATGAATAACATCAACAAAATGCAAATCTTTTCTAATACGAGATCTCCATATTCTCCAAGCAAGCCTTCTGAACGTCGTATGTCCAGTAGCATGATAATAAGGTGTCAAAACCTTGCGTACCTTATAAACCTTTAATGCTTCTAGAGAGTAAACTGTAAAAACGCTATGGACGCTGTGGAAGTGAACTACATCATATTCCTTTATGACATTCAAAAGCCAGCTTTTCAACTTACTTCTTATTCTTGGAATATGATATGCATCACCAGGAGCCCAAACAGGCCACCTAAACACATGGACACCATTAATCCACTCCTCTTTAGGATTTTTTATATTCGGCTCTCCACATAGCACAGCTACCTCATATCCTTTCCTAACAAGCCTTTCGGCTACCGACTTAACAACATACTCAACACCACCTACATGCGAATAATACCTTGGTGCCACAAATAGCAGATTCATTTTAAAAGCTACATCTTTTTACACTGCAAAGCTAAAATTTTGTAGGAGAATGCCCGTTAAAATTATGCTCAATGCTTTTTTCGACGCCCTAATCCATGCTCTGCCGTCTTTGCCTGCTAAGGCTAGCATAGCTACTGTTTACAATAGTTTGTAGAAGATTTTATCCAAGGTGATGGTTTAGTATATTTTAATGCCTGTAGATTCTTAACCTTAAGCCAACTATGTAATGTTATTCTAAAATTTTTGGTCTAACTTTGTTTTCGATTCAAAGGTATATTTATTTCTCTTGTTTATTCCAAGCTATTTCTTTTGTCTTGATGTTTTTTATTGTTGCTATCATTAGATATATTTGTTGAGCCAACCATGTTCTGTATTCCTTTATTAACAGTAAAATTGATCCGATGAGCAGTAGTATAAGTGAAACTATTGACTTAAACGAGAGTATATCTACTGCCAATAATATCATTGCAGTTAATAGAATCCATGGATTTATTATATGTAAGTAAGTTTCAGTTACTAATATTTTTTTAAAGGTTTTGTTTTTTATTCTTAGTTTTATTGCCTTCATGAAGTGTTGTATTAAATGTTGTGCTCTTCTTATTTTCCATGAAGCATATCCTTCTTTTGGAATTTTTTCATCAATCCATATCTCTGGTGTGATTGATCTATAACCTATTGAAACGATCTCTGTTGCAGTGTGGCTATCGTCTGAACCTATGTCTGTTGGAAATCCATTAATTTTTAAGAGTAATTCTTTTCTGAATGCTGCAAGTTCGCCGTGAAATATTGGTGTGGAGTATACTTTGCTTTCTGCTAGTCTTAAGATGTTATAGTAGTTTCTATATCCTTCTTCTGTGCTTAAAAAACCTAGATTTGTGGGTTTCTTTAAGCATGAAACTGCACCTATTGAAGGGTCTGAGAACCATTTGACAGTTTCGCAAAGTGCATATTTAGGCCATAAAGCATCAGCATCGGCAACGATTATGATGTTACTGTTTGTAT
>Ga0081529_118089_pt1 | contig 16286 bp, 10 predicted proteins | sample EchGeymetagenome_FD_71012 | JGI IMG/M metagenome (GOLD analysis project Ga0081529, IMG submission 71012) | Ferrous microbial mat and aquatic microbial communities from Echinus Geyser, Yellowstone National Park, USA - transect B T=78-80 C v2... ...
TAACCATTCTTTGGTTATTTAGGAAAAACACTATTTCACATTCACGCTTGCCGCGATTTGAATCAGTGAACATAGCCCGTGCCTTAACGAGAGGTACGGGTCGGGGGTGTGTAAACACCCTGAAGGGGAGATGAAGGTGCGTCGTGAAGGCCACTGGAAACCCCAAAGCCCCGCCCGTAAGGGCGGGGTAGTTTACACCCAGTCCAGACACCCCCGAGGGTGACTGCAGAGATGATATGATTGACACGGCCTTCTTAACCACTCCAAGGTAGCTTCCAGCAAAGGAACACGTCTGTCTATGCATCTCCAGAGCCCTCCACGCCACTAAGTAGTCAGCGAGCTTGTACGTCTGGTAGACTCCACTGTAGGCCTCATCTGCGAAGCCCACACCACTCCACATCTTCGTTAGACGACCAAACACCACCTCAGCCTGAGTGTATTCGCCGAGGTGGAGGTAGAGGAGAACCCTGTAGGCGAGCTGGTCCGCGTAGGCCGAGTAGTTAAAAGCTGGATTCACTGAGAAAACAGTGGCTCTGACAGTGTACCCATCAATGTAACCCAATGTGACATCGACCCCACTCATTGGCTGAGTGGTGTTAGGGTAGCTACCAACCACCTCGAACACGGGATTCCAATACTTGAATAACCCACCGTAAACGAGTGATGCACTGTATATCCTCCGAGCCAGGCTAATAGCCTCCGGGTTACCCGTTACATTATAGATTTTAAGCAGTGCATAATAGTCGAGAGCTTGGTCGTCCGCTAAGTATATGGTGTGCGAACCAGGATACACCACCTCCAAACCAGTGGGCGTCGCCAAGGAGGAGTAATACAGCAGAGCCGCCGTATAATTAAACGTGAAATGAGTGTATGTGTTAAGGGTGATTCGACTAAGACAGCCACCAACCAAATCATACTCTGAGATACGCACACCCAAAACCACCACTAGTGCAACGAGTAGGGCGACCACGATGAATATCCTAGTACGCTTCCCTAGCTTGAAGATTGTGGCCGTAGCTATCACGCCCCCCTCCAAACCAAGGTGGCGCTCAATATGTTGTAACTAAGCATCGCATCCTGAATAATAAGTATATTCATCGTGGGACACGTTGAGGCTGGAAAAGGGAACACGTAGTGTTATTCTATTTGCCTCACCAAGTGAATTTACCCGTGGTCTTCCAGACGACCGCGTACACGATCAGGCTGACAACCATTGAGGAGATTAAAGCCGTCCCCGTGTAGCCTAAGCCGCTATTTGAGGCTAGGGGATATATGGGACTGTTCTTGGGGGTTTGGGGCACAAAGAGATATACGCTGGATAAGAATGCTGTCGCCGAAGCAAGCAGCGATGTTAAAACTCTCTCTAAGAAGAGCCTCCGCGCACTCCTCTTAATCGCGGAAAACAACCCCTTCTTCGGACCAACACCCACTGGGAAAAGTAGGAGCGCATACCTACTGATACTATACACACGCGGGGGTCTCCCCCTCCCACCATCACTCGACTCACTCCCACAAACGAGGCCTATCTTCTCCAAGCGGTCAAGCCTCTGATTAACATCCTGCACCGTGAGCCCAAGCTGACTGGCTATTTCACCACAACTCTTGGGCTCCGAGGAGAGAGCCTTGAGGATGAGGCGGGAACTAGTGTTCGCGAGCTCCCTGCAAACATCCTCTAGTAACTGGTCGTCGCCGTCCACAACGACCATAAAATCCTCCACCCTATACTCTATATCCCTCTTCACCTAAACCACCACCCCCATCATAATTCAAATATGTGTACCCTCACCTCATCATCTGGTTTCCGAACGCTTAAATCTTTTCAAAGCCCTAATCCCAGCGTAGGCGACCAGAGGCAGCGTGAAAACGGAACCAGTCACCACACCCGCTAAAACATACGGCGCTAAAAGGCCCCACTCAAAACTGGCATCACGGTTTGGACAAAGAGTTGCCTGAGAACAAAGCAAGCCGGGTTTGAACCAGTAGACAACCCCAATGAGGCTAAAAACAGACACTGAAAAAAGTAAGATGACCAAGACAATTCCTACCCATTTATGCAAGCCACTCACCCACACGTGGTATACGAGATAAGGTACTGGTATCCCTTAACTCCACCCATAGTTGACAGTGAGTAGCCCCAATCGAAGAGAGGGTTGGAGTTACACGTAGCCTGAGAGCTAAAGTAATAACCTTCTTCATACGATTCCGTGACATTATAGGAACCATTGGAGTTAAACATGAACGCGTGATACCAGTATTGGTTTGTAAAGGTTGGGACAGCGCTAAACGAAGTGATCTCGAAAATAAGAGGATTATAATACGGGTTAAACGAATATCCAGATATGGTGAACGTATGAATTTGCGTCGTGTTAATATTGTAAAAAACGAAGTACCAGCTTCCTGAATATTCATAAACTTCGTATTCAACGGAGTCGCCACTAATAGCCGAAAAATCCGATTGAGACGGAACAATGGGTGGTCCACCAGAAGTACCGCACCCATTAGTGTAATAAAGCTCGTAGACAGGCAGGGGGCTTAATCCGTCTGCCGGAACAACCCATCCAGCCTGCGGTAAATACGCGGTTTCAAAACAGGGGATGGAAGGGTTGGCCCCCTCATAATTGGTCACACCAGTCCACGCGGCCACTGATTATCACTCGCATTTTTTATAAAAGGATAGTTTAAATCTGTTATTACCTCGGTTATCGTAGGCCTACTTTGGGCCGCATAGTACTGGTTCCCCGTCCAAGAGTTGCCTCCCACGGATAACGGGGATACCCCTGACTGATTGCTTTTGCTACACCCATCTCCCAGGTAGGCCTCTAGGGGTGCGAGTCCTACATGTGTGTATTGGGGGGGTTGAGACAAGTTAAGGAGATTGAACTGCACCACATTACTACTACAGTTAGAGTAGTAGGCGAACTGCAAATAGACTCCGAGCGTGTCGTTGGTTATCCCTGCGGAAGCTGTGAGCGACTGGGAACCGTATAGTTCGAGGTCGCTTTGGAACACGGGTTGCTGGATGAGTAGCTGGAGGTTTGACTGTACCTCATTTATCGTGGTGTTGGAGTAGGCACCCATCAGTTTGAGCTCAACACCCACCTGTGCAACAAGGTTTGAGACCATGTTTTGATTCACACTTGAACCATCGGCCCCAACATATGCTGTTGGTAAGCTGGCAACCACGGTGAGGGCCGTCAGCACGGCGACCCAAAGCCAAACCATATTACTCATGGACTATGTATTCTAAGCTTGAAAGATAAACTTTTTAAAATACGCGTTTTAAAATATTTTAGGCTAACCCTGCTGGATTTCACCCGTCTCTTTTCACAGGTTATACGAATGAGCGTTGGCTGGGGCTTATTGCTTGGTCGCTGCTCTGTGGGTGTGGTTTCGGCCTGTTTGGGGGTTCAGATCTGCTTTGCAAGGGCTAAAATCTCGGCTGTGGATATTTGGGTTGTGGGTGTGGGAAGCTGAGTTCTTGGGTTGGTGAGCCCGCGGGGGGGAGGGGTGGCATGGGTGGTGGTAGGGGTGTGGAGGACCTTGCGGCTAGGTACCCCTATAGTCATTGGGGTTCGAAGCTGATAGCTGAGCTCGGCGTGGAGGATTTGGATGGCTACACGCTTGATGAGGGAATGTTGAAGCGGGTGTTGGAGAGGTTTTCAAGTGATAACCCGGACCCCGAGCGGGTTGAGTTCTCCGTTGACTATCTTAACCCTTCGAATGAGGTTGTCGCCTACCTTGTGGGTATGGGTTTCCTAGTGTACTCTAGGCTCCCAGAGTACGCGAAGATGAGGCTGGGGTCACGCCTCTTTAACTGGTTGAGCGTCAGGACGGGTGAGCTACTCAAAACAGAGGAGCCGCGTATCGTATCCGAGCTGTTATCAGTTGACTTCTCGCTTCCAAACGTTATTTGGGAGGATGGTAAAATCGTTGTGGGGCTAACTGACTTCCTTCGGATGTCCCATATGTGGGAGAGCCGCCTCAGGCTCGTCGAGTTACCCATTCATAGGGGAAAACTCATACTGGATGGGAAGTCGGCCCCGCTCGTGGCGTCCCAGCTCTGCTTCAGCAGGCTTAACCAGATACTTGAGGAGAAGCTTAGGCTGAGTGGCCCCGGTGGTCCACGTACGAGGCCTAGCTGGGTTGACGCCTTGGAGGCGGAGGTCTCCAAGCTTGTGCCGAGGAGCTGGGAGGAGCTTGGTGGTGAGGGGGTTCTCCCCCGTGTAGCCGAAGAGTATCCTCCATGTATGAAGGAGATCATGGCTCAGATGGCGAAGGGTCTCGAGCCACCCCACTTCGCGCGCTTCGCGTTCGCGGCATTTATGAGGATGATCGGAGCACCCAAAGAGGAGACACTCAAAGCTTTCTCAACAACCTCCGACTACAAGGAGAACATAGCAAGCTACCACATAGCGCATATATACGGCGAAATAGGCTCACACACAGCCTACACCGCGCCAAGCTGCGACACACTGAAGACGGCGAGGCTCTGCCCGGTGGAGGGCTACTGTAACCCCAAAGCCAAACACCCAGTAACAGTCTACAAAATCAACCTTAGAAAAGATATTAACAGTAATAGGAGGGGTGCAACTCAGAGTAGAGAAACTCTCAACACGGACACGAAACCCTAAACCACTCGCTCACTAAGTAAATAACACGCACCCCACCCATGTAGCTTAGGTTGAGGGTGGGCGTTTGAGACCACACGTACCCCCAGCGAAGATACGTGGTGGCTATGAGGTTTAAAGCTTAAGGTTGGGTTGAAGGTGCCGGGGGCGGGATTTGAACCCGCGGGGACGAGATTATGAGCCTCGCTCCATAGCCAGGCTAGGAGACCCCGGCTACTCACAACATTTTCTGGACGAATATATGTTTGTCGAAGCTTACTCCTCCCACCCGTATACTTACTCTTCACATGTGCTCCCAACACACCAATCCACGCGTTTGGGGGTGGGAGGCATTATCCACGGTGTTCTAACTATTGGGTGTGAGCTGGTAGTGGTGTGCGGTGTGGGTATGCTTAATTATGTGTGTTTGTTGTTGGTTATATGTGATTGTCTGTGAGTGACTCGCTAGATGAGGACCTGTGCGTGGCTGCGCTCGACGAAGCCTCAAGACTTGGGTGTGGGTACGCCGAGGTGAGGCTGCACTTTAACACTTATACGGGCTACTCCCTGAGGAGCGGGGTTACGGAGCCCACGGTTCTTGTTGACTCTCGCGGTGTGGGTATACGCGTGATATGCGGTGGGAGCCTAGGCTTCGGTGCTACAAATGTCTTGAGTAGGCAGTCGGTGGTGGAGGCTGTGAATATGGCGGTGAAGATGGCTAAGGCTAGCGGTGATGGGGGTGAGAAATATGTTTTATCTGCGGAGGAGGCTGTGAGTGATAATTGGAGGGTGAATCAGGCGAAGAGTTTGTATGAGCTTCCCAGTGAAACCGTTGTTTCGCTCCTTAGGGATGTTGACTCGGCCTCCAGTCGTGAGGTTAAGGGCTTCAGTTTTCCAGTCCGCCTACTACGCATAGATTGCTCAACGGAGCAGAAGCTGTACATGAATTCGGAGGGCTCCAAGATATCCTCGGTTGTCCCCAGGGTGTCCTTCCACAGCGTGTTCGTTGGGTTGAGAGACGGTGAGAGGGTTACCGTCTCCGTTCCGCCCGGTTACTCTGGTCTTGGGGGTAGTGGGGGTTTCGAGCTAATCGAGAAGCTCAGGCTTGAGGAGTACGTTGCTTCACGGCTTACCGAGATTGCTACCACACTATCATCCACCACGGCTCCACCCCGTGGGGAGAGGGTTGACGTTATCCTTGGACCCAACGTGGCATCCCTCACAAGCCACGAGTCAGTGGGCCACCCCTTTGAGGCGGACCGCGTACTCGGCAGGGAGGCCGCTCAGGCGGGTGAATCCTACCTCAAACCCGGGGAGTACAACATTAGACTCGGGGGCGCGGAGGCCTACGTGTCGGATGACCCAACCATCCCCAACTCCATGGGCTTCTACCTATACGATGATGAGGGGGTTAAGGCGAGAAGACGCAGGCTACTACAGGCGGGGTACGTCTCCGAACTGCTACACAACAGGGCCACAGCCACCAAGTTCGCTGGTAGGAGTAATGCCTCAGCTAGGGCCGTGAGGTATGGTGTTGAGCCACTCATAAGGATGGCCAACACCTATATTGAGCCGGGGGACTGGAGCTTCGAGGAGCTCTTAAAAGACACTAGGAGGGGGGTGTACATTAAGAGCTTCATGGAGTGGAACATCGACGACAAGAGGCTCAACCAGCGCTACGTGGGTTTGGAGGCTTTCCTAATAGAGAACGGTGAACTCAAGGCCTCCGTGAACAGGCCAATACTAGAGATAAGCACCCCTAAGTATTGGTCAAGCATAGATGCTCGCGCAAAGGACATGGAATTCTACTCTGGGATGTGCGGTAAAGGCGACCCCATGCAGGGCGCACCCGTCTACTTCGGCTCACCTCACATAAGGCTCAGAGACGTGGTTTTGGGTTAGGGGTGGGTGGCTTCGATGAGTTTTAATACAAACCTCGAGGAGGTCTCCCAAGGGGTTATCACCCAAGCCAAGAAGCTTGGGTGCAGCGATGTTTCAGTGGTGGTCACGCGGAACCACACGAGGCTAATCAGGTTTGCGAACAACCTTGTGACCCTTTCAAGCAGCGTTGTGGACACGTCGATACAGGTGTACGTGGCGCACCAGACTAGGAGGGCGGTGGGTGTCACCCACGACACGTCACCCCAGTCGCTTGAGAGGTTCGTCGCGAGGCTCGTGGACTCGGCGAGCCGGCTGGCTCCAAGCGATGATTACGTCCCGCTTCCAAGCGGTCCCTTCGAGTACCCTGAGGAGCAAAACTACGATAAGAGGCTGGAGGGTGAGGAGCTCGTTGAGCACGCGCATCAGGCGGTGGACGCAGCCCTTAAGGCGGGTGCCAAGCGTGTGGCGGGCTCCCTTCAGAGCCTCGTGAGGAGGGTTCACGTGTCCACGAGCGCGGGTGTGGCTGGCGATGACTCCTCTACAAAGATCCTGCTAAACGTGAGGGCGTTCACCGAGGATAACGCCTCGGGTCACGGCCTATCATGCGCCTCATTCCTCTCAGAATTCAACCCAGAGAAGGCTGGGAGGGCCGCTGGCGAATACGCCAAAATGGCCGAGTCACCCAGGCAACTTGAGGCGGGCGCATACGACGTGATATTCACACCCACAGTGGTGGCAAACATCCTACCACTCGCCGAGGCGGCATCAGCCTACCTCATCCAGTCTGGGCTATCATATTTCAGTGACCAGCTAAACCAGCAGGTGGGCGTGGAGACGCTAAACGTGTGGGACTACGGCGTCTACAAGGGCGGCCTAGGGGGGCGCCGACTCGACGACGAGGGCGTGCCAACCCAGAAAACCGAGATCATAGCTAAAGGCGTGTTCAGAAACATGCTCCACAACTCCTCCACAGCCAAGAAATTCGGCACAAAGACCACGGGTAACGCGGGCATAATTTCACCCCAACCAAACACAGTGGTCTTCGGTGAGGGCGACTCCACACTCGAAGAGATGATCCAGGAAACCAAGAAGGGACTACTCGTGACAAACAACTGGTACACACGCTTCCAAAACCTGCGAACAGGCGAATACTCAACCCTACCCAGAGACGCAGCCTTCAGCGTTGTTGACGGCAAAATAGGTGAACCAGTAGCTGGCTTCAGACTCAGCGACTCAGTGCTTCGACAACTCAAAAGCATACACCTAATATCCAAGACCAGAAACTGGGTCGAGTGGTGGGAGGTGGAAACACCCACACTTGCACCCTACATGCTCATCAAAGACGTCACAGCCACCGTGGCATACTGACCCAGGAGCAAAGAACAATCCGCATATAGAGGATGCTCCTAGGACTGCCCAAACCGATGACTGATCCTAACAGGTTAGGTAGTATGAAGCCTTTAAGTTAGTAAAGTTTATACGCCCAGTCCTAATTATTTTGGGAAATGCTTAGTATTGAGGAACCACTCGAAGTTGGACCCGAAACACTAAAACACAAGATTGACTCTGGGGAGGAATTCGTGCTCCTCGATGTGAGGACACCCTGGGAGTATGATGCGTGGAGCATAAATTATGCAGGTGTTGAGCCACTCCTACTACCGGTGCAGGACCTCTTCAGCCAGCCCGAAGCGGTGTTTGAAAGGATACCCCTAAACAAGGAGGTGTTGATTGTGTGTGCACACGGCAACAGGTCGCTGTTCGCAGCCCAAATACTCACCTCCCTAGGCTACAGGGCTAAGAGTGTGCGGGGCGGAATGAACATCCTCAACGCGTTGTGCGACACAGCAGAAATACACATAGACTCAGAGCTCTTAATACTTCAAATAAGGCGCATAGTTAAGGGGTGCGTGGGCTACATACTCGCCTCAAGGGAGACTGGTGAGGCTGCGATCGTCGACCCACAACACCTAGCACACACCTCCTGCCTTGAGGAGACCAAAAGACTGGGGTTAAGGGTGGTCGCCGTGGTCGAAACACACAGGCCACTCGACCACATATCGGGAGGACACAAACTCTCCGAAACACTAAAGGCGCCACTCTACACCTTCAGCACACTCCAGCCAGCTCCCAACCCGGAGACCATCAGGCTGGGCTCATATACACTCCAACCCGTGACCCTAAACCAGCACCTAAACTATACGATACTAGTGCTTTCAAAGCCAGGCAGCAAAACACCGACCGCGGTGTTCACAGGAGACCTGTTATTCACCGACGGCTACGCGAGGCCTGACACACTGGGCGCCGCAAACCTAGAGGAGCAGGCAAAGGCACTCTACCAGCTATACGACTGGTTATTCGAAAACATCCCAGCTGATACAGTGGTGCTCCCATCCCACTGCACCCCCCAGAACATCAGGAAGGGTAACCCCATACAGGCAACACTTGGCGAAATCAAAAGCAGGCTCTGGTCTCCCAAACCCAGACCAGACGAACTACTAGACTTCCTCCTGAAACACCTACCACAGAAACCAGCCAACCACGAACTAATAGCACAGATAAACACGAATCCCCAAAAATACCTCCCAATAGCCGATGAGAGACAGCTCAGAGACATAGAAAGCGGCCAGAACAACATGATCATAAGGAAGCATAGGCCGCCATGAAAAAACTTATCTTTCCATACGCACGTTAAAATCTGCTGCCGGGGTGGCCGAGCGGCCTAAGGCGGCGGCCTGCAGTGGTCAACGTAGCCAGCCGCTTATCCGTGGGTTCGAATCCCACCCCCGGCTCTGCAATACTATGTTTATGATTATTGTAGTGCTTAATCGCAACAAGAATGATAAGGCAACAATTATCTATGTCGACACAGATTCACTTGAGAGGGGAAATGGGAAAGAGATCATTCCAACTTCAGGCCGGAACGACTTAAAGAGGCATCGAAATTATTCGCGAATAAATAGAACACTTGCGTCAAAGTGGAGTAACTTGTATAGAGCAACATGGTTATCAGAAGGCTTTAATTTGTTATTGGTTAAGTTAAACAGCTATCAAGTAGGCAACAACACACGCTATGAATGCTCTGAGCGAATAGGTACCCATCATCTTAAAGGACATTACGGAATATATTCCACATTGGCTCGAGGGGGCTCCAACTAAGAACTAATATTATACATGAATAAACGAAAGATTCATTAAAAGAACGGATTCACTGGAGTTTTTGCTACGTATATTTGGTGGCTAATGTGGCGATCGCCCGTGTGTTATAGCGGCATTCGGATTTAGTGACAGGACCATCAACTGTTGGATCAAGCAGACAGAGTGTTATTCACAGTATAGTGTTACACCAATTGAGGCCTTGCGCGAGAAAAATGATAGCGTCTGTATTTGGGGTGTTGGGCGTTGCCTCCAAGCGCGGTAAACAATTATCCAGACACTATCAGGAAAATGGCGATGAGTGAAAAACTCTGGAGGGGTTTCTCTCTATGTATATATCGCCTCTCCTGCACAGGTGTGTTTTAGAATAGGATGTCAGTGCAGGAGAAATGATGTGACTAGATTGTGTGCAACTCCAATGGGTACAATAATACAGTTCTACGCTGCTACATTTGGCATTGCCCAATAAACCGTTGTTTTGTTTCACGTTCAAGAAACTTTATTAAGTCCTAGTCATTACTACTTAATAGCCTATAACGTATAATATTTTAAGGAGAGAGTAAAGTGAGTTTCGTGACTTTTCTAACTTATGGCCCAGATTCTTACTTTAATAGGCGACCGGCTAATACAAATATTATTCTGGAAAGCTTTGAAAAATCACTGGTGAACGCGTCGGAGCTCGCCTTATACATATTTGATATTTACCAAAATCGTGAGGCGCTTTAATTGTCGAAATCACCTCCTGACTTTGAAGAAAACTTCGAGCGATATCTGAAAGATGTAAGCCTCGCTAACTCTGAGGCAAGTAAATCCTACCTCTTCCTAGAATTCATAAGGAATACATTCAAGCAGGTTAATGTAGATTATTCGGAGAAACTATACCCCGACTTAGAAAAGCATCTTGTAGGTAAAACAAAAACTCTCACTGTAAAGGGGCGGCCAGATGCCATGCTCGGAAACCTCATAATTGAGTTTAAAAAGAAACTCGATGAAAAGAGTAAAAATGAAGCCGAATCTGAACTTCGTCGTTACATTTCGATTTTATGGACGCAACAAAAAGAACGTAGAATACAGTATGTGGCGATTGCTACTGACGGAATAAACTTCGTATGCTACAGACCAAGAGCTGATCCTGGAGAAGTAGAAGTAATACCTAGCGATGTCTTTTTAGATGAAATAGACAAGATAAACCTTACAAGAACCAATCCAGGAGAGGCCTTTGTCTGGCTTGACCGATACATATTATCGAAGGCTAGAAGACCGCCCACAGCCGAGGCTTTTTCAAATGAATTCGGTCTGAATAAACCAGCCTTCAGAGACTCAGAAGCCTTTCTCAAGCAGGCTTGGAAGGAGAGCGAGGAAAAGGTACTGTACGACCAATGGGCTGGCTTTCTCAGAATAGTCTATGGCTCCAGTGTTGACAGCGAAGATTTATTCATCAGACACTCTTATTTAGCCACGCTTGCCAAATTGCTTGTTTACTCCTCCTTCTCAGGCGGGGCTATACCCGTTTCATCCGAGCAGGTATGTGAAATCCTTGAGGGAAAGATTTTCGAGAAATGGAATGTGCACAACTTCCTAGAAGAGGACTTCTTTTCATGGGTTGCCAGAACGGATTCCGGTATCAAGGCGGCTCAGATACTCCTCGACAGATTAGCCTCCTACGATTTATCCACGGTAGACGAAGATATTCTGAAGTCCCTATACCAAGAGCTAGTGGACCCAAATGCAAGGCACGAGCTTGGAGAATACTATACACCAGACTGGCTAGCGGAGCTAATGATAGAAAGGATATTAAAAGATGATCCAGATAAGAGTGTCCTCGACCCCGCGTGCGGCTCAGGTACATTCCTCGCTGCCTGTATTCGCAAGAAGAAACAACTGTTAAGGGGCAGAAGGCCAATTCAACAATTGCAGGCTATATTAACTTCAGTTAGAGGTGTGGATGTGCATCCATTAGCAGTAATACTTGCAAGAACAAACTTTCTTACTGCTCTAGGAACGGATTTACTTTTTGCAAGACGTGGACCGATCTCAGTGCCAGTGTATCTAGCTGATTCAATACGACTACCCGAATCCGATGTAACTATCTATGAAGGCGTAAAGTCGTTTAAAATTCAAGCGGATAAAAAGATCTTACGCTTACCGGTCAGCATAACAGTAGACCCCGATCTAACCGATAAAGTGGTCGAGGGGGTTAAGGAATATGCTCGCAAAATAGCTGAAGGGGACAAACCAAAACTGGACGATTTCAGTAACATTATCACCCAGAAGATTAATAGAGAAATCGATTCCAAAAGCATCGTGGTTCTCTTCGATTCAGCAAGAGCTATGGCAGAACTTATCAAGCTTAAGAGAGATACCGTTTGGGCATTTATTCTCAAAAACATCTACAAGCCGCTATTTCTAAAAGACAAGAAATTTGATGTTGTTGTGGGTAACCCACCTTGGCTCTCATATAGATATGTAGAGAGCACAGACTACCAAAAGTTTCTTAAAAACATGATATTAAATGAGTATAATTTACTCGATACGAAAAGGGCTGAGTTGATAACTCAAATGGAGCTCGCGACGCTTTTCTTCGCACGATGCAGCGACCTTTATCTCGCGGATGAAGGCATAATCTCCTTTGTAATGCCACGCAGCATTTTTGTAAGCGACCATCATCACAACTTTAGAAGAGGTAAATACAAACCAAATATGAGGTTTATTGAAATATTAGACCTCGAACATGTTGACCCATTGTTTCGTGTACCTAGCTGTGTAATAACAGCCAAAAAGGGCATCAACGTATATCCAGTAGATACCATAGTTCTAAAAGGTAGGCTCTTACAAAGAAATACAAAGTTAAAGGAAGCCTTAAGAGCTTTAAATCAAGAAAACAAAAAATTTACGGAATATGCAATAGGAGACAGGTCTTTCCTAGAAGATTTGGAATTTGAAACGGTACTTAAGGCAATAGATAGAGGCAAGAAAAGTTATTATTATGAAAGTTTTACCCAAGGAGCTACTATCGTTCCGCGACAACTCTGGTTTGTTGAGCCTCAAGTCCACCCCAAGCTTGGCATTGATCCAACACAGCCTAGGTTAAAAACCTCTCAAAGAGCTATCGAAAAGGCAAAGAAAGAATATGAAGACGTTATTGTTGAAGGCGAAGTTGAGTCTCAGTTTCTATATTTGGTTGTAACTGGTTCTGAAATAGCACCTTTTTCCACCACCAAACTGCCTCTTGTGGTGTTACCCATAGAACCCAAAGGTGGAAAATACCATATCATTCATTCAGAAGAGGCTAAACAAAAAGGCTATTCTGGTTTATACCATTGGCTGATTAGAGCAGAAGAGGTTTGGAGTGGAAAGCGTGGAGAGAAGGCAGACAAGATGACCATATATGACAGGCTAGATTATCAAAGAGGACTATCGGACCAAAGAAGTCGTGTTAAGTATAGGGTGCTCTATAACACTTCTGGGACTTACTTGGTGTCATGCATCGTTGTGAATAAGCCTTCGAACGTCAAGGTTGACAGCTCATCGATCAGGGTTTCTGGGGTAGTGGCTGACGCAACAGTTTATAGATATGACACAGATGACGAAAATGAAGCTTTGTTCCTTTCTGCTTTGCTCAATGCACCAATAATTGATTCGTTGATTAAACCAATGCAGAGCCGTGGGCAGTTTGGAGAAAGACACATACATAAAAAGGTTTTAGAGTTACCGCTACCAAAATTTAATCCTAGAAAGAACGAGCATATGATGCTCGTAAATCTAGCGAAAAGAGCAAGCGAAAAGGCTTCGAAGATTGTACCCGAGCTTGAAAAGCAGTATTCTGGAATTGGAAAGATCCGGCAATTGGTCAAAGCCGAGATAGAAGAGGAAGTATTGCAAATAGACAAAATTGTCAGAGAACTAATAGTCAGTGAGGGCGAACTACCAGACGGATTGTACGCATTTCTATAACATTTTCGACCGCCAATAAGACCGCCCTGACAATGGTTTAAGGATTGGCGAGTAAGTGTGGGGATAAATTATTCAAATGCTATCACGCAATAATCCTTTGGTCACACAACGATTATACTCTTTGTGTTAAGATTTATTATTTTTAATGGAATCATGCTTATGATAATTGATTAATTAAAGTAATCTTTTAAAGCATTTGAGTGAAAATTTGATCCTGTCCGGATAAGCCTTAAGTGGTGGGCGCCACGGAACTGAATTGGTGAGAGACCGTGGAGCCCACCACGGACATATTCGAGTTCTTCAGGGATTTAAATGTTTTTAAGAGGAACAGGAAGAGGTTCGAACTCAAAGTGGTTGCGGTGCTGCTCTACGCTTTTGGGCTGAGCCTCAGGAAGACCTCGCGGTTCTTCTGGGTGCTCTCTGAGCGCGTCTCGAAGTCGAGTGTACTCGGAGGAGTGGGTGAGGAGGGTTGAGGGGAAACTCAACTTCGACGCGGAGCCGAGCTGGCACCAAGCGATCGCGGTGGATGAGAGTGTGGTGAAGCGTGGTGGCAGACCGATCTATGTATGGGTGGCTGTGGACACCTATACCAGGCAGCCCGTCTGGTTCGGCGCCTCACTCACACCGGAGGACCACGGAGAACGCGCTCAGGTTCCTGCGGAGGCTGAGGGGGAGATGCCTCGGAGACCCGGTGATACTTACTGATAGGGGTCCCTGGTACCGTGACTCCGTGATCCGGGCGGGCTTCCAAAACCACGTCCACCAGACCTTTGGATTGAGGAGCTCAGTCGAGCGCTTCTTCGGCTACCTCAAAGACAGGACCAGAGTGTTCTATAATAACATCAACCCCAAGAAAGCACTCTTTACACCACTCGTGGACTCCTCGAACTATTCATGCACTGGTACACTGAGTGGAGGTGACACGGATGAATCCTTATCCGGACAGGATCGAAAATTTATAGAGTTACTATTTAACCACGTGTGAAGATGTAATCTATTTTCGCGTTGTCTTTGATGTTTAGTAGTATTCCTCGTAGTACGCCCATGTGGTACTCGCTTCCGGGGTTAAATATGGGTATGCTTCTCTTTTTGGAGCCATCGGTGGGTTGGAGTTTGTCTGCGCCTTGGGATTCGTGTATGTGGCCGTGTAAGCCGATGAGTGGTCCCTTTTCCTCTATGAATCGCCTCACGGAGGTGCTACCCACGTGCTCTGTGAGCACTTCTCCTCCCGCGATTACTGGTTTGAAGTCTTTTAGCTTGGGGGCTTGGTCGAGCAGTGTGCCGTACGGGGGTGGGTGTGTAACCATGATGAGCCTGTTGCTGTCCGCTGTGCGGGTGGTGTTTGTGAGCCTGTGGTATATTTCGGCTTCGGGTAGCTCGCGGGGAGTGTGCCACGGTGTTGGGTTGGCGTATCCGAAGCCTGCTAGCTGGTAGCCTTCGAATTCTACCACCCTCTCATCGAACACTGTTAGGGTGTCGTTTTCGAGTGTGTTTAGGAGTTGGGCTACCTCGGGGTAGTCGTCGTTTCCGGGTATCACGTAGAGTTTTGCGCCTAGGGGTCTGAACCTCTCCTCACACTTCTCCACGAATGCTCCAAGTGTTCTACTCATCTCCTCCAAGAATAGCGCTTTTATCTTAGACCTGTCCTCCTTCACCTCATCATACTCGTCTCTCCCAAGCACCCTGAAGTATTGGCCAGCCTCCCTCAGCCTCCTCTTATAGGCCTCAAGCTTGGCGGAGTCAACCACGATGTTTTCACCCATAAACTCAAGCGAGTACTCATCAGCACCCCTCTGGATGATGGGTACGAGTAGCTTACCAGTCAGGTCTCCGCCCACAACAACGTTTGGCACACCATAGAACTTGGGTGCATTGGCCACCTTTCCGTACACGACCTCGGAGCCGTGTAAGTCAGCCACGAAGAACACTCTGAAGGCGCCCATTATCCAGCCACACCCATATCACGTCACGCACCAAATTGTGGGTTGCGGTCAGCGTGCTTCTATGAGCAGCTCGCCCCCACCCAGCTCACTAACAGTGATTCTGTGTACTTGGAAGAGTGAGCATACATGTAGGTTAGTTTCCGAGTGAGTTGTGGCCTTGATGACAGCCCTGCCCCCGAATAGTGCTACGTAGGGTACTATCTGGTCACCCATGAATTCGTCCAAGACGCCACGCTGGCGTGTGAGGCATTCCCAAGCTGATTTACCCACTTCCTCTGCTCTAACACCCCGTTTGCCCACCGCATCACACCCGTGGCGAGTCTTGGAATACACCTTGGCCACAAACACGTAACTTCCAGTTGAGGGTGAGTCGACGTATTCAACCCTCTTCTCAGCCACATCGATGTGTAGTAGTTGGCGTTCCGCTACACGTGCGGGCTGCAGATTCCTGGATGCACCGGATACGGCGAATGAGTGGACTTGTTCCCCCCTCTCTGTCAGGTTCACCTCCCCGAGTATTGACGGTTGAACGCTTAACTCCACCTCCCCACCACCTGAAGGGTAGAATCCTCTACGGATAACCCTGAACACACAACGCGCCCCAAACGCTGTGAGGTGGTATAAGAATACGTGCTCGAAGTAGTCCACGCTTGGGCTGTTCATAACGTTGGTGCCACCCCTCACCCTCACAGTGTACTCTCCTCCAGAGTGTAGCATTATTGGTAGCAACGTCTGGAGCACTAGGGTT